>JGI25616J43925_10000985_pt1 | contig 10902 bp, 7 predicted proteins | sample GraSoi2013_100cm_FD_43925 | JGI IMG/M metagenome (IMG submission 43925) | reverse complement strand
AAGACCAGCATTCTGGTGGAAGCGCTGCTGCAGCGCCAACTGCGGGTCGAGTTCCATCCCGTGGACGTCTCGCCATCGGCGTTACAGGAAGCGGTGGCCAGCATGAATGGCCACTTCCGGAATCTATTGGTCCGTCCTATCGTGGCCGACTACTCAGACGAATTGCCGCAACTGCACGCCTTGCGTGGACGCAAGCTGGCGCTCTTTATTGGTTCCACCATCGGAAACTTCGAGCCCGACGAAGCCGTGCAGTTCCTCAGCCGGCTGCGGCGGTCGTTGGATCCCGGCGATGCGCTGCTCCTCGGACTGGACTTGATCAAAGACGCTGACGTATTGCATGCCGCTTACAATGACGCCCAGGGCGTGACCGCGCGGTTCAACAAGAACATGCTGGCCCGCATCAATCGCGAACTCGGCGGCCAATTCGATCTGGACGCGTTCGCGCACGTTGCGTTCTGGAACCAGGCGAAGTCGCGTATTGAAATGCATCTGGAGAGCCGGTACGAGCAAAAGGTCTGGGTGCAGGGCCTGAAGCGGATCTTTCGCTTCGCGGCGGGCGAACGTATTCACACTGAAAACAGCTATAAGTTTTCCGCCGAGAGCGTGTCCCGTCTGATCCATAGCAGCGGCTTCCGCATGGAGAGATGCTGGACGGACCCGGAACAGTGGTTCCGAGTCGTGCTGGCGCGGGTCTGAGGCCGGATGAAAAGCTATTGTTTCGGCGTGTCAAAGCCGACTTTACACAAGGTGTATGGGAAAGAGCACCGTGAAACCACCATTGAAGAGCTTCTTGCGCGTGCCTCCGTAGCCGGAGCTGGCTCTGCATCTGGCTAAGCTGCCTGTGATTGAGCATTGAAAGACCGAATGGATTCAAGGAATCCTTTTTGTTCTGTTAGCCCTTGATTCCAGGGTTTGAAAACGAGCGCGAGAGAACGAGATTGGCGAACCCTGTATCAGGCCGTCCGTCGCTCTCCGTTAGCCTCTGTGGAAACAGGGATAGATTTCTGAGGAATAAAGACAGAGAAGACTGCGCCGTTGCGTTTGCTGTGAACGGATATAGAGCCCCCATGTTTCTGTACGATATCCTTCGAGAGCCATAATCCAAGACCGGTTCCCGTCTCTTTTTTGGTTGTGTAAAACGGTTCAAATATTCTCCGCTTGTCTGCCGCCGTGATGCCTGTACCCGAATCTGCAACCGTGACGCGAGCACCAAGTAACCGAGAATGGTTCCAACTATGGGAGGTCCTCACCCTTATAGTGATGGTCCCCTGGCGTCTAATTGCATCAATGGCATTTGCAATCAGATTCGAGAAAACTTTGCGTATTTCCCCAGGAAATACGGCCACCTCAGCATGGGCCTGATATTCCTTTTGGACCTTGATCGCCTTGGAGTGGAGCTTACCAGCGTAGAGTTCCAGGACTTCATCCATGATTTGGCTCATATCAGCAGGCACGGGAGAGGAAGTGTCACGATAGAAACCGAGTGTCCGTCTCGTCATATGCGCCATTCGCCCCAATTCCTGATCGAGCAGTTCAAGCTGCTTCCGCGCCTTTTCGTCGAGTGACTTGTTCTTGCGAATGAGGTAGACGAGATTTGTAACGGCAGCGAGAGGATTATTCATCTCGTGTGCGATTGTTGCCCCTAACTCCCCGGCCGTGGCGAGTTTTTCGGCGCGACGCAATGCCGTTTCGGTCCTTTTTCGGTCTGTGATGTTGCGCGCAATGGTCGCCGCCTCGCTGATCTTTCCCTCCTCGTCGAACACCGGGGAGATGGAGAGAGACACGTAAATGCGCCGGCCGTCTTTGGTTACACGTTCGGTCTCGAAGTGCGCGGTCCGTTTACCGTGGCGGAGTCCTTCGAGTATGCTCGCGATTTCATTGGGCCGGTCCGGCGGCGCAAGGAGGGCCACATTCTTGCCAATGATCTCCTCGGGACTGTAGCCATACATCTCCTGCGCCGCCCGGTTCCAGGTGAGGATCGTGCCATCCAGTGTCTTGTTGAAAATCGCATCTTCTGAGGACTCGACAACCGCAGCAAATTGCGCTCGCCGCTCGTCGGCATCTTTTTCAGCTTCCGATTTCTTCTTTGCCAGACTGCTGATCAGGAGGGCCACCATCACAAAGAACGATAAGCGCAGCACGTCATAGCCTCCAACCACGAAGGAAAATCGTGGTGGCAGCAGAAAGAAATCCGCCATTGCCGCGGACAGGAAGGTCGAAAATATGGCCGCGCCGAAGCCACATATGCGGGCGCTGAGCGCCACGGCCGCGAAGAAGAATGCAAATGGAATTTGGCGCGCCGGAGGCAGAAATTGCAGCAGAAGCGCCAGCAGCACGAAACTGACCGCCACTCCGTATCGCACATACCAGCGCGAACGCCCCAGGTCCCAGTTCGACGTCTTAAGAGGTACTGGCATCTCGTTTCACACCCGGTCCTGCTTCAGCCGCTCCAGGACAATATCAGGATGGATCGGCTTGGCCCACAACTCAAATCCGTACCCTTCGTGCTCGGCCTGTTGCATGAAATCGCGGGTTTGGGCTTGCCCTGAGAGCAACACAATTCGCGTTTTTGGATAGAGTGATTTGATCGCCTTGGCGAGTTCAATTCCATTCATTTCGGGCATGACGACATCAGTGATCAAGATATCCGGGCCAGTGTTGCGTACTTGCTCTAGAGCGCTTGCTCCGTCGTATACCGCGACGGCCACGAAATTACCGCTGTTATTAAGAATCTCAGCCAGCGTGTCTGCAATCAGAGGTTCGTCGTCCACAATCAGAACGGTGCGCCGCCGCTCTTCGTTACCGGGATTTAGATTGCTGCTCGCCAGTGCGGAATCGCCTGGTAGGTCCCTGTCGCGGGGCATCACAAATGCTGCATTCATCAGGCACCCCACTGAATTCCAGCCGGTTCGCTTGCTAATCTGAGATGCCATCTCTGGGCAATGTGTCAGCCAACTCCGTCACTAAACAAGGCAACTAAAAATAGAGGACGCTGAGTGTACCTGTCTGCGCCACTGCGCAAAGATTCCGTCGCCCCAGCGAACGGCTGCTAATACTGTTCAGCTGCGGTGCATCTTGAACCGATATGGAAAAACGCAAGACTAAGATTCTTTTCGCCGACGATGAACCTGCCATTCGAATGACCCTGCCCCTCATTTTGCAGCAGGAGGGCTTCGAAGTATCGGTAGCGGCCACAGTTACCGAGGCGCTGGCGTATATCAACCGGGAGTCATTCGATGTGTTATTGGCCGATTTGAACATCGGCGAGCGCGGGGATGGCTTTACCCTGATCAGCGCCATGCGCCGTGTCCAGCCTCACGCGGTCACATTAATTCTCACCGGTTATCCTGATTTTGAAACGGCGCTGCAGGCCATACGAAACCAGGTAGACGATTATTTGACAAAACCGACGGATATAAGGCAACTCGTCGCTACCGTCAAAGAAAAATCGATGAATCCACGTAAGGTCGCTCCCTTACAGGTCAAGCGCGTATCGGCGGTATTGCGGGAAAGCGCGGATGAAATCTTAGACGAATGGCTTGAGGAGACAAGTAAGAACACCATACTTTCTCCCCTTCAGCTCAGCAAGAAACAGCGGCTTGATCACATTCGCCAGATAATCGAGGAACTTGCGAAACGAATCGAGGCCGGTCCAAATGTGATCAACGACAATGAGAAAACTGGCGCGACAAGGCACGGCCAGGAACGTTATGAGCAGGGCTATTCGGTGCGGCGTATTGCAATCGAAGCGCGGCTACTGCATGGTGTCATCTCGCGCGTCCTGTACAAGCATCTTCTTTCCATTGACATGAGCACTTGCATCTCCGACATCATGCTCATGGGCGAGGGCCTTCACGAAGAATTCGAGGAATCAATCCGGGCTTTCGAAGAGCAGTCACGCCATCAACAGACAGCGTGAATCGCGTTTTCGCGACCTTAGTCACAACAAAGACACTAGAAGACCCACTGGCATTGCTCTAAGAACAGGATCTCTCTTCCGACGTTCAACCCCGACATTTCTGTGAGTCCAAGCCCCGAATCGTAAGAGCAGCTATCGTGTTCTGTCATTACGGAAAGCTACCCTCCCTTTACAGTTCTTCATAATTTTCCGCGAGTTACTGTCCCGTACCTCCTCTATACTTGCTCTGAAGTAAGTACTCACTTACTTAAAAACGCTTCCATGTCTCTTCGTCTTTCAGCCAGCAATCGCCGCCAGCAGATCATGTGGATCGCCACCGGTCTTTTTGCCGACAAGGGGTTTCAGGGGACCACGACGCGGGAAATCGCCGGACAGGCAGGGGTCAATGAGTCGCTCCTGTTTCGTCACTTTCCAACGAAAGAAAAGCTCTACTGGACGATTATTGAAGAGCTCAGCAGGGCGCGCGGACGTCGCCAAAGGGTCAAGAGCATTCTGGCGCAGGGCGGAAACGATCTGGCGGTTTTCAGCGCTGTCGCTCGTGAATTCCTGGTACGCACGCCGCGCGACCGCGAGCTGACGCGGCTGCTCTGGTTTACCGCCCTGGAGAACCACACGCTCTCGGAGCGCTTCTTCCACAACTACGTCGCGGAATACTATGAGGCGCTGGCCGGCTACATTCGCGGACGCATCCGGGAAGGCAAATTCCGCAAAATGGATCCGCTCATTGCCGCGCGCGGCTTCATGGGAATGGTGGTCTATCATTTCCTGATCCAGGAGCTTTTCGGCGCGGAAAAATACCAGCAGTTCGATCCCACGGAGGTCGCGGAGACGCTGGCGGGCGTGTGGCTCGGCGGCATGCAATCGTCTGCGCACAAGAACGGGCACGGCCTCAACGGTTCCACCAACGGTAATCATCTTCGTTCCAGGAAGAAGTCGAAAAAATGAATACCAGGAAAATCCTTTTACGCGCTAGTGCAGTGGCACTAATGGCTTACGCGCTGGGCTGTACGGGAAAGCCGGCGGTTGAAGCCTCGCCGCAGAAACCCGCCGCGCCGGTCGTGGTGGCCACGGTGGTCACAAAGGATGTGCCGGTGCAACTGCAGGCCATCGGGAACGTAGAACCGCTGGCGACGGTGACCATCAAGTCGCAGATATCCGGCGAGCTCAAGAACGTTCATTTCAAGGAAGGCGACTTTGTAAAAAAAGGCCAGTTGCTCTTCACCATCGATAAAGCCCCTTTCGAGGCCGCGCTACGACAAGCGGAAGGCACGCTGGCCAAAGACGAAGCCCAGGCATTAAACGCCANGATTGACGCCGGGCGCTACGAGCAACTGGGACAGCAGGGCGTGGTCTCCAAGCAGCAGGTAGACGCGGCACACGCCGTCGCCAGCGCCATGGCCGCATCCGTTACCGCCGACAAGGCAGCGGTGGAGACCGCGAAGATCAATCTGCAATACACCACCATCTACTCGCCCATCACCGGACGCACCGGCATGGTCGCTGTGAAGCTCGGCAATCTGGTCAAGGCCAATGACGTTCCCGTCCTGGTGACCATCAACCAGATCGAGCCCATCTACGTGAGCTTCGCGCTGCCGGAGCAGCAGTTAGGCGAGTTGAAACAGTTCTCCGGGGCCAAGGCACTCAAGGTGCAGGCCTCGCCGCAGGGCAGTAACCAGAAGTTTGAAGGACGGCTGACGTTTATCGACAACGCGGTCGACCTCACCACCGGGACCATCAAGGTCAAAGCCACATTTGACAATCAGAAACACCTGCTGTGGCCGGGACAATTTGCCGACGTCAGCCTGACGCTCGCGACGCAGAGCAACGCAGTCGTGATTCCAACCACTGCTTTGCAGAGCGGACAAAACGGGACGTTTGTTTATGTTGTCGACCAGGACCTGAACGTGAAAGCCCAGCCAGTGAAGTTAGGACGCTCGGTGGGCGACGAATCAGTCATCACTTCAGGATTGCAGCCCGGACAGCGCGTTGTCACCGACGGCCAGCTGCAAGTGATACCCGGCGGCAAAGTCAGCATCAAGAACGCAACTTAGCGAAGGATTCAAGTGAACACGCAATTATTCATACGCCGGCCGATCACGACCACGCTCATCATGGCGGCAATCCTGCTTTTCGGGATCTTTGCCTACCGGCTTCTGCCGGTCAGCGACTTGCCCAACGTGGATTTCCCCACGATCCAGGTCAGCGCGTCGTTGCCGGGCGCGAGTCCTGAGACCATGGCGTCGGCCGTAGCGTTGCCGTTGGAGAAGCAGTTCTCCACCATCGCCGGTGTTGACTCCATGACGTCGTCCAGCGCTCTGGGCAGTACGTCTATTACCCTCCAGTTCACGCTTGACCGCAACATAGACGCCGCCGCGCAGGACGTGCAGTCCATGATTGCGAAGACGCTCTCGCAGCTTCCGCCCGAGTTGCCGGCGCCGCCTTCGTATCAGAAAGTGAATCCGGCGGACCAGCCTATCCTCTATCTTGTGCTCAGTTCGCCGGCCATGCGGCTGTCTGACGTGGACGAATTTGCCGAGACCACCGTGGCGCAACGTATCTCCATGGTCAGCGGTGTAGCGCAGGTGCAGGTCTTCGGCGCGCAAAAATACGCCGTGCGCGCGCAGCTCGATCCTAAAAAACTCGCAGCCTACCAGATCGGCATTGACGAAGTTGAGACCGCCATCCAGAGCGCCAACGTGAACCTGCCCACGGGAACGCTGTTTGGGAAGTCCACGGCATACACCGTGCAAGCCACGGGCCAGCTTTTGAATTCGGCGCAGTACCGGCCGTTGATTGTGGCGTATCGCAACGGCTCCCCGGTCCGCCTCGACCAGATCGGCTCGGTCTTTGACAGCGTGGAAAACGACAAGACCGCAAGCTGGTACAACGGCAATCGTTCCATCGTGCTGCCGATCCTGCGCCAGCCGGGCACGAACACCGTGGAGGTCGTGGATTCCATCAAGCAGCTTCTGCCTACCTTCCGCGCGCAAATGCCCAAGGCCATGAGCCTGGACATTCTCTACGACCGCTCGGTCTCCATCCGCAATTCCGTGAACGACGTTAAGTTCACTCTGCTGCTTACCATTGCTCTGGTCGTCATGGTGATCTTTTTATTCCTGCGCAATCTTTCGGCGACGATTATTCCCAGCCTGGCTTTGCCCATGTCGATCGTGGGCACCTTCGCCGCGATGTATGTGCTGGGTTACAGCATGGACAACCTCTCGCTCATGGCGCTGACGCTCTCCGTTGGTTTCGTGGTCGACGACGCCATCGTGATGCTGGAAAACATTGTGCGACACATGGAGATGGGCAAGCCCCCGATGCAGGCCGCGGTTGAGGGCGCTCGCGAGATCGGATTCACCATCATTTCCATGACCATCTCGCTGGCGGCGGTCTTCATTCCCGTGCTCTTCATGGGCGGACTGGTTGGCCGGCTGCTGCACGAGTTTGCCGTGACCATCGGCGTCGCCATTCTGGTCTCCGGATTTGTGTCGCTCACGCTCACGCCGATGCTCTCCAGCCGCTTCCTGCGTTCCGTCGCTCATCAGAAGCATGGCAAGCTCTATCGCGCGAGCGAATCTGTTTTTGAAGGTATGCTGCATGGCTACGATTGGAGCCTGAAAAAAGTGATGGCCCATCCACTGGCGACGCTCATGCTCTCCTTCGTGATCATGGGCGGCACCGTCTATCTCTTCAAGACGATTCCTACCGGGTTCCTCCCCAGCGAAGACCAGGGCCAGATTTTTGCTTTCACTGAGGGCAAGCAGGGTATCTCGTTCGACGACATGGTCAAGCACCAGCAGATCATTGCCAAGGCGATCGCAGAAAATCCAAATGTAGCGTCGTATACCTCCACTGTCGGCGGCGGAGGCGTGAACGCCAGCCTGAATACGGGCAGAGTGTTCGCGCGTCTGATCGATCCCAGCAAGCGCCCGCACGTGGACAAAGTGATTGATGAGATCCGGCCGAAGATCGCGCAGATCCCCGGCATACGCGCCTACTTGCAGGTGCCGCCGCCTATCCGCATTGGCGGACAGCTCACCAAGAGCCAATACCAGTTCACGCTCCAAAGCTCCGACACCACGGAGCTCTATCACCTGGCGCCGATCCTGGAGCAGAAGTTCCGCGAGCTGAAAGGCTTTATCGACGTCAACAGCGACTTGCAGATCGCAAACCCGCAGGTCACGGTCCAAATTGACCGCGACAAAGCCGCGGCGCTGAACGTTGATCCGCGGCTGGTGGAAGACGCGCTCTACAGCGCCTACGGTTCGCGCCAGATTTCGACCATCTACGCGCCAAACAATCAGTACAAAGTCGTGATGGAGTTGCAGCCGGAATTTCAGCGTGACCCCGCCGCCATCGGCCTGCTCTACATTCACTCCAAGACCGGACAATTAGTCCCGCTCAGCTCGATGGCAGTTTTCCAGCGCAATCTCGGGCCGCTCACGGTAAATCACCTGGGCCAAACGCCTTCGGTGACGATCAGCTTCAATCTTGCGCCCAACTACTCCCTCGGCGACGCCATCATAGCGGCCAACCGCACCGCCGACCAGGTACTGCCCGCGTCCATCAGCCGGTATCTTCAGGGCAATGCGCAGGCGTTTCAATCGTCATTCAAGGGATTGGGCCTGCTTCTGCTCATGGCCATCCTGGTTATCTATATCGTGCTGGGGATTCTGTACGAAAGTTTCATCCATCCCCTCACCATTCTTTCCGGACTGCCGTCCGCGGGCGTAGGCGCGCTGCTAACGCTGAAGCTCTTCCACGTCGAGCTGAGCATTTACGCCTTCGTCGGCGTCATCATGCTAGTAGGGCTGGTGAAAAAAAATGCAATCATGATGATTGATTTTGCCCCCCTTGACGCGCAACGGGGCGGACAGTCTCCGAAGGAAGCCATCTATCAGGGCGCGCTCGTGCGCTTCCGGCCGATCATGATGACCACGATGGCAGCGCTGATGGGGACGCTTCCGATTGCGCTGGGAGTAGGAGCAGGTGCAGAGTCGCGGCGCCCGCTCGGGCTGGCGGTCGTGGGAGGCCTGATCTTCTCGCAGACGCTCACGCTCTATATCACTCCGATTTACTACGTGTATCTCGACCGCTTCCAGCACTGGGTGGGGAGCTTGTTTGGTGGGAAGAAGAAAGTTGTGGTTGTAGAGGAACGCGAGCTTTCCNCTTCATCGCGGGCGTAGGGTATTGATTCTTTAACGAATCTACCGGTTGGTCAGCGTAACTTTCACCCAATATCCAGGCTGCGGAGGCGCNGTGAATGACGCTTGTGCCATGCGGCGATTCAGGCAGCTGCCTACGCCGGTATCGGGGAAGACCATGGCTTGCTGGGCGCGGCCGTCGCCGTCGAGTTGGACGACCACGTCAAACGGTCCAGGATCTTTTTTCCCCGTCCCCAGACATTCCTGCACGCCGCGGGAGCTTTTCAGCGCGAATTCCCAGGCAAACTGTCCACTGTATTTTTCGCCTTCGGGTGTCTGCAGGTTCTGGCCGACTGATTTGTAGATCTCGTCCATGCCGGAAGTCTGATCTGCCTTGCTGACGGGAATGCCGTTAGCCCTGGCTGGCGGACGCGTCAACAAGACCGGACGGTCCGGGATCGACGGCGCAAAATTGGGCGCATGGTTCTTGTCCATCCGCGGCTCGGGAGCGCTCACCGTTTTGGCTGCCGAGGGACGCGTCCGAAGTGCGGGCGCCGAACCGGGTTCGGGTACCGAAGGAAAAGCCGTCGAATTTTCTTCCGCCTCAACGCGTGCCCAATATCCGCTCGCGGCTTTCTTAGGCAAATCCGCCTGCGGAGAATCCTGATGCGCCGCGCCGGCATTCACCGCGGCCGGCTGCGCTGTAATCGCGGGCGCAGTGTAGTTCACCGGCGGCTTATCAGGAACGGAGTTCGCGGCCGGCTTCACGGCCGGTGCGGGAGCTGTCTGGACCTGCGGTTTGGCGGGCTGGGAAGCCGCGGCCTCGCGCCGTGCTTTGTCAGCTCTGTACTTGCGTGCAATCTCGCCCAGAGACGGCGCCTGGTCTTGCGCCAACAGCACAGGACTCGCCGCCAGGATGACCGAGCTCAGAATTAGGACCACTCTGCGCATGCAAAAAGCATAGACGCAATCCGGTTTTCAGCAGAGATTACGACGGTAACAAAACGATTGGCTGGGTGGACACTTAAGGCCCCTCACGTTCGGGCATCGGCGGGCCACAAAAAATTAGATTCCTCTCAACGGTCCCGGCCGTAACTCTATGACTTACAACTGTTTCGGACATTCGGGCCAGCCGGCAGGTGTTGGGCCGTCTCTATCATTGACTACGGGAAGAGAACCCGAGCGCCACTGACAAACGGGTAGCTGTCGGCCCGCTGAATTCGAAATCCCCCGCGCCAATTGGGCTGAGTCGTCTGCGAAAAAAGCTGTCTGCTGCTGGGCCAGTCAAACGTCGTAATCGCAGGAGGAAGTTATGACAAGAAGCAGATCGCATTTCGAGCATCGTTTGCGGTTAGGACTCATTGCTTTTGGGCTTGCTGCCATGGCGGTCAGCACCGCAATCGGACAGCAGGCAGCGCCCATCACTTACGCTGGAAGCCAGATGCCGCCGCTGATGGAGCGGCAAACGGAGATCGCGCTGGCTCTCAGCGCCTGCCCGTCGTCAGTCGCCGCCAAGGCTGCGGTTTATGTTCTCGAGAAGTCCGGCTACGTAAAGGTCCGTGACGGTGAGAATGGCTTTACCGCCATTGTGGGGCATGCGCTACCCAACAGCGTGGACCCGCAGTGCATGAATGCCGAGGGCGCGCGCTCGCATCTGCCGCCCATATTGAAGATTGCCGAACTGCGCGCTCAGGGCAAGAGCGCTGAAGAGATCAAGCGCACCATGGCGGAAGCCTACGCCAAGGGTATCTTCCCGCTGCCTACCGGACTGGGCGTAGATTACATGCTCTCGACGGAGAACCTGGTACCCAGCTTCAAGGGCGGTGTCGCACCTTA
>JGI25616J43925_10000983_pt1 | contig 10919 bp, 7 predicted proteins | sample GraSoi2013_100cm_FD_43925 | JGI IMG/M metagenome (IMG submission 43925) | reverse complement strand
GTCTGCGGCATCATAGCCAACGGTATAGTGGGATGTTCCATCGGCCGGATGAGGCGAACCCGGCGTTCAACCTCGCCATCGTCGAGCATGAGGCTGCGGGCCGGAACCTGAACCGCAGCGCGTTCCGACTGGCTGTTGACCAGAAGAACCGCGCGGGGATCGGAGAGACGCTCCAGCGCCTCATCGAGCGTGATCGGCCGGTTGCGTTCGCGCTGGGTAATGGTCAATAGCCGTGTCTCGGCAGACGTGCCGGGATGGGTGTGAATCGTCTGCCGGCCGGCGACGATGAAGCTCTCGGCCTTCAACGTCTCCAGTCCTACATCATAGGTGCCGGACGCGAGAGCGCCCTCGATCCGCGCGGTCAGCAGTTGCTCGAACGCGGTGAACAGGATGTTTTGGAGATCGATGGTCAACGCCAGCAGGCGGTTGAGGAACGTCGTGATCGGCGGCAGTTCATCCTTAATGCCATTCGGGTCGGTGAGCTTCAGCCCGGTCGCGTCCTCGAACGCCAGAAGTGAACAATCGCTGACCTTGCCGGTGACGAGCAGAACGTAAAGCTGGCGGAGCGCGTCCCGCGCGTAGTGGCTCTCCAGATTATCTTCCGGACGGAACAGGCCCTGCCCGCCGGTCTGGCGCTGGCCTTTGGTGATGGCGCCCAACGTGTCGAGACGCCGCGCGATGGTCGAGAGAAAGCGCTTCTCGGCCTTCACATTGGTGGCGATCGGTCGGAACATCGGTGGTTGCGCCTGGTTGGTACGATTGGTGCGGCCCAATCCCTGGATGGCCGCGTCGGCTTTCCATCCGGCTTCCAAGAGATAATGCGTCCGCAAGCGCCGATTCTTCGCCGACAGCTCCGCGTGATAGGAACGCCCGGTACCGCCGGCGTCGGAGAAGACGAGGATGCGTTTGACGTCATCCATGAACGCCTGGGTTTCGCCGAGATTGGCGGAGCCGGCGCGGTTCTCGACGGCGAGGCGGTCGACGCCATCATTCCCTCGCTTGCGGATGATCCTGCGGGAACGACCCGTGACCTCGGCCACGATGTCGCTGCCGAAGCGCTGCACGATTTGGTCGAGCGCTCCATGAACCGGCGTCAACGACGCCAGCTTCTCGATCAAGCGGTCGCGACGAGCGACGGCCTCCCGGCATTGCACCGGCTGGCCATCTCGGAAGGCCGGTCGCGACGACAGGTTACCTTCGCTATCTGTAAAGGGCTCGTAGAGTTGGGTCGGGAAGCTGTTCGCCAGATAATCCAGCACATATTCGCGTGGCGTGATATCGACCTGGACGTCGCCCCATTCCTCCGTCGGGATTTCGGCAAGCCGGCGTTCCATCAACGCCTCGCCGGTCGAGACGATCTGGATCACGGCGGCATGGCCGTCCCTCAGATCGCGCTCGATTGACGCGATCAGTGACGGCGTCTTCATGGCCGTGATGAGATGGTTGAAGAAGCGCTGTTTCGCCGATTCAAAGGCGGATCTGGCTGCGGACTTGGCCTGCGCGTTCAGCGTGCCGGTCGCGCCGGTGATGTTCGCAGCCCGCATCGCCGCGTCGAGATTGTTGTGGATGATCGAGAATCCGCCGGCATAGGCGTCATAGATGCGGATTTGCTCGTCCGTGAGCTGATGCTCGATCAACTCATATTCGATGCCTTCGTAGGACAACGACCGCGCCGCGTAGAGACCGAGCGCCTTGAGGTCGCGCGCCAGCACTTCCATCGCCGCGACGCCGCCCGCCTCGATCGCCTCAACGAACTCGCTGCGCGTCGCGAACGGAAAGTCCGCGCCGCCCCAGAGCCCGAGGCGCTGCGCGTAGGCGAGGTTATGCACCGTTGTGGCGCCGGTCGCCGAGACGTAGACGACGCGCGCGTTCGGCAGGGCATGTTGCAGCCGAACCCCGGCGCGGCCCTGCTGCGACGCCGCCTGGTCGCCGCGTTCGCCCTTGCCGCCTCCGGCATTCTGCATCGCGTGAGACTCGTCGAAGATGATGACACCGTCGAAGTCGGCGCCCAACCATTCCACGATCTGTTTGACCCGCGAAACCTTCTCGTCGCGCGCGTCGGATCGCAGCGTGGCGTAGGTGGTGAAAAGGACGCCCTGCTCCAGACGGATCGGCGTGCCCTGGCGGAAGCGCGACAGCGGCGTGACCAGCAGCCGTTCCATGCCGAGCGCCGACCAGTCGCGGTGGGCGTCCTCGATCAGCTTATCGGACTTGCTGATCCACACCGCACGGCGGCGGCCCTTCAGCCAGTTGTCGAGCAGGATACCGGCGACTTGGCGGCCCTTCCCCGCGCCGGTACCGTCTCCCAAAAACCAGCCACGCCGGAATTGCACGGCATTGTCCGCATCCTCACGCGCCGCGCAGACCAGGTCATAGGTCTCGTCAACGGTCCATGATCCCGCAAGGAGCTGCGAATGCGCCTCGCCCGCGTAGATGACGGACTCAAGCTGCGCATCAGACAGCAGACCGTTGGCGATGATGTGAGCCGGAAGCTGCGGCCGATATGACGGGACCGGCGGCGCCACCGACGCCATGGCGGCTGATTGGACCAGCTTGGTGGGATGTGGCTGAGAACCGGGAATACGGATCGATTGAAGTGCATATTCTTCGTAAAGCGCCTCGGTGATCCGGCCGCCCTCGGCCGGTGTCCAAGCAACGGTCTCGTAGGCAAGTTCAGCCCCTGCCGGATCCGCTGTGGGGGCCGCGATGCTGGACGGTCGCATCGCATAGGCGCGGACGGTTCGCGGAATGCTCGGACGAGCGTTGGGCGAAGCGGCGACTGACATCGCGATCGGCGGTCGGGCCGGAACGTACTCTGTGACCCATCCCAGCAGCGTGGCAACGTCCGGCGCCACGCCAAGAAGCGACAGGAATGTCGTCGCATCGTCCGCCGGCAACCGGTCGATCACGGTCAGCCGCGTCTCGATGGTGGTGCCGTGCTTGGCAAAGACGCCACCAGCAATGGCTGCGCTGAAGACGACGCGCCCGAGTTCCTGCAACCGGATGAAAGCATCGCGCCAGACCGCATTGTCCGGGGAACAACTCGCCCCGGTGATTGCGACCAGCCGACCGCCTTCGGGGAGCCGCGCCAAGGCCGACGCGATATGTCGTAAGGCAGCGTCGGCCATGCGGCGATTGACGTTGGCGACGACCGAGAATGGTGGATTCATCAGGACGACGCTTGGCTTTATGCCGGTGTCGAGATGATCGTCGATATGCGCGGCGTCGAAGCGTGTGACGGCGATGCCGGGAAAGAGAAGTGAAAGAAGTCCAGCGCGGGTTTCGGCGAACTCGTTGAGAACGAGCGAAGCACCAGACAACTCGGCCAGGACGGCGAGTAAGCCCGTGCCAGCCGAAGGCTCCAGCACAACATCGGCAGGCGTGATCGCCGCCGCGGTGCTCGCCGCGAAACCAAGCGCGATGGGTGTGCTAAACTGCTGAAGCACCTCGCTCTCTTCCGAACGGCGGGTGTGGGTAGGAAGAAGGCTGGCGATCTTTGCCAGCATCGGCAGCATCGCGTCAGGCGAATCGGCACGCGCGCGCATGGCCGGGCCGAACTTGCGAAGGAACAGGACGGTGGCTGCCTCACAGGCGTCGTAGGCCGTCTTCCAGTCCCATGTACCATCGGCGTCGGACGCGCCAAAGGCGCTTTCCATCGCCGTGCGCAAAATCGGCGCAGCGACGCACTGACCGCGCTGCAGGTGCGGAAGAAGATGTTGCGCGGCGTTGGCGATCGCGCGGGTCTTGTTCAGAGAAGCGGGCGCAACGGGAAGCGGCGCAGCCGCAACAGCGGCCACGGATGCGGGAATGATCGTCATGGAGGAAGCCTCGGAGAGCAGGGAAGGATCGAGCCGCAGGGCGCTCTCTCGACCGCGCCGGCTCAAACCCATTCCGGCCCGCCTCTCCCTCTTACGGAGACGCTGACTGACCGCCAAGAAGATGCAGGCCTAGTTGCTCCGCACCGAAGAAGTGAAGGAAACAGCGCTTTCGTCTCATGACTCGGCGCGCTATCTTTCTGCCCATCGAGAATCGCAACAAAGTGACGAGATGAACGACCAAGAGCTCAAACGACGAGTCACCACGCCAGCCGTGCGAGAGGCGCTAAGAGTGTTCAGGCCGGTCGTGGCCGAGAAGACTGTGGCCGAACACGAAAAGGCACAAAAGGCATTTCACGAGAATCGCGAACGCTTGAAAGCATTGCGATTGGCGCGGGAAGCCGCCGAAAAGGCAAAGGGAACATGACGCCCACGCTTTTTCCTTCGATCTTTACGATCGAGATCGGCGGCTTGCCAACGGTGACGTTCGAAGCAAAGAACTTGCGTGAAGCAAGCGAGATTTGCAACGCGCCGTGGCTACGTGACGATTTCGCGTCAGCATATACCAATGGCGCACCGTTGTGGGACGGCAGAGCCCAGTTGAGAGTGCGCATGGGTTACGAGGGCGAGATCGCAACATTCAGCGATGCTTCCAAGGATGCTCAGCCGTCTGACGGAATGTTACTGGTCTATCTCGTCGAATTGGACGACAATGACACCGTAGAGAATTCCGAACCCAGTTCATTTTCGCAACAGCGCTGAGAAGCGATGGTAAGAGATTCGGGCGGCCGGATCAGGGCTGATCGTAGAGTTTCTCGAAAGAAAAAGCCCGGCACGGAATGCCGGGCTTGGGACAGACTAAGGAGAAGAGCGTGCGGGTTGGCCGGAGCGCCCGCACCTAGTGGATTATTCTGCCGCAATAACGTGCGGCCTTTCTTCTTCTCCCTCGGTGTCAGCTTCGTCCTCTCCGGCCGCGAGGAACTCCGGTAAGGCCTCGGGATTTGCGGCAGGCTCCCCTACCGCGCCCACCTCATCGAGACGAAGTGGCTCAGGTAACCAGCCCGTCCCCTCGAGCAGTCTCTCGGCCTCCCGCGCCATGTCGCCCTTCTTGAGGTGGTCGATGAGCTGGACCGATTGCTCACCCTTGGCCTCACGCACCGCTTCGAGAATACGAGGCTTGGTAACCCGGCCGAAAAAGTTGTCGACGGTCGGCTTCCAACCCGCGGCAACCATCTCGAGTCCGACGGAGCGCGCTAGGACGTTGGCGTGATCGAGCCTTCGGCGAACGCCGTGGGCCGAGACGCGGCCCTCATTGTAGCGGTTGGCGGGCTCGTAGAGCGCATTGACCGCGGATGATGCGCAATGCGCGAACAACGCGGCCTGCTCTTTCCCGTCAAACGCTGTGAGCACATCCCACAGGTCGGAATCGTCCTTGGGCAGGCGGGCTTTCCATCCGTCATGGCGCCGGTCGATAGCCTCCGCTGATGCACTCTCCTTCAAGCCAGGCGCCTGAGCAGGGAACGTCGGAGTCCGGATCGCGATTTCCAGGCAGCCGCTCGACGACGCGAAGCGGTAGAAGGTTGCCAGGACAAAATTATGCAGCACCGCCTGGAAGGCCACGGCCGGATCGTTTGCCAGCGCATTGCGCAACGCTAGTGTGCGATGTGCGGTCAGCTCGGTGATGAGCCGATCCGGCAGAGGCTTGATCGTGTCGTCCTCGTCCTCATCAACACGTTCGACCGGCGAGCCGCCGACGGTGATGACCACACGCTGGATCGAGCCATTGGCCCTTGATTCGTCGTCGGTCTCTCCGCCGCCATGTCCTTCGCTCTCCGGCTCGACGGCGGTGGGTGCCTCGTCCTCCGGCCGCACGTAGCCGCGGTCGACCTTGAGCAACCCTTCGGCGTCAAAGCTGATGAAGACGCCGGCGCGGGCAATCTCGACCGGATCGTAGATGAGCGATCGCGCTTCCAGGACGGACCGCGCCACCTCTATTTCTCCGAGACGCTGATCGATCTCGTCCGGTAGCTCTTCGGCGTCCTGGTAATTCTCCTCGATCTTGGCGTACTCGGCGTTGAGGGCGTCAAGCGTCGCCCGCTCCTCCTCCGCCAGATCAGCCGGTTCGCCCTCAATTTCGCGCAAGGCGTTCGTGTGGCCGTAGGGAAAATCGACCGCCACTGCGATCCACTTCCAGCCTTCGGCTGCGATCGTCTCGGCCTCGGCCTTCAGTTTCTCGGTGACGAGACGATCGAGCAGCGGCACATCCTGCAACCAGCCGCCATCGTCGTGTTCGAACAGATCCCGCATGATGGTGCCGCCGGCGTGCTCGTAGGCATCCGGCCCGACGAACTGAGCGCGGCGATCGAAAGCGCGCACGGTGTTCTCCGTCAGCATCCGCCGGATCCGATATGGCTCATCGTAGCCGGATCTGCTGACATTGTCCCAGACCTGCTCCTGACGCGCCTGGTCGGCCGTGACCGAGAAGGCCATCAATTGTTCGAGCGTCATGCCATCGTCGGCATAGACGTCGTGCAACTTCGGCGACACTGACGCCAGACGCAGGCGCTGCTTGACGATCGCCGGCGAGACGAAGTGCCGCGCGGCGATATCCTCTTCGCTCATGCCACCGTCACGCAGCAGCTTGAACGCGCGGAACTGATCGAGCGGATGCAGGCCGATCCGCTCGTCATTCTCGGCGAGGGAATCGTCCTCGGCGATGCCGCCATCCCGGACGACGCAAGGGACAGGTTGCGTCTTCGCCATGCGCTTCTGCTTCACCAGCAGTTCGAGGGCGCGATAGCGCCGGCCACCAGCCGGCACCTCGAACATGCCGGTCTCCTGGCCGTCGGCATCGGCGACCGCCCGCACGCTCAGGCTTTGTAGCAGCGTGCGCTGAGCGATGCTCTCCGCCAGTTGCTCGATCGAGACGCCGGCCTTCACGCGCCGGACATTGGACTGGCTCAAGACCAGTTTGTTGAAGGGAATATCGCGGGAGGGACTGAGTTTGATTTTCTGAACGGCGCTTGCCATGTCGGATTCTCCACGACGGGCGGCCGAAAGACTCTCTCTCGACCTCCTACCCGTCACAGACAAGCCGGCGCTCCTCTCGCTCTCTGACGCGCAGCAACGCTTGAAGGCTGAAACGGCGTGCGGATGCATCACGCGGCCTCCTCGTTGCCCTCTGCGACGGCGTCGATCGCGGGCGGCAGAAAGGCGAGCAGGAAATCGGCGGCTTTCGATGCCGCGCTAGCGGCGCGCACGACGGCGCGATTACACATCGGGCCGTTCAACGCGAGATATCGCCGCCGATCTCACCCGCGAAGGCGTGCCCTCGCCTGGGGCCACCCGTCATAAGAACAAGGCTGGTCGTACCACCTGGAATCATCAGTGCATCACTGGCGGTCGCCATGGTCGCGGCATTATCGGCAACGAACTGTATATCGGCGAAATACATTGGAATGTTCGCTCAACAATTCTCAATCCGGAAACGCAGAAGAAGCAGAAGCGCCGCAATCCGGAAGAAAGCCACATCATCGTCAAAAACGCCGAGCTGCGGATCGTTCCCCAAGCGCTCTGGGATAGAGCGCAGACGGTTCGCAGTGAGCGCGCTATTCACATGTTCGGGCCGACCGGCAAGCCGCGGCGCCGACCCGTGGTCCCGCGCAACAACGAGCATCCGCTTGCAGGAGTCCTTCGGTGCGGCGTTTGCAATGGCCATATGCGAATCGCTCAATCCTCCCGGAATGGCGGACCACGCGCCGCATGCGCCAACGCGCATCAGCGAAGCACCTGCGAGCATACCCGCAGCTTTGACATGGACGTTCTACTGAAGGATGTTGCGGAGAAAATGGAAGTAAGATTGCTTTCCCCGAAAGCCATTGAAGAGGCGATGCGTGCCTGGAAGGAGGAGCGGAAGAGCGATCAGCGAAAGAACAGCGAACGCTCTAACCTGGAGCGTCGGCGCCATGTGCTGAATACAGAGATCGAACGCTTGTCATATGCGATCGCGAACAGCCGTCGCAAGCCGGATGAGTTGGTCAANCGGATAGATGNATGTGACGCGGAGCGGGAAACTGTCGAGGAGCGCCTGCGGTTGCTCGGCAACGGTGGCGAAAACGTGATCCCGTTCGATCATCCGAGGTTTGGTGACCGGTACCGTTTGGAGGCAAAGAGACTGGTCACCGCGCTCAAGACAAATCCGAAGGCGATCGAGACTCGTGTCGCTTTCCGTAACTTGGTCGACTGCATTATAGTGCATCCGGTGCGCAAGCGTATGCCCTACGAATACACCCCGTACATGAACGCCGCAGCCCTTTTCAGCATGCAGCTTTTCCCAGAAAACTGTCCCAAAACAGGGAAGATCAGCACGTTTGTCTGTTACGACAACGTCCAGTCAGAGAAATCGGTGTCCTCGTAATAGACCCGAACCCGCATGGTATGGCGGCCGTCGCGGATCACGCCGTCGAGGGAGCGCATTGACATCACTCCCCGATTTTAGCGGCTAGCGACAGGGATTGAGCGACGGCGTTCAGTCGCTTGTCGCGTGTCCAGACCAATGTCTCCGGCGCAAGCGCGGTAGCGGCCAGCAAATGGGCATCGACGTATCCGATGCCGGATCCGGACAACTTCCTATCAGCGATGAATTTGAGAACTTCGTCGGCGTTGGCCACAATCGCCTTCGGAATAGCTTGTAGATCGTCGATCATTTCAGTGATCTTAGGCACGTGCCCAAGCGCGAGTTCTCCAATCACAAATGGATGCATGACGACGTCGCCGCGATCAAGAAACTGAGCTAGCTTTAGATCGCCCCGACGAAAATGGTCTATCCAAATCGACGTATCCGCCAGAATCATCATTTAAAACGGCGGCGCGGGGGCGCCTTGGCGTCCGGTTGCGTACCTCCCATGCGGGCAAGACGGCGCGCCGCTTCACGCTCGACAAACGCCTTCAACGCTTCCCTCACGACGGCGGATTTTTCGGTAACGCCCGCATATTCCTGCGCCTTGGCAAACAATTCGTCATCAATCGCAATCGTGGTTCTCATCGGGCCAACTCCGTTGCATCAAATATAGCATCATCTGATGCAGATTTCTATGCCACTCTTCGCTGAGGGTCCGACAAACTACGTGACGTTATACGCAAGCTCGCCGCGGTCTATGAAACGGCCGGCGCTGAGCCGCCCAATGTCACCAGCACAATTTCCGGAGGGACGCCGAGGCGGAACGGCATGAAGCTGCAGCCGAGGCCGCCGGAAACGATGACGTCGCAATTGGTCCGCGTGTGACCATAAGCGAACCGCCTTCCGTAACGCGANGGCACCACCGGCGCCCACCCGAACAACCGCACCTGGCCGCCATGGGTATGCCCGGAGAGCTGCAGCGCGACCCGCGACGGCACGCGCATCGCCACGTCGGGCTCGTGCGCCAGAAGAATGACCGGCGCGTCGTCGGTCACCTTCCCAAGTGTCGCGGCGAGATCATCGACGCCGACGCGCCGCACCGGGCGGAAGCGCCCTGCCGGAAGATACGCCAGTTGATCGCCAAGCCCGGCAAGCCAGAACGGGCGACCGGCCTTGGTCAGNCGCTTTGCGTCATTTTCGTAAACCGGAATGCCTGCCGCTTCGAGGGCGCGCCGAGCGACGACCAGCCCATATCCTTCCCGCTGCACCGTCTTGTCTTCCCACCAATCGTGATTGCCGAGGATCGCATGCACGCCGAGCGGCGCCTTCAATCCGGCCAGCACCGGCGCCCATTCGCTGCCCGGAATGAAGCGCGTGACGTGGCGATGCCCGGCCACGTAGTCGCCCAGCAGGACGATGATATCCGCATCAAGGGCATTGGTGTGATCGACAATCGACTGGATATGCTCCAGCGACATCCAGGGNTCGCAGGCATGCAGGTCGGCAATGACGGCGATCTTGAGTNGGAGATCCGCGGGCCATCGCGGCGGCTGGAGGTCGTAGCGCGTAATGCGAAGCCGCAGCAGGGGCTCGATGCCGAACCCATAAGCCGCCGTTGAAGCGCTGAAGGCGCCCAAACCGGCAATGAAACGAAAGAATCTTCGGCGAGAAATCATGAATGGTTGATCGGTGACGCAGGCTTACTCTAAGCACGGATTGCAGCCTAATTAGGGTACTTTTGTGCAGATAGCCAGCAGCGCCGACGTTAACCGGCGTTAACCATCGGCTTCGCCGTTGCCGAACAATCCGAACTGCGCCGGATCGCGCGCGGGCTCTGCCAAGCCAAGGTGGCGGAAGGCGTGCGAGGTCAGAAGCCGGCCCCGCGGGGTGCGCTGCAGATAGCCGCACTGAATCAAAAACGGCTCGATGATGTCCTCGATCGCGTCGCGCGGCTCGGACAGTGCCGCCGCCATGGTTTCCACCCCGACCGGGCCGCCGCCGTAATTCATCGCAATCGTCGAGAGATAACGCCGGTCCATGGCATCNAGGCCGGCGGCATCGACTTCGAGCGCACTCAGCGCGTTGTCGGCAATCGCGCGNTCGATCGAGGCGGCATCGGCTGCNGAAGCAAAATCGCGCACCCGCCGCAACAGCCGTCCGGCAATGCGCGGCGTGCCGCGGGCGCGGCGCGCGATTTCGTTGGCGCCGTCAGGCGTCATGCCGATCTTGAGCACGCGGGCGCCGCGGGTGACGATCTTTTCCAATTCCTCTTCGGTATAAAAATTCAAGCGCACGGGGATGCCAAAACGGTCGCGCAGCGGATTGGTCAGAAGCCCCGCGCGCGTGGTGGCGCCAACCAGCGTGAATTTTGCGAGCTCGATCTTGACCGAGCGCGCCGCCGGTCCCTCGCCGATCATGAGGTCGAGCTGAAAGTCCTCCATTGCCGGATACAGCACTTCCTCGACCGTGGGGCTCAAGCGATGGATTTCGTCGATGAACAAAACGTCGCGCTCTTCGAGATTGGTCAGCAGTGCCGCGAGATCGCCGGCCTTGGCGATCACCGGACCGGAAGTGGCGCGAAAGCCGACGCCAAGCTCGCGCGCGACGATCTGCGCCAGCGTGGTCTTGCCGAGGCCCGGGGGTCCCACGAACAGCACATGGTCCAGCGCCTCGCCCCGCTTGCGCGCGGCCTCGATGAAGATCGA
>JGI25616J43925_10000975_pt1 | contig 10945 bp, 7 predicted proteins | sample GraSoi2013_100cm_FD_43925 | JGI IMG/M metagenome (IMG submission 43925) | reverse complement strand
GAAAAGCGTATAGAGACAGCTACATTTACACCTGAACTTTTTATGTCCGAATCAGAGGATGCAGAGGATATCACAGATTCAGAATCCCTGGAGGATACCACCGATAAAGACGACTTCCTCGAAGAACCTACACTTTTCGCATCCAATTAGAAACTTTATACGAGGAACCAATTTGATTTAACTCATCAACAGTGCACTAGAGGCAAAGAAGGTCAGTTCTCCAGAAAGTCACTCAGGTAACGCTTTTCGTAACGATTTTGGGATGGGTATATGGTAAGATACTGTTCAGATGAAAGCTTTCGTTTGACGATTGTTGTACGTATTGTGGTGTTTCTGCGTCTTACCTAGAGCAGGAGGACGGCATGAGCATGCGGAGTGTCCCGGCACATCCGACAGGACGCGCTCGGCTGGGTCGCGCAGCGGGTACGCGCCTCTCAGGACGTTGGCTCATCCTGGCACGGGTGGTCTGGATTGCGCTGGTTGTCTGCATCCTGGCCTATTTTATCGCCAGTCTGCCGGAGACTTTTGTGACCCTGCATCAGCCCTGCACCGGCGCGTGGTGTACCAATGCGACTGGCCGATTGACGGCGAGCCAGATGCAATCGCTCTTGCAGACTGGCATTTCGCTCGACGCCTATGCCTGGTCCTGGATCGTCTTCACCGGGGTCACGGCACTCGTCTGGTTTGCAGTGGGCGGCATCCTTTTCTGGCGCAAATCTGATGACTGGATGGTCCTGCTGGTCGCGCTGATGCTCATCAGTGTGGGCGCGGATAACCTCACAAACACCTTGCTCTACAGCTCCTCCCTCTGGCGGATTCCGGAGCATGGGTTGTACCTGATCGTAAGCTTGACCATTCTCTCCACTGTCGCCCTCTTCCCCAACGGGAGGTTCGTGCCGCGCTGGAGCCTCTGGGTCACGCTGGTCTATCCCACGTATATCCTGTGCTATCTCCTGTTCTTGCGTCCCTTGCGCATGCCCGGCTGGGCGCTGTACTACACTCCGATCAACGCAGCCGCCTGGTTCGGCAGCTGGACCATCCTGACGCTGGCGCAACTCTACCGCTACTTCCGGGTGTCCAATGCGGTGGAGCGCCAGCAAACCAAGTGGGTGGCCCTCGGCTTCTTTGCGGTCCTGGTTGCAGGCCTGGTAGCGGTCAGCCTTGGAGGCTACCTGTCCACCCAACACAATGGCTCGCTCTACGCGCTCTTCAGTCCTGGATTTTCCATCTTTTCCCTCCTCCTGCCGCTCTCGATTGGCCTCGCCATGCTGCGCTCCCGCCTGTGGGATATCGATATCATCATCAATCGCACGTTGGTCTACGGGGTTTTGACGATCTCGCTGGTGCTGGTCTACGTTGGCCTGGTAATCGGTCTCGAGTCGCTTGTGCGCCTGTTTACCGGGCAGGCCTCGCAGTCTCCAGTGGTCATTGTTGCTTCGACGCTCGCCATTGCTGCACTCTTCCGACCGTTGCGCCATCGTCTCCAGATCATCATTGACCGCCGTTTCTATCGCCGCAAGTACGATGCAGCCAAGACATTAGAGGCGTTCAGCGCCACGCTGCGCAATGAAGTGGATCTGGCAGCCTTGCGTGAGCATTTGCTGGCAGTGGTGCAGGAGACGATGCAGCCGGCACACGTCTCACTATGGTTGCGCACGGACAAACAACGGAGAACACCACATACCGATGTGTAGCTAGCTGCTCCTGTTCCTTGCGCTGCGCTGTGGGGAAGAAGTAAGCCTCACCATGTGAAACGCGGAGAAACCTACGCTCACAAGGTCTCTTCTCTCTTTGTGAGTAACTCATACAGTTGTATCGCTGTGTGCGCTCGTGCATAAAAGGGGGATTTTCGAGAGACGGCTCCTATTCCCGAACTGGTCTCATGTGTATGCACCGGGGAGGTATCAATTGGTTGTAGTATTCAAGCAACAAGGCCGGGTTGGTGTTCCCAAGACAGAAATGCCCTGGAAGCCAGTTCCAGGGCATTTGGCTCCTCGAACAGGATTCGAACCTGTAACCTACCGGTTAACGGGCAGTCTACCACAAAAACACCGGTCGGTTGATTTGGTGCGGCCTGAGAAGGCAGTTCATATCATTGCAAAATTTGGAAGCACGAAAAAGTTATCTGGTGATAACTGGACAGAGCCGGTTGCTCAATGCTTTCTATCAGATATCCTAACATAGGAAACGGTGTATTATCCACTTAAGAAGTCAGTTCGAAAAGATTTGATACGATTTCTACTTCTGTACTTGAGACCGTTAGAATAGGCTGCGGAATATGGTAAAATGGCGATATAATTTCACTTTTCTATCAGAAATGAAGCGATGTGCGAAATGCAACGTCATATCCTAGATGAGTTAAATCGCTTTTTAACAACTGGGCATTATAAACGTTTATATATTCTAGGTGCTAAAGTGTTCTTTAGCAAACGTGACAGCTGATGATTTTAGAACTTTTGGAGAAAGCTGCTGTGGACATCAAGAATACAAATGCCGGGAAAGCTTTTTTAAAAATAGAAAACGTGCCGACCAGTGTGAAACACAACTTGCCATTTGGTATCGCTAGCATGCTATCGACTATAAATCAGCTGCACATGTTAGATAATGTGAGTAGAGTAGGAATAGGATTGTCTGGCGGCGCCGATTCTTTAGCTTTACTAGAAGCTATCACAATTCTTATTAATTCTGGGTACTTACCTAACATCGATATGGTCCCGATCCACATTAATCAATATATGAATCTTCAAAAGGTAGCTCGTTTGGAGGAATTTGTACATAGTAGATACGGTCTTACTCTTCAAGTCTTCACGGCAGATACCAGAGATACAGCAGCTAAGCTGCTTCAGCAAGGGAAGGCACCTTGCCGAGGTTGTGCGCCCATTCGCGCGAGGATATTAGCAGAAGCATCTTCAGATTTGCAACTAAATGCATTAGCAGTTGGTCATCACCTTAACGACGCGATGGCTACTCTTCTTATGAATATTTTTCATAAAGGAAAGATTGAAACAATGCAACCTATAGTTTTCCGTAAACACAACAGAGAAATTCCTATTTTGCGTCCTTTCTATTTTACTGAAGAGAAGCAAGTTAAGGATATTTGTCCCGTAGGACCAGAGGGCCTCTTTGACTGCGGTATGTGTGATTTACACGCCTCAGAACGGGCACGAGCTACATTGTATGTCGAGGAAACTTTTAAGCAGCATGGAATTTCTTCTCATTTTGCCCAAGAAGTACTACAAAGCTTACTCTATCCGAATAATGGTTTATCCAATAGCAAGCATAATATTTAGGAGATTCAATGTGAGTCGCATAATTTGTGTAGCAGGAAATCTTGGCTCGGGTAAGACGACACTTGTTCATTCTTTAGCTAGAGAACTCGGCTGGCAGATTCGCCCCACAGTTGGCTATGATACTAGCTATATAGAAGATCTCTTTCGAAATCCCAACCGCTGGTCATTCGAAGCTCAAATGGCATTTCTCAGTCACAAGGCCCGTAGCATTAAGGAGGCTGTTCGAAAAGGTATAGATTTCGTTGTTGATCGTTCAATCTATGAAGATATAGATATTTTTGCTCAAATATTCGCTAATTTAGGCACTATGGATTCGAGAGCATTTAGTACTTATACATCATACGCAAATCTACTTGTAGAAGATCTAGTTGTACCTCTTGCGATTATTTATTGTATGTGCCCGCCTAGGATCTGCGAGAATAGATTAGCAAATCGTCCAAGGCCTTACCAGTCTCTCTTTCCAAAGGGCCATATTGAACGCTTACACAAGCAATATGAAGTATGGACATCTAATTTCAATTTATGTCCTTTATTTGCTTTAGATACTTCTACTTACGATACACGTAACGTTGACGTGATCAAACATATTGCTCGAGACTTATCAGTTTTACTTTCTTCTGGAACTTCCAAGAAAGCAACACAGCTTGAACTTTTCCCTACAGCTTTTAATGATGTGTTAAATGAAAAACAGCCACAACTACTCAGGCCCCTAAATAATGTCCAAGTTGAACATACATCCAAATTTCACATCACTCAAGCTAAACCTCTGATATCATTGCCATCACGACGACCTTCAGTTTATATCGCTGCTCCTTTTAGTGCAGTCACTACTAGTACAACTAGCTCAGATTCCTCAGATGGCGCTCAAAAGCTAAAACTGCTTGATGTTCCTCGACAGCATGGGATCATTCCATTAGGGCAATATCGTAAAGCTCTTTCTGACATCTCAAAAGCATTTGAAAAATTGGGATACCAAGCAATTCTCCCACATCGGGACGTTAATAAGTGGGGGAAAAAAGAACTCAGTCCAAAAGAAGTGGGTCAGGAATGTTTACGCCTGGTCAGAGAGTGTGATCTATTCTTTGGCATGCTTGGTGCAAGTTTTGGGGCACATGTAGAAACAGGAATGGCTTTGGCTCTTTCCAAACCAACTATTTTGGTATCTGTTGAAGCGGACCAAGAAACTTTCATGGGTCGGGCTCTCAGAGAATCGGGGTTCTCAGTAAGCATAAAAGTACAAAATCTTGAAGAGCTTATATCACTTGTTAATTCTCCTTCTTTTCAAGAAATTCTAGAACATGCAGGTGCTATAATAAGAAGACGGCTATTATAGGAGAAAATATAAGATGCCATACCGAATTTTGTGTAATGTGTGAAGCGAGAAAGGCGCTAAACTCAGTCCAGACGGTGCTTCCGGGCTTTTCTGCTATGTACCATTACACAAAATTCGGTATGGCATCAGAATATAAGGCTACATGAAGAAATTAATACATTCATATTCTCGATTATCTCAGTCTACCAAAATAGGTCTGCAGGCCCTTGTAACTGCGTTAATAGCATATGCTACAGCGCTTTTAAGTGTACAAATTGCCATAGCGTTTTCTATTGGTAGCGCTTTTCTTATCATTTTCCATGCAATTGTAGCTATTGTGCTCATAGCGATAATTGTTTTTGCCTCATTACTCATTCGCGGGTTCGCAGAGGCTTTAGAGGCTGGCGAAAATAGAAAAGCGAGAGCACTTGCCTTTGCTCACACAATGACGGACAACTGGATAACCCAAAATATAGAGCATCTAGGTGTAATTGGAAAAGCAGTAAGTGATGTCAAACAGGTATATGTTCCACATGATCCTTTGTACTCCATACGCCTATTAGTCCATTCGTTGTATGAGACTTTAGAAGCACACTTCTCACAAGCAGAACATATCAATGAGCGAATTGAGTTCGAAGTTACATTCATGACTCGTTCTTACTTAGACGGGAAAATCACTGTTGCTGCCTGGGCTAACCGTGACGGACGTATGCCTACAAGTTTATCTATACGACAAGATGATCCGAATATATATGACAGAACTATTACTGCCAAATTGTATCTGGCACAACGTCCATTCCCACGAGTTATCCCAGATACTTTTGATCCTCACTATGAATATAGTGAACTTTATGACCATGAGCGCGACCGTATCAGATCGTCAATCGTCTACCCGGTATTGTCAGATCAAAATCGCCTCATTGGTACCCTTGTAGCACACTGTGACAAACCAAATTTTTTTCAACAGTCCGACTTAAAATATTGGCGCGAGATACTGGAGATATTTGCAAAAAGAATCGCACTCGAAAAGCTCAGGCTTGACCAAGCAATCAATAATCCATCAGATAAACAAATTAGTAAAGGACTAAACCAGGAGCAAATACTCCATCCTTTCTAAGGCAAGGTTCGATGTGAAGAAAAGTACTTGACGGTTTGAACAGTCACCCCGTGTCACCCTGAGCGCAGCGAAGGGTCTGTTTCGAGAGGCAGACAGCTGCTTCGCTGCGCTCAGCATGACAGGGCTGGACCTTGCTAGTGGTGAGGAACTGTCACGTTCCTTTGAACCATGCCTAAGCAGGAGTATATTGACTTTCGTATTATAATATCTCTAGTGTCTGTCATTCTTGTATTAGTACACTATGAGGTAAATGTACTTGAGTATTCTCCCTGAAACAGCCATCAACATTCTTCCTTTTTCTGAGGAACCCTTATCGCAATGGAAACAGGAAACAGATATATCGCAATTTCTTGATGCGCTCCATGCTGGCACTATTTACGCTTCTTACGGTCAATATCTCTATGAAGAGGGTAAAAAGAAGTTTCGTGCTTTGTCAAAGCAATTTAATGAATATGCACAAGAAGCATTGCCTGCTCCAGCAGCAGCCACTCAAACACTCAATATTCCCAACTTTCTTGAAGATGCTACGTTTGGGAAAGCTGCAAAATATGTAATCGCCTGGGAGGGATGTGTGAGCGATTTACTAGCAGAGTCTGCATTTTACTCTCTGGCGCATATTTTAGAGTCAGATACAGAGATCCAGTGCTCGCTTCTCCTCGCATCACATCTTTACTACAAGCAGGCTCTACAAGTTTTGAGAAATTTTATAGAAGAGCTAATTCTACCAATTAACTTCTGTGAAAATATGCAGGAGTTCGATCAGTGGAAAGCGAATAACTATTGCACACCTTCATTGAGAGGCCGCGATGGACTAATCAAAAAGTTAGTTGATAAACAAATTTTATCGAATTCAATGGCAAATGAAGTTTCAGGTTTATATGGTGATCTTAATAGCTATATTCATGGAAGCGAAAATCGATTAATTCATAAAAATGCCCATAGAGGTACTTGGAATGGGTTGATATTTAAATACAAAGACCTTTGCGATTGGGCTGAGTATCTTTCCAGTTCCATCAATTTAGGTATTAAGCTTTTAAGAATAAATTATCTTCAATGGGAACGCATCCTGTCTTCTAAATGGAATAGTCTAAGGTTGCAAGGCAAAGTGTTATGTAGTACATGTCATAATGAAGATGACTTTGAAGTATCAATTCTCCCACCTGAAGATGCTGATTATGATATTGAGATATTTACCGCAGAGGGACAAATAATTAAAGTTGACAGAACTTATTCGGGAGCTACATTTCATGTCTATCATTGCCGCCGATGTGGTTCTGAGACAACAGTTCAAGCCTTATAAAGACATATCCAAGGCTATTGCTTAACAGCAAGCCCTAGCAGCTTGTCGGAGAGAACAGAGCAGTAGTCCACCCGGTTGCTCTCCCAGGGAACGTGTCCTTCATGGCACAGGCAGAGTCGACCTTCTTCTGTTCCATCGCCGGCAGAAGAGGGACAGAGATGGTGGCCGCATAACCTGGAAGGAGGCCATCGTCCCCGTATTACGCCCAGGATAAGGTAGGGAAGCGCTTGAGATTGAACGCCAAACAGACCAGGCACCACTCGCCAGCGGCCGCCAGGACTCCACGCAACGAGAACTGGCGGAAGCCCAGCACCTCCTTGATGATGCCGATTACCGGTTCGACGGTACACTTGCGTGCGCCATAGATCGCTTTGCCCAGCGCTGTTCTGAGCTTGTACGCCATCTTGACCTGAGCACTGGCGTCCTCGGGCGGCGGATCAGGCAACGGGGCGAACCGCTGCTACCAACTCGGATGATGCGGATCACGGCCCGTGGCGATGTAGGGCTCGATGCCGCGTTGGGCACACGCCTGTCAAGAGCTCCATACAAGAACTGCAAGACCACTTCCACATCCGCCTTCGACATACCAGCAAGCAGTTTTCCGAACTGTTCTACAAGAGACTGTTTACGAGTCAACGTTTACACCTTTCTTCGTCAACCTCAACCAATTGCCGCGTCTACGAGCTACACACGACTGTGTATCAAGCAGCCAGTTCAAAACCAATCCGTATTCACTTCAGCGAGTGTAGTTCGTAGACCACCTGGCGCAATAGTAGTTGTTTTTTGGGTATGGCAAGAGGAAGAAGTGAGGATATTGCACAAGACTTGCACTTTGCACATCGTTTGTGCTTGCTTAATTACGGTAGTTTTAAGTCCTACATCTTGCAAATATATCTATTCAAATCAAACTTCCAGTTTATGATATGGTAAAAAGAAGCTTCGTTATATTATCTTGAACTGAAAGAGTAGTTCGAGTATACTGGTGCCATAACATGTCATAAAGTTAGAAAAGCGGGATGCACTTTAGCAGACAATGATCAACAACAATGATGGAGGGAATAACCATGGCAGAACCGGCACAAGGCACTTCCCAGAATGGCGATCAACAACGGCAACTGAAAGGAACCATTATTGAACGTGACGGAGTTAAGTTTGAAGCAATCGAGAGCGATGAACTGAGTTCAGTTCCAGTTCTATCCCAGGCTCTTGATAACCAGTGGTTGCCGCGTAATCTTCTAAAAGAGGCACTAAAAATAGGAGAGGTAACAGCTGAGCTAGAGCGTCAGCGTGAAGAGATCGTGCGGGCCGAGTACATACGGTCGCTCATCAATGGTGACCAGGTAGTTATTAACCGAGCGTATCTCTTCAACAACCCCATTATCTTCAGAGACTATTTACCAGCCAAAAAGGGCAGCAACTCCGATGAAGTACGCAAAGCTGTAGATAATCGTGAGGCATTTAAAAAGCTGCTTCGAGATAAGGTAGTTGTTCCCTACCTTTTCAAAGAGAAAAGCCCAGTTCAACAACTGAATTTCAGCACGCTCAGTTTTGAAGAGTGGAAAAAGGTATGTACGGAAGTACCAGGTATGCAGTGTGTACGTCTCTCCTGGAATGAGGAACAAAATAACAAAAGCACAGATATAGACGTAGCCGGAAGATTTGTAAACTCTGCATTAACAATAGGCACTCCTCAGAAAGACTTTGAAAAGTATATAGAGGATCTAGATTTAGAAGACCATGATAAGGACGAGTTAAAAAAACAGCTTCGTACTGTAATACAAAAAGCCGTTGATCTTCTCAATCAGAATGAAACGGTCACCCGCGAAGACCTCTATAAAGCTTTCGTTACTATCGACGGCACAAAACCTGCTGATAGACACTATGATAGGACTAAGCCATTCGCAGGTGAAATCAAGGAACTTCTGGACCTCGCCTATGCTCGTAACCTACCCGATGCTCTTGGAGGCTATCTACTCACACCTATCGATTCTTTACCCCGTTCAGCTTTACAGGAAGCAGCCGATGAATTAAGGTCGTCAGACACAACAGCTCAAGATATTACGAAGATGCTACAACGCAAATTGTTTGAATTCGTCCAAGAGGGGCGATATCTTCCATCCTTGGATTTACTCAGTCTCCCGGATGTGCATCAAATCAGGGGAATGAGTGAATGGAATGATTACAATGAGCAATTCAAGAAATTGCTTGCAGATCCTATACCTGCATTTGCAGAGGGCCAGGCTTATAAAGTTCAAGATAGCTACGCTCGGCTTGCAGATCAAATGACAAAGCTGATAGCTGACCGGTATGCGCAAGATCTGACCAAAGCGGCTACCAGAACGGTTTTCGTCATTGAGTTGGTTATCGAGATCGGCGCAGGCTTAATATCAGTAGCAGGTATACCAGGTGGCCCAATCATCCAAGTTGTGGGAGGAAGCGCAATTGCTTTGGCTGGTAAGAAAGCTTTATCATTCTCTGTGCGCTTTGTTATTAGAGACATCGCTAGTAAACGTGCAAACAAAGGGCTGTCTAATAGCATAGAACTGATGAGAGGGAAAATGAGAGATGCTACACAACAATGGGATGAACTGCTACGTCTAGTTAGAGAAACCAGGGCATTCCGGGAAAGTGAAATTTCACCAGACAAGGCTCCTAACCTTACTCCCCCGGAGCCTATAGCCTAGAGAAGGAAACTATACATGGGTACATTAGAAGATTACTTCGCCTTTAAGGAAGCACATCCGGCTTTGTTCGAGAACCCACCCGGAGCAGCGTTTAAAATCCTCACCGAAGTAGCAGATATTCGAGAAGCTGAATCGGAAGTAGAAAATTGGCTTAAAGAGAAAAAACTGCCCACCGAATGGGCACAAGTGGGTATTGCCTATCAAGATCAATATGCCATGATCCTCCGTGATGCTGTTGAGTTCCCAAATAAGAAAAAATGGACATACATACGTATGGTAGGAGATGACGTACCAGGTGTTATTATGCTTCCTATTCATCAGGAACAGGTACTTCTTATTCGCCACTTTCGGCATGCAACGCGGAGTTGGCATATTGAGATTCCACGAGGTTTTGGCGAAAAGGGCTTTTCAAGTGAAGAGAATGCTCAAAGGGAACTTAAAGAGGAAATTGGAGCCGTAATCTCTCACTTAGTTCCCTTGGGAAGGGTGTACCCAGATGCAGGAGCTGAGGCAGGATATAACGACTTCTTTTATGCGGAGGTTGAGTCTTATGGGCAATTTGAAACCAATGAGGGTATAGTCAAAATCTTACCCACGACGTTGCCTGAATTCGAGCGAATGATTCGCGAGAATGAACTCACAGATGGATTTACGATTACTGCTTATGGCCTTGCAAAAGCCCAGGGGCTGCTTTAGCGACCTCTTCTCACGCCGGATCACCAGGAGCAAATTACCAATAACGCCATTTTGCTCCTGGTGATCCCTTGCTGGTATTCTCTTCTATTCCCTGAAAAACTCTAACGCTACAAAGCCTTTAGCAGTTCTTTTATCCTCTTATCATGAGGAAACTGGGAATGAAGCCTGGTCGCCAACTCTTTTACGCGCCAAATGTTGTACTTACTGACAACAGCAGAAGAAAGTAAAGTGTGATACCATAGGAGGTATGGGAGCACCAAAGAAAGCCGATTGGCGAGAAGAACGACGGAAACAGGCCTGGAAGTTGAAAGAGCAAGGCTGGCCACAGCAAGACATAGCTGTGGCATTGGGAGTAAGCGAAGGAGCGGTGAGTCACTGGATGAAGCGAGGGCGAGAAGGAGGCATAGAAGCTCTCGAAGCGCATCCGCCCAAAGGAGTGAGCCCACGACTCACGGCGGAGCAGAAGGCTCACATCCCCGAGTTGTTAGCCAAAGGAGCAGAGAGCTATGGATTTCGGGGCGACGTGTGGACGGCCAGACGAGTGAC
>JGI25616J43925_10000974_pt1 | contig 10948 bp, 10 predicted proteins | sample GraSoi2013_100cm_FD_43925 | JGI IMG/M metagenome (IMG submission 43925) | reverse complement strand
TCGCGCACGTCGGCAGGTGTAGCAACGTCGCCGTGGCCTGAAAGATACGTTGCCGTCGGACGTTGGGCCAGCAGCGTGTCCAACGTCTCGATCCAAGGCATAGTTGAGGCGTCAATCAGGTTGGGCAAGTGATGCTGCCACACCAGATCGCCACCGAATACCACGTTCGCGTCCGGCACGATCACGACGGAATCTCCGCCCGTGTGTCCCAGCATGTAGCGCACCTGCAAAAGACGAGTGCCTAGATACAAGTCGATCGCGTCCGTATAGACAAGGTTGGGAAGCACCAGAGATTCGACCCACGCTTTTTGCTCTGGCTTGGGCGTTGGCCCGAAAAATTTCAGGTTCTCAGTGCGCAGCCAGCCACGCACGTTTCGATGAGCAATGATCGTGGCGCCCGCTTCGGCAAATACGCCATTTCCAGTGGTGTGGTCCAGATGGTAATGCGTGTTGACCACATACCGGATGGGCAGGCTCGTCAGCTTGCGGATTTCCGCCAGCAAATCGCGCGCGACGCCGGCATCTTGAAGCGTATCGACGACGAGAACACCGTCGCTTCCAATCACAAAACCAGCATTGCTGCCGGCTTTCCCGCCTTCATTAGCGATGGCCGCGTAGATGCCGTCTCCCATTTTCTTGATGGTGAAATCCGCGGCGCTGGAGGCAACAGTAAAACAGAAAATCGCGAGAAGAAGAAACGAAAGTTTGCGCTTGAACATGCCGCTGATGGTAACACGCTGTCTGTGCGATTCATGGAGGTACGGGTGCCCTGCCGCCCCGGTTACGATTTTGCAACTCGCACCGCATTTTAGGGTTGACATAGCTTGGAAGAAACTGCATATTTATACATAGGATTAGCATATTTATTCACATGACCAAACTGTCCCGGCAGCAATTGATTGTCGAGCTCGCGCACAACGGCCCCCTGCCCAACCAGCAGGAGCTGTGCAAGGTGCTTGCGCGCCGGGGCTTCTCCGTCACGCAGGCCACGTTGTCGCGTGATTTGAACGAACTTCGGCTGGTCAAGACCTCCGACGGCTACGTGCTTCGCAACGGTGACGCGCCGGCTGAGCCTCTGCCGGCGGTCTCCCGCGTCGTGCGTGAATTTGTCCGTGACGTACGCCGCGCTCAGAACCTGCTCGTGATCAAGACCATTCCCGGCAGCGCACAACCGGTGGGCGTGGCCATTGATGCAGAAGAATGGACCGAAGTAGTGGGCACCATCGCCGGTGACGACACGATCCTCGTCATTGCCTCAAACAACAAAAGTGCCAAGCAGCTCCAACTCCGACTAGAGGACATGCGCGCCTAATGGGGCAACTCATTCAACCCGCTGTCGTGGGTGCGACCGGCTATGCCGGCTTCGAACTCGCTCGCCTTCTCTTCCGCCATCCGCGGATGAAGAAGCCTGTGCTCTTCACGCGCGAAGGCGAAGACAGCGGCCCGGCGCGTTTGGACGATATCTATCCCCATATCAGCGGCAACGGAGCCTCTCCTCTGGAACCGTTTCGCTGGCAGTCGTTGCGCGACAAAAACGTTGATGTACTTTTTCTTGCAACGCCGCATGAGGTCTCGCGCGAGTGGGCGCCACAAGCGCTGGAACAAGGCGTACGGGTGATCGACCTGAGCGGCGCATGGAGACTGGCGACTCCTGAATACCGCGAGATTTACAAATTCCATGACAGCAATGAGGCTGTCGCGGACAAACTCACGGCGCAAGCCGTGTATGGGATTCCTGAACTCCATCGCGACAAGCTGACTGACGCCGCCTTGGTGGCCAATGCGGGATGCTATGCAACATCGATTATTCTTGCGCTGGCGCCACTCGTTCGCTCCGGAATGATCGACCTGGAGCACGGCGTCATCTGCGATGCCAAATCGGGCGTCTCCGGCGCGGGCAAACAACCCACGCAGAAAACGCACTTTGTCGAAGTCGCCGAGAACCTCTCCGCTTACTCCGTTTTCTCACACCGGCATACCGGCGAGATATTGGAGCAGCTGGGGATCGCTCCTGAGCAACTGGTCTTCACTCCGCATCTGCTGCCGATTCCTCGGGGAATTCTTTCAACCATTTACGTCCGGCTGAATTCCGTCATGCAGGCGCAGCAAATCGAAGACACAATGCGCAAGTTCTATAGCGGATCGCCGTGGGTCCGCATCTTCCCTGCCGGCAAGCTGCCGCAGATTCAATATTCACTGCACACGAATTACTGTGACATCGGATTCGCGCTGGCGCCCGACGGCAAGCGCCTGGTGATCGTCTCGTGTCTTGACAACCTGATGAAGGGCGCCGCCGGACAAGCGGTGCAGAACATGAACCTTATTTTTGGATGGAACGAAGAGGAGGGCCTGAAGTGAAGATCGTCGTAAAACTTGGTGGCACCGTTCTGGAAGATGCTGCGCTGCTCCAACGCGCGGCCCAAGCCATTAAACAACTGGCAGATGAACACCAGGTCGCCGTGGTCCATGGCGGCGGAACGGCCCTCACGCGAATGCTCGCCCAGGTGGGCAAGATCAGTGAGTTCGTGGATGGTCTTCGCGTTACCGACGCGGAGACGCGCGACTTCGCTGTCATGGTGCTCGCCGGACACATGAACAAGAAACTGGTTGCCGCGCTCGGCGGCATCGGCCAGCCCGCCATGGGACTTTGCGGCGGCGACGGCATGGCCTTTCGCGCGCGCAAGAAGTTGTCGAAAGGTCACGATCTCGGCTTTGTCGGCGAGATATCGTCGGTCGATCCGCGCTGGATTGAGACCATCTGGCAGCAAGGCTCGGTGCCCGTGATCTCAAGCGTGGCGCTGGGTTGTGATGGCCAGTACTACAACGTGAATGCCGATCAGATGGCCTCGGCTTGTGCCGTGGCTTGCCACGCCAACGCGCTCATCTTTTTGACTGACGTCTCGGGCGTGAAAGATGCTGACGGTATCGTCATCCGCTGGCTCGATCTTGATCGCGCCGCTGAGCTCACCCAGAAATCCGTCATTGCCGGCGGCATGCTGCCCAAACTGGAAGCCTGCAAAGATGCGCTGCTGCACGGCGTGAATCGCGTACGGATCCTGCCCGCGGTCGAGGTGGAGACTCTGCCGCATTTTTATTTCGCCAAGATTGAGTCGGGCACGGAGGTCCTGGCGTGAACCTGGAGCAAGTCAAGAANCTCGAATNCCAGTTGCTGCTGTCCACATACGACCGCTACCCGGTCTTGCTGCATAAAGGCCGGGGTGTCCACGTTTATGACCACAAGGGCCGGCGCTATCTCGACATGCTGAGCGGCATCGGCGTGAACGCGCTGGGCTATGCGCACCCTGCGATTACCAAGACGATCGCCAAGCAGGCGAAGCTCCTGGTGCACACGTCCAATCTTTTTTACAACGAGTATCAGGCGCGGCTGGCCGCTGCACTCACCAAGATTTCCGGAATGGATCGCGCGTTTTTCACGAACAGCGGAACAGAAGCTTGGGAAGGGGCCCTCAAACTCGCTCGTGCTTACGCTCGCGAGAACAACAGCAACGGGTCCCAGCCCAAGTGGCGGATTCTGGCGTTGGAGAACGCTTTCCACGGACGCACCTTTGGCGCCCTGGCCACAACGCACAAAGAAAAATATCGCGCGCCCTTTGATCCCGGTCTGCCGGGCGTGAGCTTCGTGAAGTTCAACGACATTGCCGATCTGGAGCGCAACTTTGACGATTCTGTCTGCGCGATCGGCTTTGAGTTTTTGCAAGGCGAGGGCGGAATCCGTCCCGTAAGCCGGGCATTTGCAGAAGCCGCGCAACGTCTGGCGCGCAAGCACAACGCGTTGCTGATCGCCGACGAAATACAAAGCGGCCTGGGACGCACCGGCCGCTGGTTCGGCTACCAACACTACGGAATTCAACCGGACTTGGTCACCGTGGCCAAGCCTCTGGCCGCTGGACTGCCGCTTGGAGCATTGCTGGTCAGTGAAAAAGTTTCGCAGTGTATCCATCCTGGCATGCATGGCACCACGTTTGGCGGCGGACCGCTGGCCTGTGCCGTCGCGCTGCAAGTAATCAACACGTTGCAGAAGGACAAGATGCTCAACCACGTGCAGAAGGTCGGCAGCTATCTGTCGGCACAGCTCGAAGGCTTGCAGAAGGAGCATCCGGCAATCACGGAGATTCGCGGACTCGGCTTGATGATTGGCGTGCAACTGGAATCCGCCGATCTGGCCAAGGCGGTCCACAAGCAGATGCTGGAGCGTGGAGTCATTCTGAACCGCACGGACGAAAACGTTATTCGCTTTCTGCCGCCATACATCATCAAGAAGAAGCACGTGGACACCGTTGTCCGCGAACTTGGCGCCATTCTCGCAAGCACGAAAACGACAATGGCCGCCGCCTCTGGGAGGAACCAATGATGCCCGCACGCATCCGCGATTTTGCCGCAACCAGCGCGCCAGCGGAACGCCCCTGGATTTCACGCGACCTGGTTTCCGTGCAGGATTTTTCGCCGGAAGAGATCATGGCGCTGTACGAACTGGCTCGCGCGCTCAAAGACCGCCCAGTGAGTTTTCGCGAAGCGCTCGTCGGCAAGCAGCTTGTGCTCTTCTTCGAGAAAGCGTCGCTGCGCACTCGGCTGACGTTTGAAGCCGGCATGGCCAGCATGGGCGGGACATCGGTGTTCGTCGACCAGACGCACGCGCGGCTGGAAGAGCGCGAGCCTCTGCTCGATGTGGCGCGCAACGTGGAGCGCTGGGTTGACGCCATCGTGCTTCGCACCTTTGCCCACGAGACCATCGTCGACATGGCCGAGTACGCCTCGATTCCTGTCATCAATGCCCTGAGCGATCGTGAGCATCCGTGCCAGTCATTCGCGGATTTCTTTACGCTGCAGGAGCATTTCGGCGATCTCAAAAATGTTCACCTCGCTTATGTTGGCGACGGGAACAACATGGCGCACTCGCTTATGCTGACCGCGGCCAGTCTGGGCAGCAAGATCACCGTCGCGTGTCCTGCGGGGTACGCTCCGGACCCGACCATCACTTCGACCGCATTACAGATTGCCAAGCGCACAGGGGCGCAGATCGGCGTCATGGAAGATCCGGTCGCCGCTGTCAAAGGCGCTGACGCCGTCTACACCGACGTCTGGGCCAGTATGGGACAGGAAGATGAGGCCGACGAACGCGCAAAGATTTTTGCGCCCTATCAGGTCAACGCCAAGCTGTTCGCCCGCGCGTCACGCGAAGCGATTTTTATGCACTGCCTGCCCGCGCATCGCGGACTGGAAGTCACGGCCGATATCATCGATTCTCCGCNGTCGATCATTTACGACCAGGCGGAGAACCGTATGCACGTGCAGAAAGCTATCTTACTTTCATTGCTCGGCGGCATCGCCCGCCGTCCAACCTCGAGGAGCCATCATGCGTGAGAAAGTTGCTTTAGCGTACTCCGGAGGNCTCGACACCTCCATCATCATTCCCTGGCTGAAGGAGAACTACAACTGCGAAGTCATCGCCATGATCGCAGATGTCGGACAAGGGGACGATATTGACGCCGTCGTAGAAAAAGCCTTTAAGACCGGCGCCTCAAAAGTTGTGGTCCAGGACCTGCGTGAAGAGTTCCTGAACGAATACGTCTTCCCCGCTCTGCGAGCGGGAGCGGTCTACGAACACAAATATCTGTTAGGCACTTCGCTCGCCCGGCCGGTGATTGCCAAGCACCAGGTCGAGGTTGCCCTGCGCGAAGGCGCGACCGCTGTTGCTCACGGATGCACCGGCAAGGGCAACGATCAGGTCCGTTTCGAGCATGCCTTCCAGGCGCTGGCGCCGGAATTGAAGGTCATTGCGCCCTGGCGCGAGTGGNCGCTCAAGTCCCGCGAAGACTGTCTCGACTACGCCGAGCAGCGTGGGATCTCNGTCACCGCCAGCCGCGAGAAGATCCACAGCCGTGATCGCAATATCTGGCACCTCAGCCATGAAGGCGGTGAATTGGAAGATCCAGCGAACGCTCCTTTTGATTCCACGTGGCAGCTCACGCGCTCTCCGCAAGAGGCTCCCGACCGCGAGGAAAGCGTGACCATTGGCTTTGAGGCCGGCACTCCGGTCTCGGTGAATGGTCAGCAGCTCGGCCCGGTATCTCTGGTTGAACTGCTCAACGAGATTGGCGGACGCAACGCCATTGGCCGCATTGATCTGGTGGAGAACCGCTTTGTCGGCATCAAGTCTCGCGGATGCTATGAAACTCCGGGCGGGACGCTGCTGCTCACGGCGCATCGCGAGTTGGAAGCGCTCTGCCTGGAACGCGAACTCATGCACTTCAAACAGCATGTGGCCTTGAAATACGGAGAGCTGGTCTATTACGGACTGTGGTTCACCCCGCTGCGCGAAGCGCTCGACGCGTTTGTGGCGCAGACGCAACAGGAAATCACCGGAACCGTCACGCTGAATCTCTACAAAGGCAACGTGACAGTCGCTGGACGGCAGTCTGATTATTCTCTCTATCGCACTGACCTCTCGTCGTTCACCATGAGCGAGAGCTACGACCAGAAAGATGCGGCGGGATTCATCCGCATTCTCGGGCTGCCCGCGCGTTCGCGTGCGCTCCAGAAAAAAGCCGCCAAGCCCCAGGAGATCGCGAAGTGAAGATGTGGTCCGGCAGGTTCCGGCAACCGCTCGATCCGCGTTTTGAGCAGTGGCAACGGTCCTTTCCCTTCGATCAGAAGCTGCTGCTGCACGAACTCGCGGCCAGCCGCGCGCACGCGCAGGCTCTGGGCGCCGCGGGTGTGCTCAACGCGGAAGAGTGGGGCTCGATTCTTACGGGTCTCGACCAGATCAAGCACAAGAGCGAGACCGAGCCGGGTTTTTTCAACGATCCTGAAGCCGAAGACGTGCACCACTTTGTCGAGAAGCGGCTGGTAGATCTGATCGGCGATACCGCCAAGAAGCTCCATAGTGGACGAAGCCGTAACGAGCAGATCGCCACGGATTCGCGCTTGTTTGTCCGTGACCGCATTGACGAGATCAACGCACTGCTGGCCGAATTTGCCGACGCGCTTGTCACCCGGGCTGAAGAAGCAAAACTGGCGGTAATGCCTGCATATACGCATCTCCAGCGGGCTGAGCCTGTGCTCGTGGCGCATTGGCTGCTGGCGTACGTGGAAATGTTCTGGCGTGACCGTCAGCGTCTCGCCGATTGCCGCAAACGCCTCAACGAATGTCCATTAGGCTCGGGCGCGGTGACTGGAGCGACGCTTCCGCTCGACCGCAGCCTGGTCAGCGAGCAACTCGAGTTTGACCGCCCCACCGCCAATAGCATTGACGCAACTTGTGACCGCGACTTCCTCATTGAGTTTGTCGGCGCGCTGGCTCTCATCAGCGTGCACCTGAGCCGCTGGGCGGAAGAGTTCAGTCTGTTCGCGACACAGGAATACGGCTTCATTCGCTTGCCCGAGGCTTACTCGACCGGCAGCAGCGCCATGCCGCAAAAGCAGAACCCGGATTCGCTTGAGCTTATCCGTGCCAAGGCTGCGCGTGTGATTGGTTCACAGATGACTCTGCTCACGATTGTCAAAGGTCTTCCGCTGGCCTACAACAAAGACCTTCAGGAGACGCAGGAGCCACTCTTTGACGCTGCCTACACGGTAAGTCTCTCGCTGGAGATAGCGGCCGGCTTCATGCGGCAGGTGATCTTTGATTTTCACCGCATGGGCGTGGCGTGCGAAAAAGGCTTCATGAACTCAATGGCTGCGGCTACGTACCTGGCCAGGCACGGTGTTCCCTTCCGGCTGGCGCATGAGGCGGTGGCGCACGCCGTGCAGAAATGTATCGAGAAGAATTGCGAGTTGCAGGACCTGTCGCTGGCCGAATTGCAGGAATTCAGCCCGGCGTTTGCCGACGACGTCTACGACCATCTGACTATTGAAGCCGTGCTTGCCTGTCATGACGTTCCCGGCGGCACCGCTCCGAACCGCGTGCAGCAGGCTTTACGTGAAGCGCGCCACAACCTGGCTGCCTTGCAGGGGGTCCATGGTACGTACGCGTAATGCCGTCTTGCCGGACGTGGAGCAGATCCACGCGATCATTCACTCCTACTCCCAAATAGGCACGCTGCTTCCCCGCACCGTCGCGGAACTCTGCGAGAACGTGCGTGACTTCATGGTCGCCGAGTCTGACGGCCGGATCGTGGGTTGCGGCGCGCTTCATCTGTATGGCATGCATCTGGCGGAGATCCGGTCCATCGCCGTGAACCCCGCAGCCAAGGGCCTTGGCGCCGGACGCAAACTCGTGGAAGCGCTGCTCGGCGAAGCCGAGCGCCATCATGTAAGCTGCGTCTGTCTGTTTACGCGAATTCCTGAATTCTTCAGCCACATGGGGTTCTCTCTCGCTCGACGCGAGGAATTGCCCGACAAGATCTATAAAGACTGCGTCCACTGCCCCAACCTGTTCGCCTGCGACGAGATCGCCATGGTGCGCGGACCAATTCCGCAGCAGATGGGCCCACGCGATCCGCAAATCCTGATCCCGCTGGTGAGGATCAGCGCGTGAGCATTGCCATTCCCCAGGGATTTCTCTTTGCCGCAGGAACCGCGGGAATCAAAGCCAGCGGCCGTCCCGATCTTGCCTTCGCGCTTGCGCCAGACGGTGCTGCCGCTGCCGCCATGTTCACCAGAAATCTGGTCGTAGCCGCGCCGGTAACTGTTGGCCGCGAACACTTGCGCCGTTCGAAAGGAAACGTTCGGGCCTTGATCGTCAACGCAGGCAACGCCAATTGCGCCACGGGAAAACCCGGCCTGCGCGCCGCTAAGACCGTTTGCCAGGAAGTTGCCAAGAAGTTGAAGACGGCGGCTTTCCGGGTCTTCCCTTCTTCCACCGGGATCATCGGCATCTCGCTGCCGGTCGAGAAGATCGTGGCCGCTATTCCGAACGTAGTCAACAACGCGCAGAACAGTCCTGCGGCGTTCGACGCATTCGCCGGCGCTATCATGACCACTGACACACGGAAGAAGACCGCAGCCGACCAGTTCGCATACAAAGGACACCGCGTAACTCTGGCAGGTATCGCGAAGGGCGCAGGCATGATCCATCCCAATATGGCCACTATGCTGGTCTACCTGTTTACTGACGTGGTGGCTGCCCCGCCCGAGTTGCAATCTTGTTTGAAGAGCGCTGTGGACCAAAGCTTCAACAACATCTCCATCGACGGTGACACCTCCACCAACGACACGGTGCTGCTCCTGGCCAGCGGCAAGAGCGGCGTGGAGATCAAATCAGTGCGCAAGCAGTTCGAAAGCGCATTGACCAGCCTCTGCCAGTCGCTGGCCGAACAGATCGTCGCCGACGGTGAAGGTGTAAAACACGTTGTCACTCTTAAGATCGAGCAAGCGCGGACCAATGCGGAAGCCCGCACCATCGCCAGCTCCATTGCCAACTCTCCGCTGGTCAAAACAGCCTGGGCCGGTTGCGATCCCAATTGGGGCAGGATGCTGGCCGCGATTGGCTACTCTGGGGTCAAGATCAATCCAGAACGAATCAGCATTTATCTCGGCGATCAGAAGATATGCGCTAAGGGCGCGGCTTCACCCTTCGATAAAGATCGGGCGCACGAATACATGAAACAGCCGGCCTATGAAATCCGCTTCACTTTAGGCGCGGGCAAGACCAAGCTCGACTTCCTCTCCTGCGATCTCACCGCGGAGTATGTCCACATCAACGCGGACTACAGCACTTAGCTGCCGAACGTTGCGGCTTCAAGGCTATGGATTGCGCCGGATCTTCGTGAAAATCTCGGACAAAACCAGNCTGATCGGCGTATTGGAAACCCGGAATTCGGTGGCATCCAGCCAGCCGGAGGGCACACAGTTATATCCACGCTGCGTTGCCGGATCGAGTATCCAGATATTGGCTATGCCGAACTGCCTGTAATCGGCGATGCGCTCCTGCATTCTTCGCATGGTGTCTTCCGGCGAGAGGATTTCTATGCAGGCTACAGGTGGTTTGGTGAGGACCTGCTCCACTGGCGAATCGAGGGATACCAGGCACACATCGGGGACGCGAAACCGCGTGGGAGAAATTTGTATTCTCTGTTCCGGAAGGACTTCGATGTTCCACTCTTGCTGCTGCTGGCCAAACCACAAAATCAACGCGGCCTGTAAGGCAGCATGATCGTGTTCTCCCACGTTGCGCTCCTCGATTCTTCCGTCCACAAAGTCGCAATCGGGACGATAGCTGTTTTTCAGGTACTCGCCAACCGAGATGAGTGTTGCACTGGCCACCGTAAAGGACCTCACGTTCTGATAGCCACTATTTTACTCCGGCTTCGCCGTCATGAACTATTTTGCGCTGTCGCGGGCACTCAGGCGGCGGTCGAGCTGTTGCTGAGAAAGTTGTGCGAAGTGTCCGCCNGGNTCTTGCCGGATGGATTGTTCAAAGGCGGCNCGGGCTTGCTGGTCATCATTCAGCGCGAGCAGGACTCGCCCTTTTGTGTAGAACACTGACGACCGATTGTCCGGTTCAGCGGGGTTGTTTTGCTCCGCCCGGGAAATTGCGTCCAGTGCAGCCGGATATTTTCCGGAACCGAGATAGGCCAATGCCATTTCGTATTGCACCGACCAGGCCGCAGGCAGGATCGCTGCTGCGCGGCTGAGCGGGACTGCCGCCTCCTGGAAATGGCCGAGACGATTGTAAGTGGCGCCTAACGCCAGATAGGCTGCGCCAAGATTTGGATCGTACTCCGTGGCCCGCTGGAAATCCGTGCAGGCATCTTCCAGGCGCTGCTCGCGGAGGTTCAGGACTCCTCGAAGCTGAAGGGCCAGGGCATACTNGGGATAAATCTCCAGCGCGTGGGCGATGTGCCTTCTCGCGTCGGGGTAACGTCTTTGCTCCAGAGCCATGCGTCCCAGGTGGGCCGCAGTCTTAGCGTCACGCGGGGCGCGCAACTCATTCGCAGATACCAGGGCTGAAGATTGCGCCTGCGCAGCCGGTCCACGCTCGGGCGGC
>JGI25616J43925_10000972_pt1 | contig 10951 bp, 8 predicted proteins | sample GraSoi2013_100cm_FD_43925 | JGI IMG/M metagenome (IMG submission 43925) | reverse complement strand
TCGGAGGGCGCTTTGGGCCGGAGCGGTGTTTATATTGCTCGCCCTGGTCATTATTGGGTTGACCTTCTTTTTCCGAAGCATGGGACCGGGCTCTTTCACAGAGAATTTTCATTCTGTGCGGGAAGACTCCCTGGCGGCCAGGGGCTGGCTGGTGAAAGCAAGAGATACCGGCTATTGGAACAGAAGAGGAGAGATGCCGGGATGCCTGACCTTATTCACTTTAAAAGGAGATAACTGGCCTGATCCGGTACAGGTCCCTTTTATCCGGAACCTGCTCCTGCGAAAAATTCCCTGTGATCATTTCACCCTGGAAATACACCTGAAAAATTTCATTCCCCGGCAGAACTGGCAACAGGCTGGCATTCTATTACTGGAGGATACCGGTTTCACGGGAAAGAGTATACGGATCTCCCTTGCGTACAATGATTATACCGGTGGATCCCCCAAGTTCCGGACGATTCTCATTCAGGCCATTACTTCTCTTGGAAATGGCTATGACAGGCCGGAAGAGATTGCGCATATCCCACTATTTAATGTTGACAGCTTGGATAAGGCTCCCATGTTTTCCAGGAACCTGGAGAATTCGGCGTTGCGGATCGAAAAAGAAGGCAGGAAGTTCAGGTTTTTATATGCCAATGGCGTTTTGGAAAATTCCTCTTTCAAAGAAATGGTGAGCCATGAATTTGAAATGAAGCCCCGGTATGTAGGATTGTTTGCCCTGAAAGGATTCGTCGGGAACGCGGATAATATGCCGGTCTGTTTTAAATTTTTCAGTCTTGACTGTGCGCCGTGAGGGAGGCCTTCGCCGCTTCCCAGCCGATCATTGCCGTCTTGCGGGTACTGCCCCAGTGATATTCGCCGGTCTCACCGGTGGATCGGATCACCCGGTGGCAGGGAATGAGGAAGGCTACCGGGTTGCTGCCGACCGCAGAGCCTACGGCCCTGGAGGCGGCAGGATTGCCGATCTTCTCCGAGATCAGAGAATACGAAGACAGGCTGCCCATCGGAATATTGAGCAGGGCTTCCCATACTTTGATCTGGAAGGGCGTACCTTTCAAGTGTAATTTTATATCGGACAGGCGGCTCCAGTCCTGCGAGAAAATATACAGGGCATTTTGCTGGATGAGGTCTACGGTCTGCCGGTAAGTCGCATTGGGGTAGCGTTCCCGGAGGGCTGAAAAAGCGGCTTGTTCGTCGGAGGGAAGTATTTTCCCGGATGCGGAGACCGGTGAAGCTAAGACGTCAACGGATTTTCCGGCGAAAGCCAGGTGGCAGATCCCTTTGGGGGTAGAGGCTACGATGATCTCCCCGAAAGGGCTTTCGGCAAAACTATAATTAATGGAGAGGGCTTCGCCGCCATTCTTGTATTCTCCCGGCGTCATGCCTTCGATGCCGATGAAGAGGTCGTGCAGCCGGCCGGTGCCGGAAAGCCCTGTCTCGAACGCGGTATCGAATAAAGTAGCGCCCTTATTCTGTAACAGGGATTTTGCATATCCGATGCTAAGATACTGGAGGAATTTCTTCGGACTTACCCCTGCCCATTCGCTGAACAGGCGCTGAAAATGAAACGGGCTCAGGTGCACTTTTTCGGCTACTTCATTCAGGTCGGGCTGTTCCTTGAAATGAGTTTTCATATATTCGATTGCCGTGGCGATCCGATCGTAATTGGTTAAATCTGACATGTTTTTTTTATTTACGATACAAAACTAGGCCGGGACGGGGGGAATAAAAACCCGGAACTTGCTCAAAAAACGCCACAGGCGTTTTGCCGCTACGACCGGTTATGGTCTGGGCGACGGGGTCATGTCTTACTTAAAATAGGACAGCGGGATCGTCTTCCACATATCATGGGAGAGATGCCCTGTCAATAGTTCNTACAGAAGGTAGACCGGCCAGAATATATAATGGATAATCAACAAGATGAGGGAATGGTTGTAATACCAGCTGACCAGGAGCGAGTAAATCCCCAGGATGCCATAAATGATACTTTTATCCTTGTTATCCATATATTAAATCTACGCAAAAAAAAGTGGGGGCATAAAAAAAATTTGTTGATATGGGAAACGTTGTTACCTTTGCTAACGCTGTTAGGTTAATTTAATGAAAGTACATGGGAAGTATAGAACGTAAGCAAAGGCAGAAGACGGAGATCCGGTCTGCCATCCTCCAGGCCGCCTGGCAGATGGTGAAAAAGGAAGGTTGGCAGGCGTTGGCCATCCGGAAGATCGCAGATGCCATTGAGTACAGTGCGCCGGTCATCTATGATCATTTTGAGAATAAGGAGGCTATTCTTTACGAATTTGCCAAGGAGGGGTTCATGATCTTATCGAAAAAAGTAATGACCGCAAAAAAGAAGTATTCGGACCCTTCGGAACAGTTGGAAGCGATGGCAAAGGCGTACTGGAGTTTTGCTATCAGCCATGAGGAGCATTACCAGTTGATGTATGGATTAGGAATGCCTTCGTGTGAGGTAGAATCCAGGCCGGTGGAGTGTGAGTGTTATGACACTATGATGCTGGAGGTGATTAAGGAGATCATTGCTCAAAGTAAGAATCCCGAAGCGGATGCTACTTTGAAGTATTATACGCTCTGGTCCATGCTGCATGGGCTGGTAGCTATCAACAGAATGAAACAAGCGCCTGCTTCCAATAATATGAACCAGCTGATATTAAAAGATGCGTTAACCAGCTTCATCCTGGGACTAAAAGGATGAGGCTGAATTCTTCCGCCCCCATACGATTGCCCAACCATTGTTAGCTATTACCGTTCACCTGGACCTTACGCCGGTGGAATGATTGTCTTATTGAGCAAATCGTAGAATATATTGTCGCATTCGACCCTGAAATTGTCGCGATTGAACATCTTGCTTACAGAGGGATGAAACTAAGTTTGCATCCGGATATTGAGTGGGACGTGGATAGGTTTGCCCGGCCATGAGTGAGTGACGCGGGTCGATGAATAAAAGCAGAAAAAATCAAAAAGTCAGGAACTGCTGACATAGGGCTGTCAGTAGGCCATCGTTTCTTTGTAACAGAAAATAATGTGAACTATAAAAAAGAACGCTTATGAAAAAAACAAATGCATATCCCGAATCATTTAGCCCGGACTTAATCAGCAAAAATTTTAAAAAACACTTTACAATGAAATCTTTAAGAGAATCCGTTATGCAACAACGGAACACATTATTCATAGTGATGATTGCAGCATTGGCTTTATATGGCTGCAACAGCTCGGAAGGCGCTCCCGGCGGGGCTGGAATGACCATGCCGCCTCCTGCTTTGCCGGTGCTCACCATCAACAACGCGCCGGTCACCACTTACCAGGAGTTTACCGCTTCGCTGGAAGGGACGCAAAATGTAGATATCCATCCGCAGGTAGAAGGGTACCTGGATAAGATATATGTAGAAGAAGGCGCTTTTGTGACGAAAGGTCAGCCCTTATTCGCTATCAATTCCCGTCCTTTCGACGAACAATTGAATAATGCGCAGGCGAACCTGCTGGCAGCGAAAGCAAATCTGGCCAATGCCCAGATCAATGTCAACAAAGTGGAGCCCCTGGTAAAGAACAATGTGGTCTCCGACGTGCAACTGAAGACGGCTGAGGCATCCTATGATGCTGCTAAAGCCAGTGTCGCGCAAGCGGAAGCTGTCGTAAGCAATGCTAAGATCAATCTGGGCTATGCCCTTTTGAGAGCCCCGGTGAGCGGTTATGTCGGACGTATTCCTTTCAAAACCGGAAGCCTGGTGGGTAAAGCAGAAATCACTCCTTTGACGGTCATTTCAGATGTTAAGGAAGTCTACGCCTATTTCTCAATGAGTGAGAGTGATTTCCTGCATTTTACCAACCAATCGACCGGCAAAACGATCAGCGACAAGATCCATGGATTACCTCCGGTGGAATTACAACTGGCCGATAAAAGCATTTATGCTTCCAAGGGCAGGATCGAACTGATGAATGGTCAGTTCGACAAAACGATGGGAACGATCAGTTTCCGTGCGGTATTCCCGAATGCGGAAGGTCTGCTCCGGACCGGCAGCACGGGCAGGGTTCGCATTCCCCAGACCAGCGCTGTCCTGTTGCCTGTGCCCCAGACGGCTACTTACGAAATACAGGACAGGGTCTTTGTGTTTGCAGTAGGCGACAGCAACAAGGTGATCAGCAGGCCCTTGCACATCGTTCGAAAAACAACCGACTACTATTTGGTGGATAAGGGTGTACAGGCTGGCGACAAGATCGTGTTCGCCGGTATGGACCGTCTGCAGGATGGTGCGGTGATCAATCCGCAACTGCTGTCGGCAGATAGCGTCCGCAAGACAATGCCCCTTTAAAGAATGGGACTGAAGACTGAACCAATGATTGTCTAACCAAACCTTATTGGCAGGATTTGAACAATTAACAAAGAGAACTATTTATGCTAAAGAAATTTATTGAAAGACCGGTGTTATCAACGGTCGTGTCCATCATATTGCTTATACTGGGCGGGCTGTCGATATTTACGCTCCCCATTTCCCTCTTCCCGGATATTGCGCCGCCCAGCATACTGGTGTCGGCCACCTATCCCGGCGCCAACGCGGAAGTTGTGGCACGCAGTGTCGCCACCCCGCTGGAAGAAGCCATCAATGGGGTGGAGAACATGACTTACATGACCTCCAACTCCAGCAATGACGGCTCTATGTCGTTGACGGTCTATTTCAGACAAGGGACCAATGCGGACATTGCAGCGGTGAACGTACAGAATCGTGTATCCAAGGCTACCAGCCAGATACCAGCTGAGGTTATCCAGGCCGGCATCTCTACACAGAAACAGCAGAACAGTATCATCATGTTTATCGGTCTTTACTCTACCGACACCAGCTATGATGAAACTTTCCTGCAAAACTATGCGAAGATCAACCTGATCCCAAAGCTGCAGCGTATCCCTGGGGTAGCTGATGCTACGCCTTTCGGCACCAAGGACTATTCGATGCGCATATGGCTGAAGCCCGATCGCCTGGTGGCCTACAACCTTTCTCCGATAGAGGTGACCAGCGCCATCAAGGATCAGAGCCTGGAAGCCGCCCCCGGCCGTTTTGGCCAGAGCAGCAAGGAAGTGTATGAATATGTGTTGAAATACAAGGGTAAGCTGAACAAGAATGAAGATTATGAGAATGTCATCGTTAAATCCAACAGCGATGGTTCCGTAATTCGGCTGAAGGATGTGGCCCGTGTGGAATTCGGTTCCTATACTTATTCTTCGAACAGCAGTCTGAACGGCAATCCTACTACGGGTATCGCGATACAGCAGGTTGCCGGCTCCAATGCCAATGACATCCTCACGGAAGCCGAGAAGCTGGTAGGCAAGTTCGACAAGCAACTGCCAAAAGGACTGCACACCACGATCATGTTCAATTCCAAGGAATTCCTGGATGCTTCGATAGAGCAGGTGCTGCACACATTGGTAGAAGCTTTTATCCTGGTGTTCATCGTAGTGTTCATTTTTCTGCAGGATTTCCGGTCAACGCTGATCCCGGCCATCGCCGTGCCGGTGGCCATCATCGGAACCTTCTTCTTTCTGCAGGTATTTGGGTTTACGATCAATCTGCTGACGCTGTTTGCGCTGGTGCTGGCGATAGGCATCGTGGTGGATGACGCCATTGTGGTGGTGGAGGCTGTACACGCGAAAATGGAAAATACGGGTCTGCCGGTGAAGGTAGCGACGTTAAAATCGATGAGTGAGATCTCCGGCGCCATTGTATCGATCACCCTTGTGATGATGGCTGTGTTCATCCCGGTAGGCTTTATGAAAGGTCCGACGGGGGTATTCTACCGGCAGTTTGGTTATACGCTGGCTATCGCCATCTTCATATCGGCTGTCAACGCGTTAACGCTGAGTCCGGCGCTCTGTGCCATCTTCCTGAAGAATGTGCATGTTGAGGGCCATGAGAAGAAGGGATTTAGCGCCCGTTTCTTTGCCGTCTTCAACGTCGGTTTCAAGAACATGACGGAAAAATACGTGGGCAGTCTGCGGTTCCTGTTCCGCCATAAGTGGGTGACTATTGCAGCGCTCATCTTCCTCGCCGGCAGTGCTTACTATATGATGCAAAGGACTCCCAGCGGATTTATCCCGACGGAGGACCAGGGATTCATTTTGTATGCGGTGAATACACCTCCCGGCAGCAGCCTGGACAAAACGCACAAGGCTATTGCCGAGATAGACAGCATCATCAAGGCTGATCCCATCGCAGACAGAAGGTATAATGTGGAAGGGCTGAACTTCATCACCAACGCCAATGCCGCCCCTTATGGAGCCGGTTTCGTTCGGATGAAGAACGTCGACGAACGGGGAGCGCTAAAAGACATCAATGCCATCAGCAACAACCTGACGATGAAGGTCGCCATGAACGTTAAAGACGCGCATGCCTTCTTCTTTACCTTCCCAACTATACAGGGTTTTGGTAATGTGGCCGGTTTTGAGTTCGCGCTGCAGGATCAGACCAACGGATCGATGGACAGGTTGAGCGCTATGTCCAATGCCTTTATCGGGGCGCTGATGCAACGCAAGGAAATAGGATATGCTTTTACTACCTTTGCGTCTGGCAATCCGCAATATATGATAGACGTGGACAACAATAAGGCGAAGCAGATGGGCGTGTCCGTTGCCGAGCTGATGCAGACCATGCAGATCTATTATGGTAGCAGCTATGTCAGTGACTTCAACCGGTTCGGCAAGTACTACCGCGTCATGGCACAGGCCGACATTCCCTACCGGGCGAATGAAGAATCGCTTACCGGCATTTATGTAAAGAATAACCTGGCCCAAATGGTGCCCGTGAATCAGCTGGTCAAGCTGAGAAAGGTTTACGGTCCGGAAACAGTGAGCCACAATAACCTTTACAATTCGGCGACGATCAACGGGGTTCCCAAGCCCGGATTCAGTACGGGTGATGCGATCAAGGCCATTGAAGAAACGGCGGCCCAGGTGCTACCGAAAGGATGGGGTTATGAATATACAGGGATCACCCGGGAAGAAAAGGCGGCTGGCTCCCAGATCATCTTTATCTTTATCCTGAGCCTGGTATTCATCTACTTCCTGCTGAGTGCGCAGTATGAAAGCTATATCCTTCCGTTTGCCATTGTATTGTCCATACCGGCGGGTGTATTCGGGGTATTTGCCTTCCTTCAGATCTTTGGAATAGACAACAACATTTATGTTCAGGTGAGCCTGGTCATGCTGGTGGGTCTTCTGGCGAAGAATGCCATCCTGATCACCGAGTTTGCGGTGCAAAGGCGGCATGCGGGTTTGGACCTGTGGACTGCGGCGATGGAGGCAGCTCGTCTTCGCCTGCGGCCTATTTTAATGACCTCTTTTGCCTTTATCGTAGGTCTGCTGCCGCTGATGCGTGCAAAGGGCGCTGCGGCGCTTGGCAACCGGAGCATTGGGACCGGCGCCGTTGGCGGGATGCTGACAGGGGTGCTCCTCGGTGTATTTATTGTACCGGTGTTGTTCGTCATCTTCCAGTACCTGCATGAAAAATTCTTCGGTAAAAAAGAAATAACGCCGGCTTTGGCAGAATAATATCGGGACACTTAGCAACAGAAAAAATTATACAATATGACATCATCAATTATAAAAACAACGGCTTTTGCCCTTCTCCTGGGGTTGGGAGCTTGTAAAGTATCAAAAGACACGGCTACCCCGCAACCCGAGCTGCCGGGTCAGTTCAGGAATGCCGCACAGACAGATACCACCAGTGTGGCCGACCTGCCCTGGAAGAGTTTTTTTGCGGACACGACCTTACAGCGGCTGATCGACAGCGCCATTGTCCGGAACTATGACATGCAGGTTGCGTTGAAGAATATTGAATCTGCTCAATTGACGCTCAGGCAGGCGAAGCTGGGTTATTATCCTGATCTTACGCTGGCGATAACGGCGAACAGGAACCGCCCTTCGGACAATAGTCTGAATGGGAAAACGGCCAGTTTGTTCCTCGGAAGCAAATATATTGACGATTTTAATGCGAACGTAGGTCTGTCCTGGGAAGCGGATATCTGGGGAAAGATAAAGAATCAGAAATCGCGGGCCCTGGCGGAATACCTGCAGACGACGGAGGCCAAAAAGGCTTTGCAGACGAGTGTGGTAGCCAGCGTCTCCGAAGGATATTATAACCTGCTGATGCTGGATGCGCAGCTGGCCATTGCCCGGAAGAATGTTGCCCTAAATGACAGCACCCTGCAGATCATGCACCTGCAATTCAATTCCGGGGATGTGACAGCGCTTGCCGTGCAACAGGCCGAGGCCCAGGAACTGACAGCGAAGGAGCTGGTCCCTCAACTGGAACAAAGTATCCTGCTGCAGGAAAATGCCCTGAGCATCCTGGCGGGCAGCCTGCCCGATAAGATAACCCGGAATGCTACCCTGGAAGCAACCCCGGTCCGCGACACCCTGTCGGCCGGAGTGCCGGCGGTGCTGGTCAGCCGTCGTCCCGATGTGAGAAGTTCGGAGCTGGCCCTTACGATCGCCAATGCCAATGTCGGTATTACCAAAGCGAGTATGTATCCCTCCCTGGTGATCACGGCGCAAGGCGGGTTGAATACTTTTACGGCCAGTAACTGGTTTAATATCCCCGGCTCTCTTTTCGGACTGGTAGGCGGCGGGATCACCCAACCGCTCTTCCAGCGCAAAAAGCTGAAGACGCAATTTGAGCTGGCGAAGGTAGACCGGGAGAAAACGGTGATCCAGTTCCGTCAGTCGGTACTGGTGGCCGTAGGAGAAGTGTCAGATGCATTGGGGAAGATCGCGAAACTGAAAGAATACCAAACGGTGGCGTCTGCCCGGACCAATACCCTGGAGCAGGCGATTGTCAATGCCAACAGCCTCTTCCGGAATGGCATGGCCAATTACCTGGAAGTGATCACGGCTCAGAGCAATGTGTTGCAGAGTGAGCTGGAACTGGCGTCTATACAAAAAGAACGGCTAAGCGCTGAAGTGGAATTATACAGGTCGTTAGGAGGAGGATGGAAGTAAGAATCAACAGAAGAATAAAAAATCCCCCTTGTCATCCGACGAGGGGGATTTTTTTTATTATATTATTATAAATGAATTGCTTCGCCGTAAGCTGCTTCGATCGCATCTTTTACCCCTTCGCTCATCGTCGGATGGGGATGGATGCTGTTCAGCATTTCATGATAGGTAGTCTCCAGTTTGCGACCTACGACCGTCTCAACGATCACTTCCGTCACATTGTAGCCGATCATGTGCGTTCCCAGCCATTCGCCGTATTTTGCGTCGAACACTACTTTTACAAAACCTTCCGTATGACCGACGCCGGTGGCTTTGCCGGATGCGGTGAAGGGGAATTTACCCACTTTGACGTCATAACCGGCATCGCGGGCCTGCTTCTCCGTGAGTCCGGCAGAGGCGATCTCCGGCGTACAATAGGTACATCCCGGTACGTTGTTGTAATCCAGCGCTTCGGGCTGGTGGGAATATTTTTTCTCTAAGTAGGCGATGTTCTCTACGCAGATGATGGCTTCTTTCGAAGATACATGCGCCAGGGCTTGTCCGGGAACGCAATCTCCGAAGGAATAGATGCCGGGAACATTGGTCTGGTAGAATTTGTCCACGACGATCTTACCTTTATCCGTTTTTACTCCCAGGGTCTCCAGGCCGATATTTTCAATGTTAGCGGCGATGCCGACAGCGCTCAGCAGGATATCGGCTTCCAGGGTGATTTCACCGGTGGGAGTCTTCACTTTGGCCTTGACGCCGGCGCCGCTGGTGTCGACACTGGTCACTTCGCTGCTCGTAAGCACGTCGATGCCATATTTCTTATAGATCTTTTCCAGTTCTTTGGAGATTTCCTCGTCTTCTACGGGCACGATGCGGGGGAGGAATTCCACGATGGTGACCTTTGTACCCATGCTGTAATAAAAATAGGCGAATTCGACGCCGATGGCGCCACTGCCTACTACGATCATGCTTTTGGGTTTCTCCGGCAGGGTCATCGCTTCCCGGTAACCGATCACTTTTTTACCATCCTGCTTGAGGTTAGGGAGTTCGCGGCTCCTGGCGCCGGTGGCCACCATGATATGTTTGCCTTCTACGATTTGAGTTTTGCCATCGGCGCCGGTAACTTCCAGCTGTCCTTTCGCTTTTAATTTGCCGTATCCCATGATCACGTCGATCTTATTCTTCTTCATGAGGAATTGGACGCCCTTGGTCATTTTATCGGCTACGCCGCGGCTGCGTTTGATCACGGCAGAAAAATCGGGGGTTCCGCTGGCTTCGATGCCAAAATCTTTTGCGTGCAGAATATCCTGATACACTTGTGCGCTTTTTAACAAAGCCTTGGTAGGGATGCATCCCCAATTGAGGCAAACACCGCCAAGATTTTCTTTTTCAACGATCGCTGTCTTAAAGCCTAGCTGCGCAGCCCGTATAGCGGCCACATATCCGCCGGTACCGCTGCCGAGAACGACTACATCATATGCCATATCTAACTGTTTTTAGATTAAAAATGTGAAAATGCGACCTGCGAAACTACTTCACAAAGGCCAAATAGCCAAATACCCGTTCCCTTGGTATCTAACCTTAAATTTGGGCAAAAAAAAAGCGGAACATATGCCGTTCCGCTTTTNAAAATCATATAATAATCTAAAGACCGGGAAAATCTCTTGTAATGAGGATTGGTTTCATAACGCATTATTTTAAGTACAATCAATTATACATCCATTTTTTGGTAATTTCAACAAAATTAATGTAAATTTTAGAATTTGCCCCAGCATTGCCTCTTTGTTCGTCNTCTATATATTCTTTTAACGTAGTATAGTATGTTAAAAAGGCAGTTCTAAAGGCCTTTCTTAAAATTATCTCATCAATGACGTTATCTACGCATAAAAGCGATAAATGTTCGAAATAGTTCAATACTGAAGTAAGTGATTTTCGAATATTAACATTATCTTCAATATCTAA
>JGI25616J43925_10000971_pt1 | contig 10953 bp, 13 predicted proteins | sample GraSoi2013_100cm_FD_43925 | JGI IMG/M metagenome (IMG submission 43925) | reverse complement strand
TCGAAATCGACGTCGATATCGGGCGGCTCGTTGCGCTCTTTCGAAATGAAGCGCTCGAACAAAAGCTCCTGCTTGGCCGGATTTACCTCGGTGATGCCCAGAGCGTAGCAGACGGCGGAATTGGCCGCCGAGCCGCGCCCCTGGCAGAGAATGCCCTGGCTGCGGGCGTAGCGGACGATGTCGTGGACGGTCAGGAAAAACGGCTCGTAGCGAAGCTCGGCAATGAGCGAAAGCTCGCGGTCCATGAGATCGCGGATTTTCTGCGATGCTCCGATGGGGAAGCGCCGCTGCAACCCCCCCTCGGCCAGCTTGCGCAACCAGCTCGCCGGGGTTTCGCCTTCGGGAACGAGCTCTTCGGGATACTCGTAGCGCAGCTCCTCCAGAGAAAAACGGCAGCGCCCGGCGATGCGCGCGGTCTCGGTGAGCAGCTCGGCCGGATAGATTTGCGCAAGACGCATGCGCAACCGCAGATGGCGTTCGGCGTTGGGGAAAAGCGCATGGCCNCAGGCCCGCACGGTCGTGCGCAGGCGGATGGCCGTCAACGTATCCTGCAAAGGTCTGCGCGANCGTAGGTGCATATGCACGTCGCCCGAGGCGACAAGCGGTAGCCCGTATGCCTTTCCTAGCTCGCGCAGCGCGGCCAGCTGTGCACGGTCGTCCGGCCCTTGCAGCAGCTCCGCCGCAATCCAGGCACGGCCGGCGAAGCGCTCGGCGATGCATCGCGCGTGCTCGGCGTCGCGCTTTTCATGAGGAACCAGGAGAACGAGACAGCCGGGCAGCCCGCCGTCCAGATCGCCCCAGCAAAGCGAATAGCCGCCCTTCTTCGTCCTGCGCCGGCCGCGGGTGATGAGCTCGGACAGATTGCCGTAGCCTTCGCGGTCGGTGGCGAGCAGCACCAGCCTGGGACCGTCCTGCAGCCGTATCTCCGAGCCGATGACGAGAGGCAGACCGATGTCTTTCGCCGCGACATGCGCCCGCACCGCGCCGGCGAGCGAGCACTCGTCGGTGACGGCAAGCGCCGAATAGCCCAGCCCGGCGGCGCGCTTCACCAGCTCTTCCGGATGCGAAGCGCCGCGAAGGAAAGTGAAGTTGGAAAGGCAGTGCAGCTCGGCGTAGGCGGGGAGGGGGGAATACACGGCTTCAGGCGAAAACGCCGTGCAGATACCACCCGCCTTCGCCACGGCGCTCGCGATAGATCCACACGAGCGCTTCGTTCTGCATGCGGGCGACAAAGTAGTCGCGGGCGACGTCGTCGCCGTCCCACCACCCGGACTCGATGCGTTCCGGGCCGACGAGCAGCTCGAGCGGCCCTTCGAGGCTCGGCACGGCGCCGATCTCCGCAAGCGGACGTGGAAATTCCAGCAACCAAAATGGGCGCTCGCCGAAATCGAGTTGCAACCGTTTTTGTCCTGCATCGGCGATCACGCCGGCACGCTCCGGGCGATGCTCGGCTCGGCTGGCGATGCCGCATACCGCTTCGGTGCCGAGACGCGCTCGCAGCCGCTCGACCAGGTGCTCCCATTGGCCGGGCGGCTTGCCTTGCTCGAGCGCGAGGCCGAGGTTGCGGCCGGGAAGCGGAACCACATCGTCGGCCTTCAAAGCAAGCTCGCGCACCGGCTCGGCGAGCTCGAGGCTGGCGAACCGCTCGCGCACGAGCAGCGTGAAGTGCTCGGTGTCGCGGGAAGGCGCGACCAGGCCGATCGCGATTTCGGTGGCGGCCTTGTCTCGATGCCCGAGACTGAGGACGAAGCGCTGCACACCACCCGAACGCGCGGCGAGAAACCCGGCGAGCTGGACGATCAGCCGCTTCGCGGCGAAGAGCAGCGCCTCGGCTTGGGTGACTTCGGCGGGAAGCTCGATCGCCGCCCTGAACCGAGTCGGCAGGACGAAAAAATTCCGCGGATCGGGAAGCCGCCCGAGTGCGCGATCCAGCTCGGCTAACGGTCCCTGTCCGAAGCGCCGCGCCAGGCCTTCGCGCGGCAGCGCGCGCAGCTCGCCGAGCGTGCGGACGCCGATCGCCGCGAACGCTGCCAGCGTTTCATCGTTGCAGCGCAGAACCTCCAGGGGTAGTGCAGCCAACACAGGCTCGAGTTCAGCACTCTCGCCGATAAATTCCTGCTTTCCGACCCAGGCGAGCCAGAAAGCCGCGCGCGGCGTGGGGGCGCCCGCGAGCACAGAGCTCCAGCCCATTTCTGCCAACCCCTGGCGCAGGCGCTCGAGAAGCGATTCCAGGCCGCCGAAGAGCTTCAGGCTGCCCGAGACTTCGAGCAGCACGCCATCGGGAAATTCGAGCGCCACGCCCGGTGTGAATTGCGCCGCCCACCCGGCCACGCCAAGCAGCGCTTCGGTTTCCGTCGCGGGGTCGCGTGGCGCAATGCGCAGCCGCGGCGCGAGAGCGAGCGCCGCGGCTACAGCCATGCCGGCGCGAACGCCGCGCGCGAAGGCTTTGCGGTCGCAGGCAAAAACGCAGTGCCGCTCTTCGACCGCGAAAGGCTCAGGCGTGGACGAGCCGCGTAGAAAAATCTCGAGCGGTAGCTGAGGCAGCCGGATGGCGATCCACATGAAGGGTTTTGCTGCGCACGGCGGGCGGCATCGGCGGCAGCAGGATAGAGCGGGTGAGGGGGGCGCCGCGGCGCTTGAGCACGCGTACCGCAAGGCCGCCGTCGCTCGTGCCGAGCGCGATCCGCAGCGGAGCGGGAGAAGACTCGCTCGCAGCCTCCTGGACCCGGAACAGAAAAGCAGGTGCGCGGCCGCCTTCGGCAGCGATTTGCAGGCGCCTCAACTCCGCGTATTTCGCGCCTTGAGGCCAGGCGAGCACCGCGCCGCAGGCGTTCGAGGCAAGCGCCTGCTCGGTTGCCCAGAGCGTTTCTTTCGGCGAGGCAGCACGCACCACGACAAGTTTCGCGATATCGATTTCCGCCGCGGCGAGTGCCGGCGCGTAGGGCAGGTGAGGTGGCGCGATCCAGACGAGCCGCAATCCGCGCTTGGACAGCCCGGCAAGCGCAGGTCCAAGCAGGCGCAGCTCGCCGATGCCCTCGTGCGCAGGCAGTATCTCGGTCAGCGCTCCGACAGGCCAGCCTCCGCCGGGAAGCTCGGCGTCAAGCCCGGGGAATCCGCATGGAAGGGTCGGCGCGCCGGCCTGGCTCAAACTGTCGCCGCGCCAGATGTCGGGGCGATCGAGCAGGGCGGCGAAAGGGATAGGCATGCTCGCCATGGATCGCGGCCAGCGGGAGAGCGAGCGTCAAAGAGGCCTGCGGATCACGCCGACGCCGAGGCCTTCGATTGCAAAATCGTCCTCGCGCAGATCGACGACAAGGGTCTTGAATTCGGGATTCTCAGGGAGCAGTTCGACGGTGTTGCCGCGGCGGCGCAGGCGCTTCACCGTGACCTCGTCGTGCACCCGCGCCACCACGATCTGTCCCGAGCGCGCCTCGCGCGTGCGGTGCACGGCGAGCAGGTCGCCGTCGAGAATGCCGGCATCGCGCATGCTCATCCCGCGGACTTTCAGCAGGTAGTCGGCGCGCGGCTGGAACAGCGCGGGATCGACCTGGCAGCGCCGCTCGACATGCTCCTCGGCGAGGATCGGGCTCCCTGCAGCAACTCGGCCGATGAGCGGCAGCCCGAGGCCCTCGGTGAGACGGATGCCGCGCGAGGCGCCTGGAGTCAGCTCGATCGCGCCTTTCCTCTCCAGCATGCGCAGATGCTCTTCGGCGGCGTTCGGCGAGCTGTAGCGGAATGCGTTCGAGATCTCGATCCGGGTAGGCGGGAAGCCGGTCTTCTGGATGGCTTTTCGGACGAAGTTGAGGATTTTCTGCTGCTTAGGGGTGAGCTCTTCGGTCATGGGGCCTCCGTATCTGTATTTATATACAGTTTTATTCAATTTGACAAGAAGAAGCTGCCCAACAGCCCGGCACTCGACCCGAGCGTATAATTCGCGCCAGCATGACGAAACCCTACGAATCCGATCTCACCCGAATGATTCGCGAGCTGCTCCAAGAGAAGCCGCACATCGTCCAGGAGCAAAAAAAGGGACGAGCTCTGTGGTGGGACAGAAAGCTCGACCCCGAGGAGTTGAAACGCACCCGGGAATCGAACGTCAAGCAGCAGGGCTACGTCTATCAAAACAAGGTCTGACTCCCGCCGCTGGGCGCTCGCTGCGGCCTTCGTTGCCGCGCTTTGCAACGGCTGCACTCCATCCCCCGGTTCCGCTTTCAGCATGGAACCTCAGGTGCTCCCGGCCGACCCTCTGCTCGCGTCGGCCATCGTCGGGCGCGGAGACAGCTACGAGGTGCGCCAGTACATCGCCGAGCTCGCGAAGAAGCAGGACTGGGCCGCCTTAGGGCGGCTCGCCGAAGCGCAGCAGAAGAGCGATCCCGAAGATTCCGACTGGGGGGTGATCGCCGGTTATGCCTGGCTGAGCCGCGGCGAATATCCGAAGGCGAACTCGGCATTCGCGCGGGTCATTCAACGCAACCCGGAGGACATCGGCGCCTGGAACCTGCTCGGAGAATCTCAGCGCCGGGCAGGGCAGCCGGGTCAGGCCACCCGAACTCTGGAACGGGCCAGCGTCATAGGCCGGACCTCCTTCGCGACGTTCTTCTTCCTCGGGGAAGCCTACCGGGACTCGAGCCGGCTCGACCGGGCAATCCCCGCGTACCGCGAGGCCGCGCGGCTGGAGCCCGAGTATGCGCAGTCCTGGTTCGAGCTGGGTGTTGCTTATGTACGGATTGGTCAGCGCGCCGAAGTCCGTGCGGTCCTGGAGCGCCTGGAGAAACTCGCCCCGGCCCTGGCCAAGGAGTTGAAGAAGCGTGCGGAGGGCGGCGGCAAGTAAGCGCAATACCCGCAAGAACCGTGACCTCCTGCGACATCTTAATTTGTNGCATATGTATATTATGTTAAATAACGTCCAGCATCAGAGCTACCTGAGGCTACTTCTAGGATCGCCCACTCGCATCTTTGAAAAGCCTGAAGAAGTTGCTCGTGGTGGCGGTCGCCAGCTCGCCGAGCGGGATCCCGCGGAGGCGGGCCACTTCCTCCGCCGTATAGCGAACCAACGCGGGCTGATTGGTTTTTCCCCGGTGAGGCACGGGAGCGAGATAGGGAGAGTCGGTTTCCACAAGCAAGCGATGCAGAGGGATCGCGCGGCTCACGTCCCTCAAGGCCCCGGCGTTCTTGAAGGTCACGATGCCCGAGAACGAGATGTGGAATCCCAGTGCCACGGCCGCGTCGGCCACCGCTTGGGACTCGGTGAAACAGTGCATTACCCCCCCTACTTCGGCCGCACCCTCCTCTCGCATGATGGCGAGCGTGTCCTCGGCGGCTTGGCGCGTATGGACAACGAGGGGCTTCCCGCATTCGCGCGCGGCGCGTATGTGGCTGCGAAAGCGCTCGCGCTGCCACTCGAGATCGCCGCTTACCCGGAAATAGTCGAGGCCCGTTTCGCCGATCGCCACCACGCGCGGATGGTGCGCGAGCTCGACGAGCCGCGCCGGATCCACCTCAGTGCGGTCCTCATGGTCCGGATGCACGCCGACGGTCGCGAAGAAATTGTCGTAAGCCTCGGCGAGCGCCCTCACCTTCGGAAACCCGGCGAGATTGACGCTGATGCACAGCGCGTGCGTCACGCCGTTCGCGCGCATCGCCTCGCGCACTTCGCCCATCTTCCCGTCGAATTCCGGAAAATCCAGGTGGCAGTGTGAATCGACCAATCCAGGGGCCGGACTCGTTTTCTCGCTCACGGCCGCGCGACTAGCCGCTGATACTGCAGCAGGAGGTCCTCAACAAACAGCTTCGCGTTGAGCGGGTGCCGGGCGAGCGCCCGGGCTTGCGCCAGCCGGCGCAGGTAAGTGGCGATATCCGCCGCGTCGCAGTGACGGGCCGTATCTGCAATCGCTTCTTGATGGTCCGGGCTGTACCGCACCCGACCTGTGACCCGGGCGAGCAAGAGATCGTAGCTCCAGCGCTGCAGCCATCCAACCAGGTCCCACAGCGGAACGCGAAGAACCGTTTCGGCGAGAGCAATCGGATCGAACCGTGGATTTCCAAGATTCTCGATGAAGAGCAGGCGATCGGCATCCGTGTCGGCGGCTTTGAGCGCGGCAAGCGGCGCACCTCCAGCGCCCGCCAGTGTCGCCTCGGGATGCCTGAGGCCTTGCTCCTTCAGCCAGCGCAGGACTGGTTCCAACGGTGGAAACGGCAAAGTAAGCCTCAGGCAGCGGCTTCGCACTGTCGCGAGCAAGCGCTCGGGCTGCGTCGCGACAAGCAGAAAAATCGTGACCGGCGGAGGCTCCTCGAGGTTTTTCAGGAACGCGTTCTGCGCATTCGCGTTCATCGCCTCTGCTGGATAGACCAGAATGACGCGGAGACCCCCTCGGTGCGCTCCGACCGCGAGGAAGTCGGCGAGCTCACGTACCTGCTCGATGCGGATCTGCTCGCTGCGCTTCTTCGCGGGTTCCGCGCCCTCCTCGCGGGATTCGGGCGCCATGCTCTCGGGCACGANCAGCCGGAAGTCTGGGTGATTCCCCAGCGAAAACCAGTTGCAGGCGCGGCAGGCGCCGCATGCCCGCTGGTCCGGTTGGGGACCCTCGCACAGCAGCGATTGCGCGCAGGCTTGAGCAAACTCGAATTCGCCCAGGCCCTCCCCGCTCTGTATCANGATCGCGTGGGGCAATCGCTCCCGCAGCCGAGTCCAATCCTTCCAAGGCTGTTCTTGCCACTTAAATATCATGCTTTAACATATAGTTGAAACTATATCCTCAACATCTTTCTCAACTTCAGCCAGAGACCTCCCGGACTGGACCACTCTCATCCGGTGAGGTTCAGCCGCAGCGCGCGCTAGATACGCAGCCCGAACGCGTTCGAAGAAGGCCCTGCTCTCGAGCTCGAAACGATCGCCTCGGTCCCTCGCAAGCCGCGCAAGGGCCACCTCGATCGGCGCGTCGAAAACGAGAGTCAGGTCGGGCTGCAGCCCGCCGTGAACCCAACGCTCGAGCGCGGCGATCCGATCTGCCGCCATTCCACGCCCTGCGCCTTGATACGCGTAGGTCGCGTCGGTAAACCGTTCGGAAACGACCCAGTTCCCCGCGGCGAGCGCGGGTGCAATCACCTGCGCGATGTGCTCGCGGCGCGCGGCGAACATCAAAAGGGCCTCGGTGTCGATATCCATCGCCTGGGAGAGCAGGATCGCGCGCAATTTCTCGCCGAGCGGCGTACCGCCGGGCTCGCGGGTGACTACGGCGTCTTTTCCGCGCGCGCGCAGGAAATCGGCCATGCCGCGGACGTGCGTACTCTTACCTGCACCATCGATGCCTTCCAGGGTGATGAATTTGCCGCGGCTCATCGACCCGCGCGCCGGCGTGCGCCGGGCATCTGATATTTGGCGACCGCGCGGTTGTGCTCGACGAGAGTGCGCGAGAATTCGCTCGTCCCATCCCCGCGCGANACGAAATACAGCGCGTCGGTCTGGGCGGGATGCATTACCGCCGCGAGCGACGCGAGGCCCGGCATCGCGATCGGATGCGGCGGCAGACCCAGCCGCGTATAGGTGTTGAAGGGCGTGTCCGTCACGAGGTCCCTCTTGCGNAGGTTGCCGTCGAATTTTTCGCCCATGCCGTAGATCACGCTCGGATCGGTCTGCAGTTTCATCTTGCGGCGCAAGCGGTTCGCGAATACCGCCGCGATCATCGTGCGGTCGCCCGCGCGGCCGGTCTCCTTTTCGACGAGTGAAGCGAGGATAAGCGCTTCGTACGGATCTGTCATCGGCAAATCCGGGGCACGCCCGGCCCAGGCGGACTCGAGCTGCTTTTTCATGGCGCTGCGCGCTCGCGCGAGCACGGCGAGGTCGCTAGCACCCTTGGCGAAGACGTACGTATCGGGAAAAAACATTCCTTCCGGAAGCACCCCTGGCGCTCCGAGCTTCTCCATGATCTGCGCTTCGGAAAAGCTCGCCGAATCATGCTTCAGGTCGACGTGCGCATTCATCGCGTCGCGCATCTGGCGAAAATTCCAGCCTTCGACAAAGAGAATTTCCGCCTGTGCATATTCCCCGCGCGTGATCTTGCGGACCAGCTGGAGCGGCGTCACCCCGTCCGACACCTGGTAGCTGCCGGCCTTGACGCCGGCACTGGCGCCGTTGGCCCGCGCCAGGAGAATGAACTTCCATCCCGGCATGGACAGTCCCGCATCGACGATCTGGCGCGTTGCGCTTCGCAGCGTGCTGCCTGGACGGATCGAGAATTCCACNGTCGGCGCGGCGAGCTCGATCGGCGAAAGGGCGAACCAGAGTAGCCAACCGCAGAAACCGAGCACGGCAGCGGAGGCCAACAACAGCAATACTTTGAGTCGAAACAGCATCGGGTCCGGTAAAAAAGACGGCCAATCGGGTTGCTTGACTACACTCGTATAATAAACGTTAAAGCGAACANACCGAACAGAACACATGAGCCNGNTTCTTCACCAGACGGAACCTGCGGGAACCGCGGACGCCGATCTCCGCGCGGCTCGATCGGGAAGCGTCCTTGCCCTGGTCGACCACCTGGGCGTCCTCCAATTCACCGGCCAGGATGCGGAAGCCTTCTTGCAGGGACAGCTCAGCTGCGATGTAGCGGNCGTCGGTTTGCGTTCGAGCGCGTACGGCGCCTACTGCTCCCCCAAAGGCAGGATGCTNGCGAATTTTCTGCTGTGGCGCGAAGAGGCCGGCTTCCACATGGCCCTGTCGCGCGACATCGCCTCATCCGTCCAGAAGCACATTTCGAGATTCGTGCTGCGCGCGAAGGTGAAGGTCTCGGATGCTTCGGAAAAGATCGTGATGGCAGGCGCGGCAGGGCCGAAAGCCGCTNGGGCCCTGAGCGATGTATTCCCCGATCTCCCGAAGGAGCCGAACGAGGCATCGCGTCAACCGGATACCGGCACCGTGATCAAGCTGAAGGACGGCAGATATCTCATGGCCTTGATGCCCTCGAGCGCAGTCGCGCTTCGGCAGCGGCTTGCGGATGTTCTCGTTCCGGTGGGTGCGCACGCGTGGCGGTGGCTCGACATCCGCAGCGGCGTGCCCCTGGTAACCGTCGCGACGCAGGACCAGCTCGTTCCGCAGATGGCGAACTTCGAGCTTCTCGGTGGAGTCAGCTTCAGCAAGGGCTGCTACACCGGGCAGGAGGTGGTCGCGCGCGTGCAGCACCTCGGGAAACTCAAGCGCCGCATGTTCCTCGCCCACGTCGCCGCCCAGGCCGTAGCCGGCGACCCACTCTACAGCGAAGACCTCGGCAATCAGGCGAGCGGGATCGTCGTCAACGCGGAAGCTTCGCCCGACGGCGGTTACGACCTGCTGGCCGCCGTGCAGACGGCGAGCCGCGAGGGCTCGATCGTGCACCTGAGGTCCATCGGCGGACCCGTGCTGCGCTTCCTTCCCCTCCCCTACGCCGTCGCGTGATGCTCAACTTCTACATCTACTATCGCGTGCCCGCGCAAAACGCGGAACGCGCGCGCGCGGCGGTGCGCGAGCTGCAGCGCGAGCTCTCCGACATCGCCGGCATCAGCGGACGACTCCTGCGGCGCCGCGACGATGACACGACCTGGATGGAGATCTACGAAGACGTCCAGGACGGGACGCGTTTCGAAGCCGAGCTCGCCAAGCTGGTCGAACGCCGGGGGCTCGCCGCGCTGCTCGTACCGGGGTCGTCGCGGAAGCAGGAAGTCTTCCGCAGCTTCTAGCCGCCGTGTGCCTGATCGCCTTCGCCTGGCGTTCGCATCCTCGCTGCCGCTTGGCGGTTGCGGCCAACCGCGACGAATATTTCGGGCGCCCGACCGCGCCGGCCGGGTTCTGGGACGACCATCGGAACGTCCTCGCCGGGCGCGATCTCGAAGCCGGCGGCACCTGGCTCGGCATCACCCTGGATGGGCGATTCGCCGCGCTCACGAACTACCGGAACCCCGCGGACAAGAAGACGGGCGCCCCTTCGCGGGGAGCGCTGGTCGCCGATTTTCTGACCGGAAGGACGAGCGCGGAGGAGTACGTGCGGCTCGTGGAAAAGGGCGGCGCGGACTACAACGGATTCAGCCTTCTAGTGGGCGACGTCGGGTCGATGTTTTTCTTCTCCAACCACGGCGACCGCGCGACGCGCGTCGCGCCGGGCGTTCACGGCCTGTCGAACCATTTGCTCGACACACCCTGGCCCAAGGTCGAGAAGGCAAAAGCAAGGTTTGCGGCGCTCCTCGACGGAGCTTTCGACTCCGAACGGGCGTTTGGACTCCTGAACGATACCGAGCGCGCCTCCGGCGGGGAGCTTCCGAGCACCGGAGTAAGCCTGGAACTCGAGGAAAGGCTCTCGGCCATCCGCATCCTCGCGGTCGGCGGCTACGGGACGCGGTGTTCGACTGCCTTGTGTTTCGGTCAAGACGGCAGGATCGAGTTCCACGAGCGCAGCTACGGCGAGGAGGGCGGCGTGAGCGGGACGGTCAGCTACCGGCTCACTCTCGAGCAGGGAAAAGCTCGAGCGTCATCTCGACGTGCGGAATCTCCGCCTCCAAAAACTCCCCTCCCCGCTCGCTGAATCCGAAGCGCCGGTAAAACGCCGCCGCGTGGGTCTGCGCGTGCAGCGTGATACGGCGCATGGAGCGCTCGCGGGCCCGCTCGAGCAGGGCTTTCAGGAGCGCCGTGCCCACCCCGCGCCTGCGCCATTCGCCGAGGACCGCCATCCGGCCGATCCGGCCGTCTGGCAGCAGCCGTGCCGTTCCGATCGCTTCCCCGCGGGAATCGCACGCGACGGCGTGCTCGCAGCTCTCGTCCCATTCGTCCAATTCGAGCTCGCGCGGAACCCTCTGCTCCTCGACGAACACCTGTTCCCGAACCGGGCGCGCAAGCGCTAGCGCCTCGTCCCATGCGAGGATGCTGATCGTGAAAGTTGCCCTCATCAGCGACCAGTATAATTGTTGTCATGCGAAGCCTGTGGAACGACC
>JGI25616J43925_10000966_pt1 | contig 10964 bp, 9 predicted proteins | sample GraSoi2013_100cm_FD_43925 | JGI IMG/M metagenome (IMG submission 43925) | reverse complement strand
TACCAGGATCGTACCGATTTGGCCCCCGCGATGGGCCGCTGGATGGCGCGGGCCGGGCGCGAGCTTTTGGCGGAGGCGGACGCGCTGATTCCAGTGCCGCTACACTGGCGGCGCGGCTGGAGCCGGCGCTACAACCAGTCCGGCGCGCTCGCGCGCGTCATCGAGCGGCAAAGCGGGGTAAAACTCGCCTCGGAAGCGCTGCGGCGCGTGCGGCCGACCCAGCAGCAGATCGGGCTGTCGCGGTCGCAGCGGGCGAGCAACGTCCAGGGCGCGTTCAAGGTCGCCGCCGACCGTCAGTCCCACATTCAGGGCCGCCGCGTGGTTCTGATCGACGATGTGCTGACCTCGGGCGCCACCGTTGACGCCTGCGCGCGGGCGCTATTGCGCGCCAAAGCCGCGTCAGTCGACGTGCTGGTGTTCGCACGGGTTGTCGACACCCACAAAGCTCCCATATAATCGGAGAATCCTTATCACTACCGAGCGCGACATGACCGCTGCCATCGAAATCTACACCCGTCCGGGCTGCGGCTATTGCAGCGCCGCCAAATCGCTGCTGACGCGCAAAAAGGCCGCATTCACGGAATTCGACGTCGCCATCGACCCGGCGCTCCGTCAGGAGATGTGGGATCGCGCCGGCGCCAGCTCGACCTTTCCGCAGATTTTCATTGGTGAAATCCATGTCGGCGGCTGCGACGAGCTCTATGCGCTCGACCGCGCCGGCAAGCTTGATTCGATGCTCGCGGGCGAAAAGGCCAATTCATGAGCACTGATTTAACCTTCACCGCCGCCATGGTGCAGATGCGCACCGGGTTGTTGCCCGAGCCCAGCCTCGAGCAAGGGACAAAGCTCGTTCGCGAGGCCGCAGCGAAAGGCGCCGACTACGTGCTCACCCCCGAGGTGAGCAACATGATGCAGGTCAATCGCAAGGCGCTGTTCGAGCATCTCGCGGCGGAAGAGGATGACCTTTCGCTCAAAGCCTACCGCGCGCTGGCTGCAGAGTTGAAAATCCATCTCCATATCGGCTCGCTGGCGCTGCGCGCCACGCCGGAGCGGGCGGTCAACCGCTCGTTCCTGATCGGGCCGGATGGCAACGTGATCGCGAGCTACGACAAGATCCACATGTTCGACATCGATCTGCCCGGCGGCGAGAGCTATCGCGAATCCGCCAATTATCAGCCGGGCGAGACCGCCGTGATCTCGGACCTGCCGTGGGGCCGCCTTGGTCTCACGATCTGTTACGATGTGCGTTTTCCGGCGCTGTATCGCGCGCTGGCCGAAAGCGGCGCGGCGTTCCTCAGCGTGCCCTCCGCCTTCACGCGAAAAACCGGGGAGGCGCACTGGCACGTGCTGCTGCGCGCCCGCGCCATCGAGAATGGCTGTTTCGTGTTCGCCGCAGCCCAAGCCGGCATGCACGAGAACAAGCGCGAGACCTATGGCCATTCGCTGATCATCGCTCCCTGGGGCGAGGTGCTGGCGGAAGGCGGCGTCGAGCCCGGTGTCTTCATGGCCAAGATCGATCCTGCCAAGGTCGAGGCCGCGCGGAAAAGCGTGCCGTCGCTGCAGCACGGCAGGCGCTTCAGCGTTGCCGATCCGAAGGCCGGCCCGGAGCATCTGCAGCTGGTGCGGGGATCGGCATGATCCGGTATCATTTGCGCTGCGAACGCGGCCATGCGTTCGAAAGCTGGTTTCAAAGCTCGTCGGCCTACGAAACGCAGGAAAAGCGCAGGCTGGTGAACTGCCCGGTTTGCGGCTCAGCCAAGGTCGAGCGCGCCATCATGGCCCCGCAGATCGTGAGCAAGAAGGGTCGCGAGAGTGTGGCGCCCGCGCCTGCCGCGTCAACGGAAGTCNCCTCGCCTGGATCGACGCCGCTCCTGATGGCGCAGGAGCGCGAGCTGCGCGCCAAGCTCAAGGAATTGCGCGATCATATCGTGAAAAACGCCGACAATGTCGGCGAGCGTTTTCCGAACGAGGCGCGGAAAATGCATTATGGCGATATCGAGCACCGCCCGATCTACGGCGAGGCGTCGCCCGACGAAGCGCGCGCCTTGATCGACGAAGGCGTCGAAGTCTCGCCGCTGCCGGTGTTGCCGGACGACCGAAATTAGATCGGTACGCAATTCCGTAGGGTGGGCAAAGCGACTTGTCCGCCGTAGCTCAAAGAGCGAAGGCGGAAGCGTGCCCACCATCTTGCGTCAACGTGAGACCGTAATGGTGGGCACGGCGCGAATAGCGCCTTTGCCCACCCTACAAGTCAACGATCACGCCGCCACCAATAGCGCCACGCCCACCACGATCAGCGCAATCCCGGAAAGTTCGCGCACTGAGAGCGGCTGCTTGAACGAATAATACGCAACGCCCTGCGCGAACAGCACCTCGACCAGCGCCAGCGTCCGCACATTGGCGGCAGCCGTCAGCGCAAACGCCAGGAACCAGAATTGCGAGGCGAACGCGCCCATGAAGCCCGCGAACATCGAGGGTCGCCATAGCGAGAGGATTTTCCCGAGCACGTCGGGCGCACGTGCCAGCAGGTAAATTGTCAGTACCATTGTCTGCACGAACAATCCGAACACCAGCGTGTAGGACGCTGCCGTCACGAACGAGACGCCCGACACCGTGATGATCGCGCCGCGAAAGCCGACCGCCGACAGCGCGAAGGCGGCCGCGGCGACGAGACCGATGATGGTCGGCTTCAANTCGGCAAANCTTTTTTCCCCGCCCGGCCGCAGCGCGGNGATGACGACGCCGATGGTCGCGATCAGGATCGCGATCACCTTCAGCGCCGTGAGATGATCGCCGAGAAANACAAAACCGAAGATCGCGGTCTGGATCGCCTCGGTCTTCAGATACGCGGTGGTCACCACGAAGGAGCGGTCGTTCATCGCNAGCANCATCAGCCCGGTGGCGACGATCTGGCTGAGCGCGCCGAGCAACAGCCACGGCCAGAACGAAGGCGTCGGCCACGGCAAATGGTCGCCGGTCGCGGCCATNACCGCGGCAAAGAAAACAAGCGANAACGGAAAGCCGAACAGGAAGCGGATATTGGTCGCGCCCCAGGTGCCGAGCGGTCCGGTCAACTGCCGCTGCATCGCATTGCGCGCGACCTGCCCCAGCGCAGCAATGATGGTGAAGGGAATCCAGAGCGTGGCGATGGAGAGCATGGGCGGGGATGGTGGCGTTAGCGGCAGGAGTGAGAACAGTCGACACCGTGAAGCTCGCGGCTCCCGCGGTCAACCGAAGCGGTGTCATGACAGGATTGCGCCAAGCCTCAAATCTATCGTCGTCCCTGCGAAAGCAGGAACCCATAACCACAGGATTTAGTTTGAGGCGCGAAGGTTAAACCACCAAATCGCTGAGCTCCCGCCACGCAGGGACGACGATGGTTTTGAGCTAATTAAACCCCTCCGCCACCACCATGTAGTTCACGTCCATGTCGGAGGAGAGGCTCCAGCGGTCGGCGAACGGGCTGTAGACCACGCCGGCCTGTTCGCTGATGGCGAGNTTGTTGTTGGCAAGGTGCTGNGTNAGCTCGTCGGGGGTGACGAACTTGTCCCATTGATGGGTGCCGCGCGGCAGCCAGCGCAGGACGTATTCGGCGCCGACNATGGCGAGCGCAAAACTCTTCCAGTTGCGGTTCAAGGTCGAGATCACCATCATCCCGCCCGGCTTTAACATTGCCGCNCAGCGGTTGAGGAACACGCCGACGTCGGCGACGTGCTCGATCACTTCCATCGCCAGCACGACGTCGAAGCGCTCACGCACGTCCATCTCTTCCNCCGTGGTGCAGCGATAGTCGATCGACAGTTGCGCCCGGTCGGCGTGCAGCTTGGCGGCGGCGATGTTGCTTGAGGACGGATCGACGCCGATCACCAGCGCGCCGAGCCGGGTGAACGGCTCGCACAACAGGCCGGCGCCGCAGCCGATATCGAGGATGCGCAAGCCCGACAGGCAGTTCAGGCTTTTGACATTGCGCTCGAACTTGCGGCAGGCGGCGTCGCGGATATAGGTCAGCCGCAGCGGATTGATCTTGTGCAGCGGCGCCATCTTGCCGTTGGGGTCCCACCATTCCTCCGACAGCTTTGAGAATTTCGCGATTTCCGCCGGGTCGACCGTGGTCGCCGTTCCCTTGGGGAGCTTGGCGGGAGAATTTTGCTGAATGGCCATGGATTGCGCGCCGCCCCTATCGCGCGGTGATGTGATTGCGGAATTCAAGCGGCGAGGCGATGGTGTCGATCGTCTCGGCGCCCTCGCCGACGCCGCGTACCGTGACGCTGCCGTAGTTGAAGATGCGGCCCGCGATGCTCTGGTTGACGTCGACGCTCTCGACCTTGTCGAGGCTCATCTCAAAGGTGCGGCGCTTGATGAAGCCGGTCTTGTGCACGACCCGCATATTGGTGACGTCGGTCTCGGTGGTCCAGCGATGGAACCAGGCCTTCACGGTCCAATACAGCGCCACGATCGCCACCACGGCTGACGCCGACAGGCACAACAGCACGATGCCCTCGGTGGTGGTTGTGCGCGACAGCAAGAACAGGACGATGGCCACGATCCAGGCCGCAATCGCCGGCAAATAGAAAATCCAGTGTGCATTGGTCGAATACAGCACCTTTTCGCCCGGCTGCAGGATATCGTCGATATAACGCCCCATACATTCAGCCTTAGTTACCTTAACGCCACAGCTTTACCCTTAACGTCTTTACCTAGGCGCCGCGCCGTCGCGCACCCTGCCCCCCGGGAGCCGGAACCCGGTTGCTTGCCCGAAACCGCGCCGCTATGTATACGCGCCTTTCGGGCCGCGCGCTTGTCGGTTCTGCGCGCGGATCACATTACTCAACCTGTCAGGGAATGCACGCGTCGTCATGGGCCGCCTCGTGATGAAATTCGGCGGCACATCCGTCGCCAATATCGACCGCATCCGCAACGTCGCGCGCCATGTGAAGCGCGAGGTCGATGCCGGCCATGACGTCGCCGTGGTGGTCTCCGCGATGGCCGGCCAGACCAATGAGCTGGTGGAATGGTGCCGCGAGGCCTCGCCCCTGCATGACGCGCGCGAATACGACGCGGTGGTCGCATCCGGCGAGCAGGTCACCGCCGGGCTTTTGGCGATCGTGCTGCAGGGGCTCGGCATCCAGGCGCGCTCCTGGCAGGGCTGGCAGATCCCGATCAAAACCAGCGACGCCCATGCTTCGGCGCGGATCCTCGAGATCGACGGTTCGGAGCTGATCAGCCGTTTCGAGGAGCGCAAGGAAGTCGCGGTCGTCGCCGGCTTCCAGGGCATCTATCCGCAGACCGGGCGGGTCACTACGCTGGGGCGCGGCGGTTCGGACACCTCGGCGGTGGCGATCGCGGCCGCCATCCGTGCCGACCGCTGCGATATCTACACCGACGTCGACGGCGTCTATACGACGGACCCGCGCGTGGTTCCCAAGGCGCGGCGGTTGGACAAGATAGCCTTCGAGGATATGTTTGAGTTGGCTTCGCAAGGCGCCAAGGTGCTGCAGGTCCGTTCGGTGGAACTCGGCATGGTGCACAACATGCCGATCTTTGTCCGTTCCAGTTTCGACAGGCCCGAAGATATCGACCCATACGCCAACCAGCCGCCGGGCACGCTGATCTGCAGCGAGGAGGAAATCATGGAAAGCCACGTCGTCACCGGCATCGCCTTTTCCAAGGATGAAGCCCAGATTTCCGTGCGCCAGATCGAGGACAAGCCGGGGGTGGCCGCCTCGATCTTCGGGCCGCTGGCGGACGCCAATATCAACGTTGACATGATCGTGCAGAACGTCTCGGAGGACGGCAAGACCACCGACTTAACCTTCACGGTGCCGGCATCGGACTATGTCCGCGCCCGCGACACCATCACCGCGGCCAAGCGCAAGATCGGCTACGCCCGGTTCGACAGCGCCACCGACGTGGCAAAAGTCTCGGTGATCGGCAGCGGCATGCGCAGCCATGCCGGCGTCGCGGCGAAGGCGTTTTCGGCGCTGGCGGCGCGCAATATCAACATCCGCGCCATTACCACCTCCGAGATCAAGTTTTCGGTGCTGATCGACGCCGCCTACACCGAACTAGCCGTGCGCACGCTGCACACGCTCTACGGGCTCGACCAGGCTTGATCGACACGGGTCTCGATTTTTCCGCAGCGGCAGTGCGCTCCCTCTCCCACCCAACTCGGGTTTACCCGAGTTGGGCATCTCAAATCGTCGAAGTCGGATATATCCGACTTCGATGGGAGAGGGCTGGGGCGAGGGGGTACGGTCTATCGATAGTTCCTCACCCCTCACCCGGATTGCTTCGCAATCCGACCTCTCCCCATGGGAGAGGTGAGGTCGCGTCTGCCGCACGACAGAACTCACATTCGATGATCAAAGTTTAGAAATATTTTTCCTTAGCGGGCGCAGCATTGATCTGACAGAGACGTTACGGCCTCTGGCAGGCGTTTTGCTTGGCAAAACAAGCCTCAATTCGCTATACGGCCTGATGGGTGAGCTGCCGCAAACTGTGCCACAGTTTTGGCTATCCTGATTCGGCCGGTATCCAGGACTTGCGGCGGCGCCGAATGACTAAATTTATGGTTCTTGGTGAGCTTAACGCCAGCTGCCGGCCACCCGGCGCGCTGGATTCGCGGGGGAGGATTTTGCTGCATGCGGAGCACGTCGGGAGGCCCCCGCGTCTTGTTGAGACGGCTCCGCGAAACCATGGCGGAGCAGGTCTCAGCCCAGGAACGATTGGACAAGATCGTGGTGCTGATCGCTGCCAATATGGTCGCGGAGGTCTGCTCGGTCTATGTGCTGCGCATCGACAACACCCTGGAACTCTACGCCACCGAAGGCCTCAACCGCGACGCGGTGCACCGCACCGTGCTGAGCGCGCATGAGGGCCTGGTCGGCCTGGTCGCGAGCGAAGCGACCCCGCTCAATCTGAGCGACGCCCAAAGCCACCCGGCGTTCTCGTTCCGCCCGGAGACCGGCGAAGAAATTTATCATTCGTTCCTCGGCGTCCCGATCCTGCGCGCCGGCAATACGCTCGGCGTGCTGGTGGTGCAGAACCGCGCCAAGCGCACCTATGTCGAGGAAGAGGTCGAGGCGCTGCAGACCACCGCGATGGTGCTGGCGGAGATGATCGCCTCCGGCGAACTCTCCGCCCTCGCCCAGCCCGGCGCGGAGCCTGCCGCGCGGCATTCGCTGCACAAGACCGGCGCCATCCTGTCCGACGGCATCGCACTCGGCCATGTGGTGCTGCACGAGCCGCGCGTCGTCATCACCAATTACATCGCCGAAGACCTGCCGAAGGAAATCAAGCGGCTCGACACCGCATTGACCAAGCTGCGCGCCGACCTCGACCGCATGCTGGAGCGCGGCGACGTCGCCGAGAGCGGCGAGCACCGCGACGTGCTCGAAGCCTACCGCATGTTCGCCAACGACCATGGCTGGTCGCACAAGCTGCACGAGGCGGTCGCCACCGGCCTCACCGCCGAGGCCGCGGTCGAGCGGGTACAGTCCGATACCCGCGCGCGCATGCTGCGCTCCACCGATCCATATTTGCGCGACCGCCTGCACGACCTCGAGGATCTCGGCCACCGCCTGATGCGGCAATTGGTCGGGCAGGATCACGCGCCTTCCCGGGAATTGCTGCCCGACAATGCCATCCTGATCGCGCGCGCGATGGGGCCCGCGGCGCTGCTCGATTACGACCGCAAGCGGCTGCGCGGATTGGTGCTGGAGGAAGGCACCGCCAATTCCCACGTCTCGATCGTAGCGCGCGCGCTCGGCATCCCCGCGGTCGGCGAAGTACCGAACGCGCCGGGCATCGCCGATCCCGGCGACGCCATCATCGTCGACGGCACCTCGGGCTCGATCTATGTCCGCCCCTCCGCCGAGATCGAATCGGCCTATGCGGAACGGGTGCGGTTTCGCGCCCGGCGCCAGGCGCAATATTCGGCGCTGCGCGATAAGCCCTGCGTCACCAAGGACGGCCAGCAAATCGAGCTGATGATCAATGCCGGCCTCGCCATCGACCTGCCGCATATCGACGACACCGGCAGCGCCGGCATCGGGCTTTTTCGCACCGAACTGCAATTCATGGTCGGCCAGAGCCTGCCGCGCACTTCTGACCAGCTCGCGCTGTACCGAACGGTGCTGGACGCCGCCGGCCCCAAACCCGTGACGTTCCGTACCCTCGACATCGGCGGCGACAAGGCGCTGCCCTATATGGAAACCGTGATCGAGGAAAATCCCGCGCTCGGCTGGCGCGCGATCCGGCTTGGGCTCGACCGGCCCGGGCTGTTGCGCGGCCAGATCCGCGCGCTACTGCGCGCCGGCGGCGGCCGCGCGTTGCGCATCATGTTCCCGATGATTTCCGAAGTCGCCGAGTTCGATCAGGCCAAGGGAATGGTCGAACGCGAGCTGACTTATCTGCGCCAGCACGGCCATGCGCTGCCGGAACGCATCGACGTCGGCACCATGGTGGAAGTGCCGGCGCTGCTCTATCAGCTCGACGAACTCTTAAAGAGGGTCGATTTCGTCTCGGTCGGGTCCAACGACCTGTTTCAGTTCCTGTTCGCGGTCGACCGCGGCAACGCAAAAGTCTCTGAACGGTTCGACACCATGTCGGCGCCGATCCTAAGAGCGCTGCGCGACATCGTGCAGAAAGCCAATGCGGTGAAGAAATCCGCCTCGCTATGCGGCGAGATGGCGTCAAAGCCGATCGGCGCATTGGCGCTGATCGCATTAGGCTACCGCTCGCTGTCGCTTTCCGCCACCGGGCACGGCCCGGTCAAGGCGATGATCCTCGACCTCGACGCCAAAAAGGCCGAGGCCATGATGATGCCGCTGCTCGATGCGCCGTCCGGCAGCGTGTCGATCCGGCAAAAGCTGACGGAATTCGCCGAGGCCGAGGGGCTGTCGTTGTAGCGAGGTTTTGGCCGCACAACGCTCCCCAAGATTCTATATTTGGCGCGCATTCTATTCGCAAAACCGGTATCCACTTTTGCTGAATGCGCGCGCAATCCGAGACGAAAACCATGTCGATGCTCCCTGAAGCCAAACTCGATATCCTGCTGGCGCACCACGCGTCCCTCGAGGCGCAGTTGCTAGGCCAGGTGAACTCGGAAGCCTATGTGCGGATCATGCGCGAGCTGGCCGAGCTCAATCCGCTGATCGACGCCGTGAAAGCCTACCGCGCCACCGAGAAAGAGATTGCCGATACCGAGGCGCTGATATCGGATCCCGCGACCGAACCCGAGATGCGCGGTATGGCGGAGGCCGAGCGCGAGACGCTTAAAGCCCGAAGCCTTGAGCTCGCCCAGAAAATCCGCCTGGCGCTGTTGCCCAAGGACGCCATGGACGAGCGCAACGTGGTGCTGGAAATCCGCGCCGGCACCGGCGGCGACGAAGCCTCCTTGTTCGCCGGCGATCTGTTCCGGATGTATGAGCGTTTTGCGAACTTGCAGGGCTGGAAGGTCGAGGTGATCTCGGCCAGCGAAGGCACCATGGGCGGCTTTAAGGAAATCATCGCCGAAATTGCTGGCCGCGGCGCGTTCGCAAAGCTGAAATTCGAATCCGGCGTGCACCGGGTGCAGCGCGTGCCCGATACCGAGACGCAGGGGCGCATTCACACGTCGGCCGCGACGGTGGCGGTGCTGCCGGAAGTCGAGGAGGTCGACGTCGACATCAAGAACGACGACTTGCGGATCGAAACCATGCGCGCGCAGGGCGCCGGCGGCCAGCACGTCAACAAGACCGAATCCGCGATCCGCATCACCCATATTCCGACCGGCATCGTGGTGATGATGCAGGACAGCCGTTCGCAGCATAAAAACCGCGCCTCGGCGATGAACATCCTGCGCTCCCGCATCTACGATGCCGAACGCCAGCGCGTCGACGCTGCGCGCTCGGCCGACCGCCGCGAGAAAAGTCGGCTCCGGCGACCGCTCCGAGCGCATCCGCACCTATAATTTTCCGCAAGGCCGCGTCACCGACCACCGCATCAACCTCACGCTCTATAAACTGCCGCAGGTGATGGCCGGCGAGGCGTTGGGCGAACTGGTGGATGCGCTGACAACCGAGCATCAGGCCGCCCAGCTCGCCGCCCAGGGCGCCGCAGCGTGAGTAACGCTCCCTCGTCGTCCCGGGCATCCCGGAGACGTCACAACATTCTCGGTGTCGTCCCTGCGAAAGCAGGGACCCATAACCACAGCCGGTCGTTGTTGCGCAAGGTATCAACACCCACCGCCCATATCGTGAGGCTGCGGCGCCGCGATGAGCGCAATTGCGCTCACNCTAGGGGTCCCTGCTTTCGCAGGGACGACGTGTGGATGGTTTTGGGCGAGCACGGCAAATGACCGAATCGCTCGCCGACCAGACGATNGAAACTGCGCGGCGTTCGCTCGCAGCGCGGTTCAAGTCCAGCGCTATCGACTCCGCTGAACTCGACGCGCGGATGCTGGTCGGGGCGGTGCTGGGNCTTGATCTCACCGGCATGATCGCANCGGCAAGCCGGCGTCTCACATCGNATGAATCGATACGCCTTGAGGATTTNGCGCGCCGCCGTCTTACAGGCGAACCGGTCGCNCGCATTCTCGGACAGAAGGAATTCTGGGGNCTGCCGCTAANNCTCTCGGCCGCGACGCTGGTGCCGNGGCCCGACACCGAAACCGTCGTCGAACTGGCCCTGGAAATGTTGCGCGTAGCGCAGGATCCCAATCGCGCCTTGCTCATCGCCGATATCGGCACCGGCTCGGGCGCAATTCTATTGGCGCTGTTGTCCGAATTGCCGGACGCATATGGCGTCGGTACCGACATCAGCGGGGCGGCGCTGCGAACCGCTAGCGCCAATGCGGCTCATTTGGGGTTCGCGCCGCGCGCGGGGTTCGTTGCCTGCGACTACGCGGCGGCGCTGTCTGATAGGTTCGATCTGATCGTGTCGAACCCGCCCTATATCCGCTCGGCGGACATCGGAGGTCTCGC
>JGI25616J43925_10000963_pt1 | contig 10971 bp, 7 predicted proteins | sample GraSoi2013_100cm_FD_43925 | JGI IMG/M metagenome (IMG submission 43925) | reverse complement strand
ATTCGGACCGTCACATNATTGGCATTATTGGCGANGGCTCTATGATGTATGCGAGTGAAGCAATGTGGACAGCAACACATCAGCGCTTACACATCACGGTGATTGTTCTGGTGAATTCTCGCTACGCAACGTTGAACACAGCCCTTTATGCCTTTACGGGACAAACAGCATTGGACGCATTCTCTCTTGACACACCTGCTATCGGTTTTGCGCATCTCGCCCAAGCCTATGGTTGGAGCTATGCTTGCATAGAAACAATGGAGGCATTCCATCGCGCGCTTGCTGATCTACCCACACAGAATGAGGGCAATACGTTGCTAGAAGTACGCTTGGATCCTGAAGCTGTTCCGATTACCGCCTCAGAGCACTTCTAGCCAGATCACTTACATATCCACCTTCGTGAAGTTGTATCAGGGGAACGTCTTGAATAGGTCGCTCAAATCAGTGGCATGCGCCGCGTCGCCTAAAAGAGGCGTCACCCCAAATATCTCCTGCAGGGTGCGTAGGGTGGAACTATGGGTATAATGAAGCGTATTTGAGTAGCCTCCCCCTTTTGCGTCAGGAGAAAGCACGATCATTCCGATGGGACCACCCCTACCTTCGCCCTCATCCCAGGTAATGAAGACGATGCCCCCGTTCTGGTATGCCTGTGAGTTGAGAATTGTGGGGATATGCTGCGCGAGCCAGGAATCGCCTTGCTTCACAGGATTGTTGAGAGGCCCACAGCTATCGTGCATGTCATTGCACAAATCTGGCGTGATGAAGTTGTAGCGTGCTATTGAATTGTGCTGTAAGTCTGTGGTTAGTTCGGGAAAGGGGCGTACGTGCGCAATACAGTAAGTCGAATGGGGATCATTTGTTTTGGTGACATCATCGAAGAAGACCATCGGGTTGTGCTTGGGTGCGTACAGGCCGTTGTTAGTGAGCGGGCAAACGGTGCCACTAATGCTCTCTTGATATGACTTCCACGAGATACCAGCTTTGTTCAGGAGGGTGACGAGGTGGAGTGTCGTGTTCTGGTGATTGGCGCTGGGAGGGGCATCGTTCAAGATGCCGAAATTGGTTCCCGCCTCCAGCCATACATAGTTCGGTTCGCTTGGGTGGATACCGGGAGGATTGTAATACTGCTCTGCGTATGATGCCGTTGGCAGGAGCGTACTGTTGATGTAGGGCGCCGAGGGGCTATTCTTGATATCCGACCAGTTGTGGTTTTCCATCATAATGAGGAAGACTGTTCTTGCGGCCGATGAGGAAGTTGGAGTGGGAGTAGATACAGAAGTTACCGCGAGATGAGGAGTAGATATCGATGTGCTCACAGGTGAGACAACCGGCGTTGGTGTTCCTGTTGCCAGTGTTGTGCTACAGGAGGAGAGCAAGATGTTACTCATGATCGCGAGAACGATACAGAGGTAGTAGTGAAGCCGACTCGGTAACTGGAATTGTTTGTACATAATAAATACGCTCCCCTTCGAAGATAAGCAAAAAGGCATTACTTCCCAGGTGCATCATACCATCTTGTAACAAATGATTTCAATGAATGTTAAGCATGATGTCCCATGGTTTGTAGACTTGAGATCCTTCCCAGGGAGAAGCTATGCTTGCTAGCAAGCAGCATGCATGGAGCAAGCAACAAGGAATGTTTCACAGCTCATTTAACAAATGAGAATACTATCAAGCTGTTTCCTCTACTATTGCCAGAAATGTGAGCTAGAGCTAATTCACACACTTGACAGTATGCTCCTGATCAGGTATATTGTTCCAATAGTGGAACAATTTGTTTATTATACTGAACGTCAGAGCTCATTTAAGAAGGGAGGGCAGACTTATATTCTTCCCTGGTCATCTTTGGAGTTGCGTGCATCTCAGGGTATGATGCACATTTTTCAACGGGTATTACAACTCTACACGGATCCGATACTTAGTCGTTTAGCATTTGTTTTCCTTCATTGGAAGAGAAAAGACGCGCGGCAAGGAGACCAACTCTAGAAGGCATGAGTCGACATTGCTGTTTTGCATCTCCTCTCTGCTGAGGTAGATGCGCGAAAGGAGTATCTCATGGCATCCGAAACAGGCAGCACCCCATTCCCTATCTCAGAGTCAGGAGCAGAAACACGCAGCACGGCCGCTGCTGTAATTGCTCGCCAGGACCGCATCCCCATCTGGTCGCTTTCCTACCTTTTCATCGGCATCATTGGTGTAGGTTTCTTGTTTACGTTCTTTGACATCTTTGACATCAACGTATCTTTCATCCAAACGTGTGTCACGTTGGTGAGCGGCTGCACCCCACCGACCTCCGCCAACTACCTGGGACTCCCGCTTTTATTAAATTTGTCCGGCTATGTGGTCGGTGCGCTCATCCTCAGCCCGCTGGCAGACCGCTTTGGCAGGCGAGATATACTGCTTGTCACGCTCATTATCACCGGCATTGGTTCGCTGTACAACGCCTTTGTGACTGACTACGCAAACTTCATCATCGCCCGCACAATCACCGGCATCGGTGTCGGGGCAGACCTGGCGCTGGTCGCAACCTATATCGGCGAGGTGGCCCCCTCCAACGGGCGCGCCAAGTATACCTCGTTGATCTTTATTATGTCCTCGTTGGGCGCCTTCTTCGGCATCTGGCTGGGTCTACTCTTGACAACCCCCGCGACGCCCTTTCCGCTAGGCCTGCCCTTTGCTGTAGCCGGAGCGGGTTTTGAAAACGGTTGGCGCTGGATGTACGGTATCGGTGCCCTGCTCGCGCTCGTCGGCATCTTGCTGCGCTTTCAGTTACCGGAGTCGCCGCGCTGGCTTATCACGCGCGGGCGCGTCGAAGAAGCTGACAAGATCGTGACCTCTATGGAGCAACGTGCGCTGAAACGACTGAATAGTCTGCCTCCAGTCGCAGAGGAGATCGCCGTCCCGCTAGGCGAGAAGAATGCCACGTATATAGAAATCCTCGGCAATCCCATGTACCTGCGACGCACAATCGTGTTGCTGTTGATGTGGTTCGTCTCGTTCATTACAGTTTACGCCATTGGAGCTGGCCTGACCACCATTCTCTCAAGCCTGGGCTATCCGCCGCCGGAAGCTGGCCTCATCGCGGCTGTCGGCACGTTTGGCTTCATCGCGGTAGCGGTGTTCGACTTTGCCTATGGAGAGGCGCTCGAGCGCAAATACTGGCTGCCCATTTCGGCGGTGCTCACCCTCGTTGGTGGTCTCGTTATTGCGCTCGGCGGTGCGGGCAATTTTGCGATCGCAGCCATCGGGTCAATCATCCTCTTTATTGGCTTCAATCTGTTTGTGCCAATGTGCTGGGCCTGGTCGGCGGAGAACTATCCCACGCGGGCACGCGCCTCAGGCTTTGCCCTCGTTGACGGTATTGGGCATATTGGAGGGGGCGTTGGCATTATCGTGCTTGCTCCGCTCATTCCTACCCTGGGAGCCGTAGTCTCCTTCCTGGTGATTGGCGGATGCCTGGTAGTGTCTGCGGTGATTGCTCTGTTTGGCACTTCGACGAAAAATCAACGCCTCGACGAGGTTTCACCGTAACAAGGTGTATCTGGTTATAATTCGTCTACAGTAATAGCTACCCGTCGTACCAGTGTTGTTTGACTGGTACGACGGGTAATGCGCTCACGCCTATTAAATGCGCATAACCCATCCTTATCCCACATTCCGCAGTTTGCATTTTCACGAAAACGCTCGTAGAGCGGATTACCAAGGGAGAGCTTTTGTATACATCTACAATATGAAATGGCTTCCCGCCTACGTTCGCGAACAAACTGCGGAATGTGGACTTTATAGGCCAAATTGCATGAGGATCATCCATGTGAAGATGATGAAGAAGCCGAGCAGTTCAAGCAAGATGAAGAGGTGACCCATGCAGATTATCCCGTTGCAATGGTGCATGAAAAAGAGAACATGCCCACCCCGAAGAGTAGCAAGAGTAGTGGGAGTAGTGGGAGTAGTGGGAGTAGTGGCATTGTTGTGGGAGAACTCTGTTGCGGGAGATGAATGGGGATGAGTCGTGGAGGGACCAGGGGCTGGAGAGATGATGCGAGGCATAGCTGATCAAAGTGTGTACAAGAGATCTGGGGAGTATGAAGGGTATAGGAAATTGAAGGAACCGATCACTATCATTGTCTGCTCATGCCCGGAACACATCTGCGTCTACAGACTCCAGTGATTTCACCCTTACTCTACTTATTGAACCACAACATTCAGGAGAACCACCCAATACTGAATTGATTGGAGAATTAAGCCAATCAAGAGGATCACGGTCCCAAAGGCACCCATGCGCCGCGCAGGTAAATGATCGGCCCACCATTCGACAAAGGGACTGAAGACGCTGACAATTGCACTGACTGTGCCTGCTACAATGCCAAACGTGAGGCCGAAGCCAAAAGCGTCGCTGCTATTGTGTATAATCAGGGCTGCGATCATGCCTGCAAGGGCGGTCGAGATTCCTCGCATGGCCGACGCGAGCAATTCGCGTAATCGTAATCGTGGTTTGACGTGGGGTTGGTAGGCATCGGTCGGTGAGAGCCGGAACGCATACACTGCTATCAATCCGATACTGCTCAAGAGGCCGAAGAGCAGTCCGAAGAGCGGTTCGATGAGCAATCCCCCGGCAAGACCGAAAACAACACCGCGCAGGAAACCGAAGAGAAAAGGAAACCATTGATCATGAGCATGAGGTTTATCACGAGTCCTATCCAGCGTCACGTGGGCATACTCGAGTCCGAGAATTACTCCCAGTCCCATTCCTACTACCAGCGCCAGCTCGACACCCTTCAGTGGCCCAAATAGCAGCCCAAAGGGCACGCCATAGCCGACGCAGAAAATGAGGCTATATGTCACGACACGGGTCAGGGTCCGCAGCGGCCCGTTGTTGCCGCCGAGTAAATCATAGGCCAGATAAAGCCCACCCATAACATCGCAAACGGTCCCAACGATACTAATCCCGGCGATGACATGACGGTCTATAACGATAGCAGAGCCAGGTATCCACATGAACATTGTTCCTTCAAATTAAGGTAAGAAAGCTTCTCAATTAGGAGCATTGTACGCCGAAGTCCCGGCCAATTGAAAATCGCGAAGAGGATCAAAGCGAGGGATCACTGATGCTCAAGGTCCCAGTACTGCGCATCGAAGCCGTTGAGCAATGGTGATGAAGTTCCCGCCTGTATCATAACCATCAGCGCGCGCATAGCGCGGGTCATGCCCACGAAAATAGTGCGTCTTAAGCGCGCCAGTTCTTCTTCCTGCTCATTACTGGGCGCAATGTTGGCATAACGACTTCCGGCGAATCCGGCCAGAGCCACGATGGGAAACTCCAATCCTTTGGCCGAGTTGAGGGTGAGTACCTTCACTCCTCTCCACGAGAGGTTTAAATCTTTGCCCTCCATGAAAGATGCCTCAATACCGACTGCTTTCAGACTGACAGCCATCGCTTTGCCAGTATTGTTTGTGGGACACAGCACAGCGCATGAGCCGAGGCTGATACGCAGTTCTCTGGTGGCGCCATGGAGGAAATGCGCAAGTAGTTGTACTTCCTCACTGCTACTATGGACTTCGCGCATTAAGGGTAATGGTCCATTGTGCATGTACTTGTATGAGACTGGCTCATCGTCAAGTATGCCTGTGGACAGGTAGGACTGAGTGGCTTCACCAATCTCGCGCGTGGAACGATAGTTTGCGCGCAGGATACTTGTGCGGCCCTGGAACTTCAGGCTTTCATGCACGTCGCTCCAGTTGAATCCACTTCCATAAATGGATTGATTGGCATCGGCAGTAATGAAGAAACGAGCTGGCGTCTTGCAAAGGCCAAGCAGCAAGCGCAATAAGGCGGGGTCGAGGTCCTGCGCCTCGTCCACGATGACGGCGTCATAGCTCTGATAGTCGATATCATTAGTCACCAGTGCCTCAGCGCGCACGCGCGCCTGCTCCCAGGTTTCTAGACCTACTTTCTTGAGTTGCTGCTCAAAGGTCTTATAGATACACCAGATAGCCTGTTTCTCTATGTCTTTCAGGCGAATTTTGCGTCCCGGGCGTCTCGCTGAAAGGTAGCTATCGAAGGTAGTAATCTGGCGAGCGATGATTATTTTGTCTATCTCTTCGTGCACATAGACATGACCCAAGCGCTCGACTGCCTGCGCCTGAGCCTGTTGTTGTAGCGGGTTGCCCGCAAAAGACGCACGCTTCATCGATAGGTGGAACTGTGTCTGGAGCACTCCCCTGTTCTCCTCATTGGGCGTTCGCTTTGGGACGCCAGCGCGTTTCAAAATATCCGACATTTTTTTATCTGCAGTTTGCACTTCCACGAAGCGCTCGTCTTCTCCTAGCAGTTGCTGCAAGAGTTGTTTGGAAGAGTGGATGAGCGCATTGGTATAGGTGGTGAAGAGGATACGTGGTTCAGAGACGCCCTGATGACGAAGTTTTTCGATCAAGGAACGGACGCGGTACAGTGCGACCGTGCTTTTGCCGGTCCCCGGGCCGCCTTTGACCTGCGTGGGCCCGGTAGCCCGCATTGCCCAACTGACAAAGCGTTCCTGCTCTGGTGAGAGTTTGAGCAGGAAGCCGAGTAGTTCGCCTTCTTTGTAGCGGATGAGGTCGTCCAGGTTTTCGACAATGTAGACAGGTTGCTGTAAGACCTGGGGAAGCGAGGGGGGATAGATACAATCGAGGAGCTGTGACATGTATTCTTGCGGTACATCAATGCAGTCGGTGAACGCTTCCTCTGTTTGAATGGATAGTAGGCGGGCATGGTACTCGGAAGGAATGCAAAGGTTCACCAGTAGTTCGCTGGTAATTGGCTCTGGCAAAGGGTGGTCTCCTACCTCTGCCGGTACCAGTAAGTCAGGCTGCTTCACCTCGGCCGGTTTCTCTGAAAACTCGATATTGGGCGCATAACCGCCTAAATCGGTCGCCTCTACCTCATCATCGTAGGTATCATCAGCTCGCCGTACCAGCTTGAGCAGGCTTACGTAAGGGTCCTTGTAAGTATAGAAGATGCGGTAATCTCCGCAGCGCAGGCGATACAGGTCTTCACCGACATAAGTAAGCTTTTTTTTCGTTTTGCCATCGGGTGATGGGTCGTGCTCAAGTATTTTGATCTTTTCGAGAACCTGATGTTCTTCCTTCGTCGGCAATCCGCGCCAGGAAGCTAAGAACGCCGGTGTGGGCGTCCATAACCATTCACCTTGCATATGCTAAAACTCCCCCAGTCTAGCTAAACTACTGTGCAAACAAAGGTTTTCCGCAAACCTTTTCCTTTTGCCCTCGATCTGCTTTTTACAATTGCCTTTCGCCTTTATGCGCGAATACCCCTGCCTGTAGCTGTCCCTGCTCTGGATGCGAGGAGGCTGCGTTCAAGGATAAAGTCTCCCTCTCTAGTACTCTATATAAAAGAAGTGCTGTTATAGTAGCGCTATTATACACATTTTTCTTGTATAATACTAGTGGTCGAGCTATCTGGAAAATATCTTCCGGCATTCAGGAAGATAAAAAGAGCGGTTTTTCAGGTAAACTTCGCCCGGGATTATTCATTAGGAAGAGGAAGAAAAGGATTGTGTTAGCATAACTAGTTTCAAGTGGACGCCCCTGCCATTGTTGCCCCTCCTGCCAAAAGTACCAGATTGATGGGTGTGCATGCGTATATGCACACAACGAATGCTACACTATAGGGCATTGAGCAACGAAGGAGTATAAATCAGGGAAGGTTATTACTTGTGAAAAAAATCTGTTGGGGCCTGCTGTGCCTCTTTTTGATCGTATTGCTGGCGGCATGCGGATCTGAGGCCACCACTCAATCCTTGTCGTCGAATAGCATCGCGAGCGATTCACTCAGTCATAGCAGTCGGCAGCAGTCTCCTACTCCCACTCCAACTTCGACACCGCCACTGTCAATTCCCAGCCAGAAAGCGACACCAGTGCCAACGCAGGTACCTCATATCTCCGCTTCCGGTACCCCACGACCAGTCTCAAACTGCGTAACTTACAGCCAATCGACGACCCTGGTTCCGCCAAAGAACGGGACACTGGCAGCTCCCTATGGGCCAGCGCCTGTATCCGGCGAAGCGCAACAACTCAGCCAGCAGCTCTTCCAATTGATCAATAGCGATCGTGCCGCCTGTGGTCTGTCTCCTTTCGCCTGGAACGGAACCCTGGCCTCTGGCGCACTTCTGCATAGCTGGAACATGGCGCATTGCGGCTTCAGCCACACCTGCCCTGATGGTAGTACGCCTTACCAGCGCATCGCCAATGAAGGCTTCGCTGGATTGAGCGACTGCGGAGAAAATATCGGTGAGGCAGGACCGTATCCGACACCCTGGGGCGGCGTATCCTCCATTCAGGAAAGCATGGCTCATGAGCCGCTCGGAGGCTGGCACCGTATCCACCTTTTCAGCACGACTCTGCATCGTATCGGCATCGGCGTCTATGTCGATTCCGGCGGATCGATCTGGTTCACTGAAGATATGTTAAGCTAGCACATTGGTCCTCTTTTCGTAGCTATTNAGGTCCCTTCTTGGCTTGACTCCTCAGCGCCTGCGGCGCTTCGCAAGTATATTATTGGAGCGCTGCGGGTTGTGCAATCACCGGCTGCACAACCCGCAGCGCTCCAATATAGGAAGCCACTGGAGGTGGCGGGATGACATGAATAGTTACGATATATTATCCCCACACACGCTTCAGAAGGTCGGCGCATTTTTCGCCGATCATCATGCAGGTAATGCATGGATTGACACTGACCATGCTAGGGAAGATTGATGCATCTGCTACTCTCAAGTGGTTAATGCCTTTTACACGCAGTTGTGCATCGACAACTGTCAATGGGTTATGTATTGGTCCCATTCGGCAGGTGCCTGCTGGATGATACACCGTATTTGCGGTGCGTCGTGCATATTCAGAAAGATCTTGATCATTTTGTACTTCTNTCCCTGGAGCAAGCTCTCTTTTTATCCATTTTTTTAACGCAGGTTGGTTAGCAATTTTTCTTGCAAGCTTCATTCCTGCAAGAAGAATAGCTTCATCATATCCCTCTTGATCGCTAAAATATCGAAAATCAATCATAGGTGCATCTTTAGGATCAGCAGAACGCAGTCTTACGACACCCTCACTTTTAGTCCGTGGAACATTTGGCGTCATAGAAAATCCGTGTTGTGCTGTTGGATAACCTGATGGCACCGTATTCGAATCAAAAGGAACTAATCCGAAATGAAGCATGACATCAGGAATGGGTGAAGCAGGAAATATATTGCTAAATAGGCCTACTTCCCAATATTGTGTTGTTTCAGCTGGAACAGGTTGCTTCGCCTCCCAGATGATCACCCCCTCAGGATGATCGATGAGATGCTCTCCAACACCTGCTAACTCTACTTCTACCGGTATACCAATCTCATGCAGGTGTTGTGGTGGACCAATACCTGATAATAAAAGCAATTTAGGCGTATCGAAGGTCCCACAGCAAAGGACAATTTCTCTACTGGCTGCAATAATGGCGGTATCCGTTTCAACAGCATGAGCGGTGTTGTTCTCATCTAACACTAATTTGTTAACAATGGTATTGGTCAGCACAGTGAGGTTTTTGGCTGACGAGAGTATTGGGTGAATGTATGCTTGAGAGCTGGACTGACGTATACCGTTCTGCGTATTTAGCTGAAATATTCCGACTCCCTGACGGAATTCGCCTTCTGTATTAAAGGTAACAAGATCAAATCCGGCTTGTTGTCCTGCTTCTAGAAAAGCCTGACTTACAGGATTGATCGCGGGGTTTTTTTCAATATACACCTTTTCAAATACGTTAGCAAAATAACGTTTTGTCTCGCGAGCATTCCAACCCTCGCATCCTAATTGTTGCCAGGTATCCATATCATAATCTGGAGCACGAAATGCTATGCATGAGTTATGAGAACTGCATCCTCCTAAGACACGTCCACGACTATGGCGGATCAAGGAATTTCCTCGCGCTTGTTTTTCAATACTATAATTGAAATCGAGTTCCGTGCCCAACAAATTTGGCCAATTTTTTACTGATAAAATGTCCGGGTTGCCATCGTCAGTTGGTCCAGCTTCAATAAGACAGACGGTAATGTTTGGATTTTCTGCCAGCCGTGCTGCAACAACTGATCCTGCCGTCCCTCCCCCAACGATGATGTAATCATATTTCTGGTGTATTTCCATATGTTAAACTCAGAAAGCTATATCTTTAGAGACTCTGTTCGATGCCTGGAGCACTTCGACATGTGACTCGATGTGTACGGCTCAAATCTATCCTTAAAGTAGCAGACAATAGTTCATGAAACGAACTCAGGCGTTTCAAATTGCTCGCTCCGTTTGTAGGGAGTTACCAACGTACAGCTCCTCTTTTGCGTGCAACTCTCGTAAAAGAAGCATAGCACAACAAGTTGTTGCTGTACATAGTGCATATTGTTTTTATAAGATTACTATATTATAATATTATGTATAACTCTCAGAAGGAAAGTGGCTACTTATGGATGCAGATCTGAGTACATCTCACTATGGGACGGGTCCTCAAAGAGAGATGTTGCCAATAAACCGGGATTCTCCGGTTCCCCTACATCATCAAGTGCGAAATTATTTGCTTGGCTGTTTTGAACGCGGGGAGTTGCAGCCAGGTCAACAACTTTTGCGGGAGAGCGAGTACGCGACCCGTTTCGGCATTAGTCTCGCTCCTGTCCGGCAGGCCATTCTCGACCTTGTCAAGGAGGGATACCTCTACCGTGTACCAGGTCGTGGGACCTTCGTGCGCGAGCAGAAGGTCGAAGAGAAGATTAGCATCCTATCCAGTTTCTCGGAGAGTATGCGAGCCAAAGGTCTTAATGCGGCGCTGCGTGTGATTGAATTGCGCGTTGGCAAGGTTCCCGCTACTGTCAAGGCAATGTTCGAAGCAGAAGACCAGCAATTTGTATTTCTCCAACGCGTCGCCGTGATCGAAGATAAGGCGATAGCGCTACTCTCTTCCTATCT
>JGI25616J43925_10000961_pt1 | contig 10978 bp, 10 predicted proteins | sample GraSoi2013_100cm_FD_43925 | JGI IMG/M metagenome (IMG submission 43925) | reverse complement strand
GTTGTCGGACGTCTTCCGACGGGTGCATCGGCACGAAATTCGCCGTATCGTGTGGCTCGTTTTCGGTATAGTTTTTGTCAGGCTGTGAAAGCGTCAGAACACAAACCGCACGTGCAGGAGGTCGAGGTTGAGGTGGTACCTCCTGATCGTAAACCTCACGGCACGACAGAGATCGACAGTGCGATCGGAGGCATCGCGCACGTCATGGATTCTCTTTTCCGGGTGCCGGGAACAAAGTTCCGGTTTGGAGCCAATCCGCTGATCGGCTTTATCCCGGTGGTCGGTGACCAAATCGATGCGGTGGTGTCGGCATCNGTTCTCTTACGCAGTGTAAAACACCGGCTACCCAAGATCGTTTTAGCGCGGATGGGGCTTAATGTCTTGCTCAATGCGCTCTTCCAAGGAATTCCGGTGGTGGGTGATTTTGTGACCTTTGTCTTCAAAGCCAACCAGCAGAATTATCGGTTGCTACAGAAATACGCGGGCCAAGGTAAACCGGTAACTCGAGGTGATTGGATTTTCGTTTTTGGAATCATCGGCGGCAGCTTCGCGCTAGCGATCCTACTCTCGTTTCTTTTGGTCTACGCCGTCGCCAGCCAATTCAGGTGGTAGGTCTTCTGCNGTCTCATTTAAACGGAACCCAGGGCTAAAACCCTGGACTAAGTCTTGTTGCCCCTTCGGGGCAGACAACCGGACGATCCTTATGTTGATGCCTGCGAATGCTCGCGTTCGCTCACAGCGCTCACACCGTTCACGGCGCTCACGGCGATGCCGGCGCGTTCCCGTTCGTTGAAAAAATTGGTGCGCCTACTGGACGAATCTGCCCCCAATGTGTTTACTGTGGTCGGGTTACTCGCCGTGGAGAACAGCCCCCATTAACGAGCCCTTTATGCAGCTAGCCAAGGTCGGTCCATTATCTTCTCCCGGTCGTGACACCAGACATCCCCCTAGTCTCANCCAGATGTGATTGAGCGTGTACAAGCATTTATGAATACAGTGTATCTAGTCGCAAACGGCGACCTTCGCCTATCAGCAAATCAGAAGTGCGAACCAGCCCAAGCGGCGATGGAAAAAGCGCTGGTGGAGGCTATCCAGAAAGAAGGCTTTATCGTCAGGCGTGCCCATCCCTTCGACCAAAAGAAAGGCCACGGCTTTATTGATAGTCAGAANATGGGGATACAAGTATTTCACACCATACCCAAGGATGCTCCGGTGGTGGTGGCTGAGTCTGTCTGGCAATATAGCCAACACATCTTACCCGGGCTTTTTGCGCATCAAGGGCCAAAGTTAACGGTCGCAAACTGGAGTGGCACGTGGCCCGGCCTAGTCGGCTTGCTAAACTTAAACGGCGGTCTGACTAAGGCAGGGATCAAGTACAGCAGCCTGTGGAGCGAGGAGTTCCGGGATAAGTTTTTCGTTAAGAAGCTAAGACAATGGTTAGCTTCGGATAAGATCAATCACGACACCTCCCACCTGATGAAATATAAGGAGGTCAAAATTCCGGGTGAACCCAGAAGACTAGGGGAACGACTAGCCTCATCCTTCCGTGAGCAACAATGGATCTTGGGCGTTTTCGATGAAGGTTGCATGGGCATGTACAACGCCATTATCCCGGACGAGTTGTTAAGCCCGCTGGGGATCTTTAAGGAGCGGCTTAGCCAATCGACGCTTTACGCCCGGATGTTAACTATTCCAGATGAAGAAGCGCGCCGGGTCTATGATTGGCTGGTTAACAAAGGGGTCAAGTTTCACTACGGTCCCAACNAAGAAACTGATCTGACCGAAGCTCAGGTACTGCAGCAGTGTAAGATGTATGTAGCCGCTACTCGAATCGCCTCTGAATTCGGTTGCGCAGCCATTGGTATTCAATATCAACAAGGACTGAAGGATTTGACTCCAGCTTCCGATTTGGNGGAAGGACTCTTAAATAATAGTGACCGGCCGCCGGTTTACGACGAACTGACCGGTCAGGAGCTTTATCCCGAGCAGCCATTGCCTCATTTCAATGAAGTAGACGAGTGCGCCGGGGTTGATGCCCTCATTACTAAGGAAGTGTGGAATGAGCTGAAACTCCCGCCAGANACCACGTTACACGATCTGCGGTGGGGCCGGCACTATCAAGATGATCAGTTAGACGCGTATGTCTGGGTATTCCTAATCAGCGGCGGCGNTCCGCCTAATCATTTTATTGACGGTTACAGCGGTACTTCCAGCGAACGACAACCTCCCATGTACTTCCGCTTGGGCGGAGGAACTTGCAAAGGGATTAGCAGACCTGGCTGGATTGTATGGAGCCGGGTGTTCATCGATGATGGAGAGCTTTGCTTCGATACCGGCATTGGTGAGGTGGTGAAATTGCCGGAAAAAGAAACCCAGGAACGCTGGGCTTTAACCACTCCGCAATGGCCGATCATGCACGCTGTCTTGCACGGGATCACGCGAGATCAAATGATGGCCCGGCATAAATCGAACCATATCCAAGTTGCTTATGCCAACGACCGGGCTGGAGCTCGCGCTGCCATGTTTGCCAAGGCAACGGTAATGGCGGACTTAGGCCTTAAGGTATATTTCGGCGGCGAATTTTAGGGTGTAGTTAGATGTCATTTGATCAATCGGCTGTTCTGCCAGAACTATTGGCTCTTTCTCACGAATTCGGAGAGAAAGGATTAGTCATCCTGGGCGAAGGCAACACATCCTGTCGCGTGGATGAACAGACATTCTTCGTCAAATCCAGCGGGAGCAATCTCCAGACTTTGACNGCGAACCAATTGACGCTCTGNCGGTTTGATCAATTACTCGCGTTGATGGACCGGNACGACACGTCGGATACGGAGGTTGAGACCTGTTTGCTCGAGAGCCGCAGCCATTCGGCGGCTTTCAAACCGTCGGTAGAGACGTTTTTCCACGCCTATTTGCTGAGCTTGCCCGACATCAATTTTGTCGGTCACACTCATCCTATCCAAGTTAATCAGATTCTGTGCTCGGGCTTGGACAGAGTTTTTAGCGAAAATCGGCAGTGTCCGGATGAAATCGTTTGTTGCGGACCTGTGTCGGTGTTGATCCCTTATGTCGATCCGGGTCTGGCTCTAGCTAAACGGATCCGCCAAGATGTGGAGGAGTTTCGCAGAGTGCAGGGCAAATTGCCTCGCGTGATTTTGCTCCGAAATCACGGCGTTATCACACTTGGTTCATCGCCTCAAGCGGTGCGAGCAGCGATGTTAATGACAGTTAAAGCGGCTGAGATATTCATCGGAGCCAATTCACTGGGCGGTCTTCGGCACCTGCCGGTTTCAGAAATCGAACGGATCGAGAACCGCCAGGATGAAGAATACCGCCGGAAGATGCTGCGGATTTAAAAAAGGAGTTCGAGGAGTTCAAGGAGTTGCAGGAGTTCAAGGAGAGGAGCCAGGAGCCAGAATCCAGGATCCAGGAGGCGCTGGGTCAGTGAAAGCGACGGATGGAACCGCCTTTTTTTGGGCTAATAGCATTTTGGGTTCAGGGACTCTGGCCACTGATTACCGATCGCTTCAAGGAGGCGCGCTCTTCTCCCTGCAATGACAGCCAACCCCGGGCCTCCTGACTCTTGGATTGTGGCTCCTGGCTCCCTCTCGTTGAACTCCCTTCAGCCTCCCTCACCGCGCTGATGCCAAGAAGGACTCAACCTCAGCTCTGGTTGGGTTGGCATCGGCGGCGCCGTAACGAGTGGCGACGATGGCAGCAGCGGCGTTAGCGAATCGGGCGATCGGTTGAAGCTGTTCCGGGGTCATACTGGCGATCTCTTTTGCGGTTTTCCCCGCAAGTTGAGCNAGGATCGCTCCCATGAAAGCGTCGCCGCATCCGGTCGTCTCCACCACTTTAACCGAGAAGCCTGGCACGCTGACTAATTTCTCGCCATCGCGATAGATAGCGGCTCCGTCTGCGCCTTTGGTGACGACCACTAAGGAGCCGACCGGAACGCGCAGCAATCGTACGCCNTCGTCAGGATCATCAACCTGACTTAGGAATGCGATCTCTTCGTCACTAACTTTCAGCACGGTGACTTTCTCCGCCAAACGCAAAAGACGGTCTAAATAGGTGGCCTCATCGGAAATTAATGATCTCCGGATCGTTGGGTCCAACGATACGGGAACTCCTAGAGCGGTGAAGCGATCAACCACCGAAAGATAAGCTGAAGCCGTTGGTTCCTCGGCCAGAACGATACCGCCGCAATGATAAAACGAATAGCGACGTGGATCGATGGGCTTCAGCTCATCGGTCCGCAGAGATGGATCCGCTGCATTATCCCGGTAAAAGCGGAAATCGACCTTCCCCGCGGCATCTACAGCAACAAACGCCAAAGTGGTTTTTGTTCCCGGCTCTCGAACGATTAAATCAACCTGGATCCCTTCCTGCTTCAGGAAATCAACCAANGCTTCGCCAAACTGATCGTCCCCGAATTTGCCCACAAATGCTGCCGGCGTACCGAGGCGACGTATGCCGACGGCGATGTTGAACGGAGAACCACCGGGTCTTTTTTGAAAGGTCTTGGTTCCCCCGAGACCAGCCCCNGGATCCGTCGAGATCAGATCGTACAACGCTTCACCNCCGACCAAAACCGGGAGAACATTGCTCATAGAGAGGGTTNTAAGTTCTAAGTTGTAGGTTATAGGTTTTAAGTTCTAGATCGCAGCCGGGGNGAAAGCGCTCTGCCAATGCACCGGGCGCAACCTATAGCTTAAAACCTAAAACTTAAAACTTAGAACTTATAGCCTCGAACTTGTAGCTTAATCACCTTGGTAAGATTGGTGATTCGAATACAGTTTGAGCCGATCTTCCATCGCGGCCAACTGTTCCGTTCGTTCCGACTTGTTCAGGGCTTGCATAGCGAGCTGCTGGTAGCGAACTGCTTGACCGAAATCGCCTTTGGCAGCGTACGCGGCTGCCAGCGTATCGATAGAATAGGCGTTCGTCCAATGGTTCAACCCGCAGCATTTCTGGGCGAGAGCAACTGCTCGGTGAGGATTGCGGACGTGAGTTTCAGGAGAGGTTGCTAGAAGCCAGGCAAGATCGTTAAGGCTGCTGGTATCAGTCGGGTCAATGTGGACCGCGCCATCCAGCGCCTTTCTCGCGTCCTCGTAGCGATGGGCATCAATACAGGTGCGAGCCTTGCTACTGTAAAGCTGAGCCAGGAGCGACTGGCTCACATTGCCTTTTTTGGCGAGTTTGATGCTGAGATCAATCTGCTGAAGCGCATCATCCTGGCGCTTGACCAGAACCAATACGGCAGCCTTCAAGAAATGGGCCCGCCAGTTGTCCGGATTAGAGTTGATGATCGAATCAATTCGGGTGAGCGCTTCTGTTGCCTTACCGGATTCGGCGAGCTTAAAAGCCTCGTCCAGCCGGGCCTGGCCAATACTCATCCGCTGTTGCCAGATTTCACCCCAGCCGTTAGCGGTTTGGGCCAGTAACGGCCGAGTACTTAGCCAGCAGAGAGCCGCCAGAATAAAAATGTGACACCAAAATGTGCCGGATCGTGTATGCTTCATAACTTCACCGCCGCCATGCAGCGAACCTCATTCCCATTCCGCATACCGGTTCTCAGAGTCTTATATGTGGTCCTTATAGCACTTCCTGGTGTAAAGGCCAGCGCGTCAACCGACGGAGTTTTGTTGAGCCGCACGACCGGGAACCATCTTTTCGCTCCTGTGCTTGTCAATAGAAAGCCGGCCTGGTTCGCGGTCGACACTGGCGCAGCGTTGACCATCGTGGATGCTAAGAAAGCTCACATCTTGGGTCTGGCTTCTCTGGGTAAAACGGTTGAGCTACCGACCCAAATCGAGGTGAATGACCGGGTAGTACCGGTGGCAAATCTCCAAAACCTAAGTTTGGGCACGCAAAGCCTTGGTTCAGGCCCGGTTGCGCTGATTGATCTCACCCCTTTCCGGGCCAGGCTACGTACAGACGGTACTGCAGTCCCGATGGATGGCATCCTTGGGTTAGACATCCTGGAGCGGTACCGGGCAGTTATCGATTGCAGCCAGCAGCGGATCTACATGCAAATCGGATCTCCAACCGAGCTAGCCGCGGTCCAAATGGATATTCGGAAACGACATCTCAAATCGATCCCGATGCGTATCACCCGGTCGGGAGCGCTCGAGATCGAAGGGAACCTGAATGGAAGGCGTTACAGTTTCGTGGTTGATACCGGCGGTTTCACTACGCTGTTGCCGGTGCACGTTGCTACTGAGAGCGGCATCCCAGTTATCCACACCGGCGTCAACGCTAAGGGAATCCATTCTAAAACGAGGGCAGTGTTGGCCGGGATCGCTCCTCAGATGAGCATTGGGAGATATAACCTGGGGACAACGGTGGTTGGAATCACCGACTTGCCGCCCGGGCCGGAAGATCTCCGGTACGAGTTTGGCGGATTGCTAGGCGCTGACTTCTTTTTCCAGCACCACGGCATTATCGACGTCGGCAACCAGAAATTGTATTTCACCGAAGTCGCGGTTGGGGGATAGCTCTTAATCGTCCTCGCACTCGTCGTCGTCCTCGTCCTCGTCCTCGAGAATTTCGGGCCGTGCAGGCACAATGGCGCAGATGGGACCTATGGGACTCATGGGTCGCATTGGTCCCATTAGTCCCATAATTCCCATCGGTATTTCGTGGGCGCGGGGTGGATTTACCGAGCGTGTCGGGTCGCAGTCAGCCCATCGAGGACGATTTCGGCTACGCCTCCCCCTTGAAAAAAATAAGACCCGCAGGCAACTGCGGGTCTTTGAATTTAGACTTTTCTTCCCAGCCGGAATACCGACTAAGGAGTAGCGCTGGCGCTAGCGCTCGGCGCTGGAGAAGCCTTCTTATGATGATGGGCGGTATGATGCTTCTTAGCAGGAGCAGAAGCAGAGGCGCTAGCAGAAGGAGCTGGCGAAGGATCGGCTGCAAATGCTGCCACGCTGAGGCCGAACACCGCCGTGAGCAGAAGAATAACTTTGTTCATGATTTTGATAAACAGTTGTTAAGGTTTTCCCACGTTTGTTTTTTTCTCCGATCGCTTGAGAAGAGTGGTGTTGCACCCAATCAACCAATCAGAGTAACCTGCGGCCGCCAAAAACCCACGTTCGGGCGAAGCAGATTGTGTCGAAGTCGTTCGCGTTCCCAGCGATTACTTCACTCGCCGCTGCCGGGCGAATTCGGAGTCGCTCTCACACACGTTACTTCACACGACGAAACCCAAGAAACGTACGGAAGTTTCGAAATTAATTTCAAAAGGAGTTCGAGGAGTTCGAGGAGTCCAAGGAGTTCAAGGAGGGAATTCCACGACTTCAAAGGAGCTAGGAGGCACGTGTGGCGTAGGGGGAAAGTCGCTCGGTCGAGTCGCATTCTAACTCCTGGCTACTGCCCTCCGCTCCTTGAACTCCTTCTTTTTTGCGACCTTGCGCGTCCGGGACCTCTCTGGTACCTGAGATTGCACTTTTTTCAGGTTTCCTATCAAGCTCATGGCCAGTCTCACCCTCTCGAAAATCTTAAAGCGTTTTGGTAAGACAGAGGTTATCCACGGCGTTGATCTAGATGTGGCCGATGGCGAATTCGTCGTCTTGGTTGGCCCGTCTGGCTGTGGAAAATCGACTCTGTTGCGAATTATTGCCGGTCTTGAAGAGGTGAACGAGGGCGAAGTCCATATCGGCGGCCAGCTCATGAATGAGGTCGACCCGGCCAAACGAGGGGTCGCCATGGTTTTTCAGTCGTATGCTCTCTACCCGCATATGTCGGTAGCCGACAACATGGGTTTTGGCCTGCGCATGGCAGGCCGCCCTAAGCAGGAAATCCGGGAGCGAGTCGCGAGAGCTGCCGAGATACTCCATCTGACGCCGTATCTAAAACGGCGACCGAAAGAGCTCTCCGGCGGGCAAAAACAGCGGGTCGCGATCGGTAGAGCGATCGTGAGAGAACCGGAGATTTTCCTCTTTGATGAACCGCTTTCAAACCTGGATGCCGAGTTGAGAGTCCAGATGCGAATTGAGCTTTCCAAGCTCCACAGCAGCCTGCAGACGACTATGGTCTACGTCACTCATGATCAAGTCGAGGCGATGACTTTAGCGGAGAAAATTGTCGTTCTGAATGACGGCAGAATCGAGCAATTAGGCTCGCCTCGGGACCTGTACTCCCGTCCGGCCAACCTTTTCGTGGCCGGTTTCATAGGGTCGCCCAGGATGAATTTTCTCAAGGTGAAAGTTGTAGAGAGCCGGTTCGGCGAAATTACCGCAGAAAGCGACGATTTCCTTGGAGGGACGCTGACCATACCGTCCAGCTCGCATGGTCAGATTGCGTCGGGTTCGGAGGCGACCTTGGGTATTCGCCCAGAACATTTAACCGTTGTCCCGCAGGCCTCGGGGAAAGGGTTGCTGACGATCGAAGTCGTAGAAATGCTGGGCGAATCCACATATGTCCACGGTCTTACTCCAGCGAACAATCGTCTCACGATCGGTTTGCGGGGCTTTAACGATCTGCGCCACGCTGATTCAGTAGGTTTCGATTTCGAACTTGAAAACCTGCATCTCTTTGGTCCGTCCGGTCAGGCAATTTGACGGGGCGAAGAGAAATCCTTTGCACGAAGCAGTAATCCAAAGGTCCTTTCGCAAACCCTCTTGGAGCAAATCGTGAAAAGAACAATCACTTACCTGAATTTCGACGGCAATTGTCGCGAAGCGATGACGTTTTACGGCCGGTGTCTGGAATCGGAGCCTAACTTCACTCCGTTCTGTGCGGGACCGCCCGAAGTAGTAGCCATGGCAAAAGGCACGCCCGACCGAATCCTGCACTGCGAACTCGCCCTCGGACCGGCGGCCTTGATGGCCTCTGACACACTACCCGGCAGGCCCTTTCAACAGGATAATAATTTCTCAATCTGCCTGGACTGTGAATCCCAAACGGAAATGGAGAAAGTATTCGGCGCCCTTAGTGAAAACGGCGAGATCACCATGCCATTGCACGATGCGTTCTGGGGCGGGCGTTTCGGTATGTTGACCGATCAATTCGGCATTAGCTGGATGTTCAGCTTTCGCGCGGCCAGCTGATAAATCGGAAGAGCAACGGCGGTTTCCCGCAGTCTCCAATTTTGTTCCACGGCCAAATTCTCGGAACCGTGTCGAAATGCGGCGCTGTGTGACGTCGTTCTCTTGTGAGGCTGCTAACAACTGCCGGCCTCGAAAAACCGATTCTCACTTATGAAATACATGCTGATTTTTCACGGGTCCAAGGCTGATTTCGATCGGCGCACCGATCCAAAAAAAGGGCCTATCTTCTGGAGCGAATTCATGGCCTATGTCCATGCAATACAAAATGCCGGCGTCGTAATCGCTGGCGCCGGGCTGGAAATTCCGGAGAATGGCAAAATCGTCCGCGTGCGGGACGGCAGCAGCCAGGTACAGGACGGTCCCTATGCCGAAACCAAGGAATCGCTGGCTGGCTTCCTCCTGATCGAGGTGCCCAGCCTGGAGGTAGCGCTGGACTGGGCAAAGAAAAGCCCGTGGGCAACGCACGCCACCGTCGAAGTGCGAGGAATCTTGCCTCCCGGCGACGTTCGAGCGCCGATTTTGCCAGCCTAAAGAGAAGAGTACGTTGCCGGTGCCTGCTGCCGCGCAAATCAGAACGATTCAGGCGAAGGGCGACTTTTCATCCATGAATGAATCTGCCACCCATTCTGCGATTGAAACCGTCATTCGCCAGTCGTACGGCCAGATCATTGCTTATCTGGCCGCGCGTTCCGGTGATGTGGCCGGCGCGGAAGACGCCCTGAGTGACGCGTTCTTGGCGGCCTTGCGCCGCTGGCCGGTGGACGGCGTCCCGGACAAACCCGAGGCGTGGTTGCTTCGGGCTGCGCGCAACCGGCTGATCGACAGCGCTCGCCACGACCAAGTCCGGTTGCGATCCTCCGAATACCTTCAACAGATCGCCGAAGAGGCGCAAACCATGGCCACAACCCTTGATTCTTTTCCAGACGAGCGACTGAAGTTGCTATTCGTCTGTGCGCACCCAGCCATTGATGTGGCTGCTCGGACTCCGCTGATGTTACAGACCGTGCTTGGCATTGACGCGGCGCGGATTGCTTCCGCCTTTCTAATTTCACCGAAAGCGATGAGCCAGCGATTGGTTCGTGCCAAAACGAAGATTCGCGACGCCGCCATTCCTTTTCGGGTGCCGGAACCCCAGGAATGGAGTGAGCGATTCTCTTTTGTCCTCGACGCCACTTACGCCGCCTATACCGCAGGCTGGGAGAGCGGATCCGACAGTAGTTCGACCCACGGCGCCCTAGCTGAAGAAGCGATTGTGTTGGGACGGGTGCTGGTTAGCCTGATGCCATCAGAGCCAGAAGCCCACGGCCTGCTTGCCTTGATGCTGCATTGTCAAGCCCGCCGGAAGGCGCGGCATACCACTGAAGGCTTCTATATCCCACTTGATCGCCAGGATACTAGCCGCTGGTCCTGGCCTCTGATGCAAGAAGCGGAAGAGCACTTGCGTCTGGCCGCGAGTTTCAACTGTATGGGCCGTTTTCAGCTCGAAGCAGCGATACAATCGGTGCATGCTCGCCGTGCCGTTACCAGGGAGACAGACTGGCAAGCTATCGCATTGCTTTATGAGGGCTTGGTACGGATTGCACCGTTGATCGGGTCTCTGGTTGGTCGCGCCGTTGCCCTCGCGCAAGCCGGAGATCCTGCCGCTGGGCTGGGCGCGCTTGATGCGATTCCGCCTGGTCGCATCGCTACCTACCAGCCTTATTGGGCCGCGCGTGGTCACCTGCTCCATTTGCTCCATAGAAATGACGAGGCGCGCAAAGCCTGGGAGTATGCCGCCGGGTTGACCGACGATCCCGCGCTTCGACGCTATCTGACGGAACGCATCATCGAGCTGGCCGACGGCTGTAGATAGCCTCCAAACTTGGCTTGTAATATTGTAGGACCAAATTCAGGTGCTGCCTCAGTCCGTCGCGCTGTGTCCG
>JGI25616J43925_10000960_pt1 | contig 10979 bp, 9 predicted proteins | sample GraSoi2013_100cm_FD_43925 | JGI IMG/M metagenome (IMG submission 43925) | reverse complement strand
GGCAGTGGGTCGAAGACATCGACGCAATCAGCGATTACATCGTGGTTCACGATACGGCTTGGAGAATTGTGCGCACAAATCGCTCGCTCGCGTCGCACCTCGGCGTTCCACCGGTTGCGCTGGTGGGCGAAGCGATGAGCAGCCTGCAGCAGATCGCCGAATCGGGCAGCGAACTTCCCTGCCCCTTCTGCCACGACACGCAGCAGGCGCGTGAAGAATATGTGGTGGCGTCTCCGGAACGAATTTTCCTGGTCTCCACGTCAAGGACGCCGGGGCTATCGGATGATGACACGCGCACGATCCACGTTCTGAAAGACATGACCGACCGGCGTGAAGCGGAACGCCGGTACCGAGAATTGTTCGACAGCATTCAAGAAGGATTGTTTTTCGCCACGCCGGAGGGAAGATTCCTGGATGTGAATGACGCAATGGTGCGCATGCTGGGCTACCGTTCGCGCGAGGAATTGCTGCGCGCGGACGTGGGACCGCATCTTTATCCGGCGCCGGCAGCGCGAGAACGGTTCTTGCGGGCGCTTTCCGAGCGCGGCGTGCTGCGAAATTACGAAGAGACGCTGCGGCGAAAAGACGGGACGCTGTTGCACACGCTGCAAAATATCACGGCAGTGCGCGACGCGCAGGGAAAGATTGCGCAGATACGCGGGCTGATGCTGGACGTCACGGAGCAAAAGACGTTTCAGTCGCAGTTGCAACGCGAGAGAGACTTCAACCAAAAGATTTTGAATGCCACGCAGAGCATGATCCTGGTGCTGGATACGGCAGGGCTGATCAGCTACGCCAACCGGCGGTGTTACGAGGCCGGGTACCGTGAAGATGAAATGATCGGGCACCGGCTGGTGGATTGGGTGGAAGCTTCGCACCGCGAAGACTTCGAGGCGGCGCTGGAAACCACGGCGCACGGGCGCCAGGTTGACAACGTCGAGCTTCGCGTGCGGCGCGGCGACGGATCGATGGGGCATTTTTCGGTGAGCCTGAGCCCGATGCGCGACGAGCAGAACGCGGTGAACAGCGTGGTGGTGGTGATGACCGACATCACCGATGCAGCGCTGCTGCAGGCGAAGCTGGCGCACTCCGAAAAAATGGCGACGATCGGACGCCTGGTGTCGGGAGTCGCACATGAAGTGAACAATCCGCTCGCGGCGATTCTTGGATTCACNGACCTGTTGCTTGAAAACCCCGATGTTCCGAACTCAGCGCGGGAAGACCTGCAGATCATTTTGCAAGAGACGCAGCGGACCAAGGTGATTGTACAGGACCTGTTGAGTTTCGCGAGGCAGNGGCCGGTGCAGCGCGAACTTGTGCAAGTGAACACGCTGCTGCGACAGACGATCAAGCTGCGCAGCTACGATTTTGCGAGCCACGGCGTGGAGGTGGTGGAAGAATTCGACGAAAGCCTGGCGCCGGCGCTGGGAGACGCACAACAGCTCCAGCAAGTGTTCCTGAATATTCTCAACAATGCGTACGATGCGGTGCAGGAAACGGGGCAACGCGGAAAGATTATCATCCGGACGGCCCGGCGGGGAGAGTCGATTGAAATTGCGGTGACGGACAACGGGACGGGGATTGCCGATCCGCAGCGCATATTCGACCCTTTCTATACCACCAAGCAGGTGGGCAAGGGCACGGGGTTGGGACTCAGCATCTGCTACGGGATCGTGCGGGCGCATGGGGGCGAGATTCAGTGCTGGAATAACGGCGCGACGGGCGGCAGCACGTTCGTGGTGCGGATACCGGTGGCGACAGAAACTTCCATTGCCGCGGTGAAAGAGGCAGGCCGATGAAGTCGCAACCTGCGTGCGCGGCCACAAGTCCAATCTTGCTCATCGAGGATGAACCGTCCGTCACGGCGTTTTTGCGGGCCGCGCTGGAACGAAAGGGATACGCCGTGGAGTTCGCGTCATCCGGCGCCGAGGGACTTGAACGGCTGGCGGACGGGCGTTACGCTGGGGTAATTTCCGATATTCGAATGCCCGGCGCAGTCAACGGAGCCGAAGTGTACGCGTGGATCCAAAAAAACCGGCCCGAACTGCGGACGAGAATCATCCTGATGAGCGGAGATACTGCCAACAGCGAAACACAGGCCCTGCTGGCGCAAAGCGGCACGCCTTGCATTGAAAAGCCATTTCGCGTGAAGCAGTTGATGTCCATCGTGGAGAAAACATTCGGAAGACCATGAGCGACGAGTTGAAAATTCGGCTGTTGGTGGTGGATGACGAGCAGAGCATCCGGCGGCTGTGCGTGACGATCGGAAACTCACTGGGATTCGTTTGCACTGACGCCGAGAGCGCAGAAGCCGCCCTTGAAGGCCTGGACAACGTGGCACCCGATTTGATCCTCACCGATCTGAAGCTGCCAAAACTTTCCGGAGTGGAGCTGTTACGACAGAGCAAGACCTTGCTGCCCCGGACCGAGGTGGCGATCATGACGGGGCACGGCTCGATCGAGTCCGCCGTGGATGCGATGAAACTCGGCGCGTACGACTACATAGAAAAACCGTTCCGCGTCGAAAAAATGAAGACCATGCTGCAGCGAATGGCGGAAAAAGTGCGGCTGGTGAGTGAAAACGCGTTTCTCCGCGAACGGGTGAGCACGGAAGAAAATCTCGATGGAATTATCGGGACTTCCGCAAACATTCAAGACGTGTTGCGGATGATCTCGCGGCTGAAGGACACGCGCACACCGGTGCTGATCGCGGGTGAGAGCGGGACGGGCAAAGAGCTGGTGGCGCGGGCGATTCACTTTCGGGGCACCATGGCGCAGACGCCTTTTGTGGCAGTGGATTGCGGTTCGCTTGTTCCTACTTTGATGGAAAGCGAACTCTTCGGCTACGAAAAAGGCGCGTTCACGGGGGCGATGAAATCCAAGGCAGGATTATTTCAAGCTGCCAACGGGGGAACAATTTTTCTGGATGAGATCGGCGAGCTTCCGCTCGAAATGCAAGCGAAGCTCTTGAGGGTTCTGCAAGAGAAGGAGGTGCGGCCGGTCGGCAGCAACGAGAAGGTAGCCGTGGACGTGAGGGTGATCGCGGCGACCAATCGCGACCTGGAAGCGGCCTACCGCGGGGGGACATTCCGCAAAGACCTGTACTTCCGGCTGAACGTGGTCACTGTGCATCTACCTGCCTTGCGTGAGCGCAGGTCCGACATCCCGATGCTGGTGCACCATTTCCTCGGCCGGTATGCCCCGGGAACAAACCTGCAAGTAACTCCCGCAGCGATGAAAAGCCTGCTGAACTACGATTGGCCGGGAAACGTCCGCGAACTGGAGAATTGTATAGCCCGCGCGGTCACGCTGGGCGACCGCCAAGTCATTGATGTCAGCGACTTGCCGCCGGCCATCCGGAGCGAACAACCCGCGGCGGCAATGACGCCTCAGGATGCCGCGTCNCTGTCGACGACGGCGCTGGCAGAGATGGAGCGGATGACGATTCTGCGCGTCTTCGAACANGCGAATGGCGACAAGGCTCTGGCCGGAAAGATGCTGGGGATCAGCCGGGCAACGCTCTATCGCAAGTTGAAGAGGTACAACATCGCCGTGAAAGCAAGCTCAGTTGGCGAGGCCGTGCCGCACGCGGCAGGCCATTAAATAGATTGCGTCTCACCGTCGGGGACACCCGGTGCGAAAATCCCCCCGGAGTATGAGACACGGACGTTTCAGCGTGAGACGGTTGAGCCGGACGTACGTAGCAGGAAAACAATAACCCTCGCGGTTTCTATACCTTCAAACAGATTTCCTTTTCCGATCCTTTGGCGTGCTGCGTGCATCTTGCCAACTGGGAATTTGTGTTCATCGCAGCGCCGAATGTGTTTCCCGCGGCGAGGGACACGATCCGCGAAGGCCAGCACGACGAGAGGCAATGTGAAACGGTCCGGCGGGGCAACACTCACGATGAGCGAACTGAGCTGCGCCGAACAATTGGCGCGCTTTTTCGCGAGCGCCAAGCCGGTTCGCATTCCCGTGCAGGTGACCGCACTGCGCGCGGGAAGCGCACGCTTGCGGGAGGCCACGGTAGTCGAATTTGGCGCTTCCCAATATGCCATTTTCCTGTCGACCCTGCCGCTGGAATTCGACGACCGCGTGAGGATCGAACGAAACGGAACAGGCGGCGCGGCCGAAGCAGCGGTGGTAGCGGTGCAATATCACGAGGGACGCAAAGCGGTGGCTGTGCGATTCCTGCAGGGCAACTGTGATTGGGTGATGGAGCCGTGAACAAGACCACTACAACGCCTAACATCCCCGCTCCGGAGCGGTCCGAAAACTCGCGGCAACTGCTATGGAATGAAGCGCGCTCGGTCTTTCCGATTTACCTGGCCCTGGCGAAACAGATCGAGGAGGAGATCCCCTTCGCGCAGGACAAACGAATCCTGCCGGAGAAACCCTCCTTGGAACTCTTCTCTCAGGTGCGCGCCTGGCTGGATGCGATGGACCAGAAGGTGATGGCGCATCAACTGCGTCACCTGCTGCAGATGACCACGCTGAACGCGAACGAAAGCGGGCTGCAAGCGTTGATCCAGCGACATCTTCGCAAGCCGGCCAAGACGACCGCCGACCGGCACAAGATTGACTTCCTGCTGGTGCAATACTTCGCGCTCTGCGCTCCGGCAAAGATCTATCACAAACAGATCTTGCCCGCGGACGTGGCGCAAGTCATGAAGCCGGTGCTGGGCGAAGCCGATACGGCCCCGCTGGCGTGGTGCGAGCCGCTGGAAAAAATGATCGAAGCGCTGCGGGGCTTCCGCAGCTTGCGCGAAATAGTGAAAACGGATTTCATCGAGCAGGGCCGCAAAGTGAAAGAATCGGCCGGGGGGATGTTTTACGATCCGGCCGCGCTGGTGTCTTTCATCCGCTTCAATTTTCTAATGCGGCGCACGCTGATCGAGCTGATGCACGCGGATCTGATCGCCATTCGTGCAGGACTCACGCAGCTGGAAAACGCCGGCGTGCGCACCATGGACTGTCATCATTACGGGCTTTCCACCACGGAGCCGCTCGGCAAAATCCGTGAGGTCGCGGATGAGTGGAAGCAGCCGTTTCAGAAAGAATATACGGAACGGTCCGTCAGCCAGGCGTTCGAGAAATTGCTGGGCCTGCGCACGGACGTGGAACGAGCACTAGAAAAGGTGGCGGGCAAGGCCTCGGAAAATACTTCAGTCTTGGGCACCTCGGGCAGCCTACGGGGGGCCTTTCCGGCGAAGAATGCGGCGGACGAGATTGCGCCCTCCGCAAAGGAAGCGCGCGGGAACGAGAAAGCGGCACCGGAGGCGGGGTCCAAAGGCGAACCCCCCGCGCCTCTTGATTTCGAATCGTGCATGGAACAAATCTGGGAACAGCTGATCGCCGCGCCACCAACAAGGGGCCGCTCGATGACGACGATACGCGTGGGGAACGCGCGCATCCTGATGTCTTCCTGGGAAGTGACGGCGTTCGTGAGCGAAGACGGGCCGGCGGCAGAGGACCTGAGGCGAGCGGTTGTTGCGCGGGCGCTGGTCACGGCCGCAGCAGAGTCGGCCAAAGAGACGGGAAACGCCACGTCGTTGGGCAAAGCATTGACGGTGGCGCGAGTCGAGGCATCGCGGCTGCAGGAACGCGTGGACGTAGCGAAGCAGGCGAAGGATACGGAAGCGGCGGTGAATCTGGGCATCAGCACGAAGCGATTGCTTTCGGCAGTGGATGAAGCAGAAAAGCTGTAAGAAACAGGCAGTCCACCGGCGTTCCGGCGAACACCCATGGGAGCGGCTCTTCCTTGCGAAACGCAAACGTATTGATTCTAACGGATGAAACTGATTTTGCGCGGCTGCTGACAGCGTGCTGGCAAGGGGAGCGGAACCCGCCAGGAATCACAGTGCTGAGCAGCGAGCTGATGAAAGAGCAAGATTCCCCGCCGCACGATCTTGTGGTGCTGGGACCGCTGCGCGAGGGCAAGCTTTCCGGCCTGCTGAGCAGCCTCGATCCCGCCGCTGCCGTGATTCTTTGCGCTCCGGCGGACTCGCGGGAGCTCGCGCAGTTGCGCGCGAAATATCCACGGCTGGTGCATGTGCCATTGCGCGAGGATTGGGCGCAAACACTTCTCCTCGTTGCGGGCGAATCGCTGCGCCGCGCCGAAGCCATGCGGCTGGCGAAGCAGGCAGAACGGAACGCGTCGGAGAACGAGCGGTACGCAACGCTGGGGCGCTACATGATGGACATGAAGCACAGCGTAAACAATGCGCTGACTTCCATGCTGGGGAATGCGGAACTCCTGCTACTGGAGCCGGGGCAACTCTCATCACAGTCGCTGGCGCAGATCAAGACGATTCACAGCATGGCTCTGCGCATCAACGAAATCATGCAGCGATTCTCAACGCTGGCGACCGAGATGCGGGAGGCTGAGAATAGTTCTCAAGCTGAGACGGAGGAGACTCCGACCCCCTCGGTACCGCGCTGTTAGAATGCTCACAATAGACTGTAAGCCCTTTACGTTCTGTAAGTTAAACCGATCAAGCAAAATGGCCAGCAAAGCGGAAAGGCTGGCTGCTGACGTGCACCTCTTGTCTGTGGAGAACCATGGAGTGAGCATGGCCGCGTCGAAAAAAATATTGATCGTGGACGACTCGCCGGCGCAGGTGAAGCTGATCCACGGTTTGCTGGAACGCGAGGGCTATAGCCCGGTGGGGCTGAGCGACCCGAAACTCGTGGAAGAGACGATTCACATGGTCCGGCCGATGGTGATCCTGCTGGACGTGGTGATGCCGGAGCGCAACGGATTCCAAGTGTGCCGAGACCTGAAGGGCAATACGGAATTCAAGGAGATCCCCGTAATTATGGTGACTTCCAAGGACACGGCCAGCGACAAATTCTGGGGCGAACAACAGGGAGCGGACGGATACGTCACGAAACCGTTCACGCGGGAAGATTTGCTGCGAGCGGTCCGCCGATTTGCGTAAAGGATGAGCGAGAAAACCGAAGCGATGAGCGAAGAGTTCCATTTGACGCCACTTTCGGCGGACGCCGACACGGGCGAGCTGCTCGAAGCGCTGGGACCGACCGAGGAGCGGCCTCCGGAATCGCAATACTGCGTCTTCCGCAGCGGACGGGAGCGTTTCTGCTTGCCCGTGCTGGACGTGGAAGAAGTTCTCGATTGGCCGCTGGTGACGAAGCTGCCGCTCGGTCCGGCGTATCTGGTGGGAATTTTTAATTTGCGCGGCACGATCGTGCCGCTGATCGACATCGCCATGACCGAGGGGCGCAGACCGGGCCTGTTGCCAAAACACGTGGTGGTGGCAGCGCTGCGGAGTGAAAGCTATCACGAAGATTTGCGGCTGGGCATCGCCGCCGACGAAGTGATTGGCACGTATTCGGTGAATACCGAAGATTTGCTGGAGCAAGCGCCGGAAAATGTGCCGCACTGCATTGGGATGCTACGGCACGACGACCGGCTGGCATTGATCATCGACTTGCGGAGATTGCTCGAAGTGTTTCCGGGTCCCAGCATTTGAGAATTGCGGAGAACCTGAGGCCGGCAGGCAGAGGCTCCGGGGAAGAGATTTGGAGGCAGGCATGAAATCGCGATTGAGTTCGACAATTTGGATGCTGGTGCTGACGAACGGGGCGGTGCTCTTCGCCGTGCTGGGACTGGCATATAGCGCGGGGCGGCAGTCTGGAGGCGTGTCGCTGTTCGACTTCAGCTCGCTGCCGAGCGGGGCGAGCAGCGCGGCGATTTTTGCGCTGGTGCTCGCGCTGGGCATGGCCGTGATCCTCGCCTGGCGGCTGGGGAGCGCCATATTGTCGCCGGTGCAAGAGCTCGCGGAATTCTCCGAACGGTTTGCCGCGGGCGATTCCCGGGCGCGCGCCGAAGTTCACACGAAGGATGAGCTTGGCTACATAGCGGAAAACCTGAACCGCGCGGTCGGGAAGGTATCGAAAGCGGCGAGCAATCAGGAAGCCAGCGATATGCTGCAGCGGAGCATTACGGAGCTGCTGACGATAATCAACCAGGTGGCGCGCGGAGATTTGACACTGCGCGGAAAAGTCACTAACGACGCGCTGGGCAATGTCGCGGACTCCATCAACTACATGCTGGACAACTTCATGAAAGTTCTGGAGCGCGTGAGGAAAGCGGCGATGGAAGTGACGGCGTGTTCGAACAACATTCTGGTGGCCGCCGACGAGATGCAAGCAGGCGCGACACAACAGGACCAGGAAATTACGAANACGTCGAGCGCCGTGGAAGAGCTGACGGTTTCNATGAAACAGGTATCCAACAACGCGGAAGCAAGCGCCGAAGCGGCACGCCGNGCGCTGGACGCCGCGGAACAGGGCAACCGCGCGGTGCGCGATACGCTCGAAGGCATGCAGCGCATCCGCGCGTCGGTGCAAGCNACNGCAAAAAAGATCAAGTCGCTGGGCGACAGGTCGCTNGAAATTTCGGAAATCATCAACGTGATTAACGACATCACCGAGCAGACCAACTTGCTGGCGTTGAACGCCGCCATCGAGGCGGCGCGGGCGGGCGAAGCGGGACGCGGGTTCGCGGTCGTCGCGGACGAAGTGCGCAAGCTCGCCGAACACAGCCGCAGCGCAACGAAGGATATCGCGGCTCTCATCAAGGCCATTCAGGCGGAGACGAACGAAGCCGTGGTGGTCATGGAGGAAGGCACGAAAGAAGTGGAAGGCGGCGCGACGCTGGCGGATCAGGCAGGGCGCGCCCTCGACGCTATTTCGAGCGTGGTTCGCCAGTCGGCGGAGCTGGTGCAGGAAATTTCACTGGCTTCGAAACAGCAGGTACGAGGCACGGAAGGCGTGGCGCACGCNATGCAAATCATCTCCAACATTACGCGCCAGACTTCACAAGGCACACGAGGCACGGTGGCAACAGTCAGCCAGCTCGTAAAACTTTCGGACCAATTGAACGAAGCGCTGGCGCAGTTCCGCACCCTGTCGAAGCCTTCCTCCGGGGCTGTCGAAGAATCCGAGCGGCCCATCCCGGTTGGCGCTCATCGTTAGGCGGTAATTCCCTGCTTCGGCAAGAGGCCGGAGCGGAAACGTGATGAAGATGAGCGAACGCCAGGGCCCGGCGGCCGGTCTGAGCGAACACGAATTGAGCGAGATCCGCATGCTGATCGAAGAGCGGACGGGAATTCACTTTGATGAATCGCGGGAGCGGTTCTTTTCGACGCGTGTGCGCGAACACTTGCACGCCAAGGGTCTGGCACGAGGCACGGACTTACTGCGGGCGATGCGGAAGTCGAACGTGGAGTATGAGGCGCTGCTGGAGCGGCTGCTGACACAGGAGACATCGTTTTTTCGCTACCCAGCGGTATACGAAACTCTTGAAAAGCGGGTGCTCCCCGAGCTGCACGTGAAGAAGTTCTGGAAGAATCCACGGACGCTTCGCGTTTGGAGCGCGGGCTGCTCGACCGGCGAGGAACCTTATTCGATCGCGATTACCATCGCCGATGCGCTGAACTTTGCGGATGCCTGGAACGTCGAGATCCTGGCGACCGACGTCGGCCGGCAAGCGCTGAAGCAAGCGGAACGCGCCGTTTATGCGGGCCGGAGCATTGCGAGCGTCAAAGAGGCCCAGCTTGGCGCGCACTTTACACAGATGGAGGACGGCTACGAAGTAAAGCCTCGCTTGCGCAAGATGGTGACCCTCGCGCAGATGAATCTGGCGTCCGCAGTGTACGTCGGACGGATGGATTTGATCTTCTGCATGAACGTGCTGATTTATTTTTCCGAAGAACGCCGGCGCACGCTGGTACAGCGTTTTTACGACTCTCTGGAGCCNGGCGGATACCTTTTCCTGGGGCATTCCGAATCCATCTCGAAGATGCCGGTGAAGTTTCAGGCCATCGTGCTGCACGATTGTATTCTCTACCGCAAGCCGACCGCGGAAGAATTGCCGAAGCCGGAACTGGTGACGGAGGGACGCGCGTGAACACGCCGGACCGCGAAGCCGTCGAGACGTTCCTCCAGGAAGCGGCGGAGCACCTGCAGTATCTACGGGAATACGTCAGTGTGCTTCAAGACGTGGAGCCTCGCCGCGAAGATCTCGAGCGGCTGTACATCGCCGCGCACACGCTGAGNGGAACTTCNGCGAGCTACGGGTTTCCGCGTTTTTCGGAGATCGCGGGCAAACTGGCACATGTTTTCCAATATGCGACGAACGCGACGCTCGGGAATGACCTGCACGGGCCGCTCATCGAGTTTCTTTCCGACGGAATTTCGGTGCTGGAGACGGATCTTCTCGAGATCAGCGACACGGGCAACGAAAGTATCGACGACATTGCAGCGTTTAAAGAACGCTACCGCTTTGCGTTTCCAACCGAGCCGCCGCCGCTCAATTATTTGCAGCCTCCGGCGCCNGCCGCGCCCACCACGTTTCCGGAGGAAGAATCCTCCGTGGNTGNCGCGACGGGATCNTATTTTGACGCTTTGCCCGGCGACGAGGAAGTGCCGGACGAGATTCTNGAATTTTTCCAACCGGAAGCCGAAGAGCATCTGCAAGTTGTCAGCGATTGCTTGATCTCTCTCGAAGGGAACAATAATCCCGAGGAGATCAACAAGCTATTCCGCGCAATTCACACGGTGAAAGGCTCTGCCGCGCAGGTGGGGTTGCGGCGTTTGGGCGGGATTGCGCATCGCGTGGAAGACTTGATCGTCCGCTTGCGCGATGGGGAGATTGATCCGTCACCGGCAGTGGTTGACCTTTGCCTGGAATCCGTCGACGTTTTGAAAAAGACGCTGCACCGGCAGTGGGAAGATGACGCCGAAATGCGCACGGTTGTGGATTCCCTGCTCGGGCGGATCGCGGAATTTGCCCCGATGGAGCCAGAAGAGNCAGAAGCCCTGGCGGAGGCAGCGAGCGGCGCAGAGGCCGCNGCGGAAGGAGAGGGCGAGGGAGCTTCGCAGAAAAAAGTGCCTGCCCGTGCAGCAGCAAAACAAGCAGGCGCCGCGGGTTCCAACGCAAAATCCGTGCGCAT
>JGI25616J43925_10000957_pt1 | contig 10990 bp, 9 predicted proteins | sample GraSoi2013_100cm_FD_43925 | JGI IMG/M metagenome (IMG submission 43925) | reverse complement strand
CCAGTGGAAGAAGTCATGCGCGGCCTGGACGATATCGTTCGCCAAGGTAAGGTTCTTTACGTCGGGATCTCGGACGCTCCCGCATGGTGGATCGCCCAGGCAAACACTCTGGCGGAGCTTCGAGGCTGGACACAGTTCATCGGGTTGCAGATCGAGTACAGCCTCGTGGAGCGCACGGTCGAGCGCGAACTGATTCCCATGGCGAAAGCTGGTCTTGCTGGCTGGCGGCCTCCTCTTGGGCCAGTGGCGTGTACTTGTTCACGTTTAGCTGGGCTTGGAGTTGGGTGGCTTGCGCGTTAGCGAGTTGTGCCTGAGCCTGTATCAATTGGGCCTTGGCCTGGTCAAGAGTGGCCTCAAAAGGACGCGGATCGATCTGAAAAAGCAGCTGGCCCTTTTTGACGAAGGAGCCTTCCGCATAGGCTTGCTCGAGCAGGTAACCGGTCACCTGGGCCTTGACGTCGGCATCCACTAATCCATCAAGCGTGCCGATCCATTCCCCGTAAATCGGAATGTCCTTCTGCTCAACCTTAGCAACCTCTACGTCAACCGCGGGCGGGGTCCCGGCCTGTGCATTCTTTCCTCCGCACCCAATACTGAACAGCGAAACGCCTAATGCGAGCAGTCCTGCCCAAAGGGCACCAGCTATTGGGAATTGGAAGTGTACAGACCTCTTGCGGAAAGCCATCGCGAGCCTCTCTGTTTAGCGGTGCCGCTTACAATGCACGCACCGAACCTTATTATGGGGACGGCCAGGAGGTGATGGAAAGCACTGATAACGAAGAGCATAAAGGCAGGAGGGGGCTGACCTACCCCTCAGAGTCTGGGGTGCGAGTGTCTAAGCTTCGACAACGTGTCCATATACTGACTTCGGGCGTCCGACTGCCGCCAGGGCAGAGACACGGAAAGTTCCGAATTGCCGGGCGTCCTTAACTCTGTGTCGGCCCGCCGACTCGGCTTGCCATCGGCCTACTTCCTGTGTAGTATTGAGTATATACTCAGTTATAGAGAAGCTCAGTGGCTCGTCCTAAAAGCGAAGACAAGCGAAATGCGATCCTCGACGCCGCGACCCGCGTATTTGCGGAGCGCGGCCTTACCGCTGCCCCAACGTCAGAGATATCAAAACAGGCCGGCGTCGCCGAGGGCACTCTGTTTACGTATTTCAAGACCAAGGATGATTTGATCAATGCCCTTTACCGGGAGATCAAGCTAGAACTCGCAGACGCGATGATGTCAGGTTTCCCGCGCAAGAAAAGTGTTCGCACCCGGTTGCGACATGTGTGGGACGGCTACGTGAATTGGGGAGTAACGAACCTTGAGCAGCGCAAAGTGCTGGCTCAACTGCAGGTCTCGGGTATGCTTTCGAAAGAGTCGATCGAAGCGGGAAGCGCACCATTCATCGAAATGCAGAACATGACTCGCGACGCGATTGAGCAGCATATTCTGCGGGGGGACCTTCCCATCGAGTTGATTTCGAAGATGCTGGGGGCTTTAGCGGAAGCGACCATGGACCTGATCGTGTTGAAACCAGCTATGGCAAACAAGTATCGCAACGGTGGATTTGAGATCTATTGGGCGGGGATCGCCCGGAAATAATTTTCTTTGCATCCAATTGATGAGTGAGTAATCAGATATCAAAGAGAGTGAAAATGAAGATGAGGAAGTTAACAGGTGCGGCCTTCGCGGGGCTTTCGTGAAGGGGAGCAGACCGTCAAAGTTAAAGATTGTAAAGGAGGATTTTATGGAGAAAGTTTGGTTGATCACTGGCAGCAGCCGCGGGCTTGGGCGGGCGCTGGCCGAAGCGGTGCTCGCGGCCGGAGATAAGCTCGTGGCCACAGCGCGTAAGCCCGCACAATTGGCTGATCTGGTGGACCGCTACGGCGATCAGGTTAGGGCGGTTGCACTCGACGTGACCGACGCGCGCGCAGCAGCCAATGCCATCCAGAGCGCCGTAAATGCCTTTGGCAGGCTCGACGTGCTCGTCAATAACGCGGGCTACGCCAACGTCAATTCGATCGAGGATATGGCAGCAGAAGACTTTCGCGAACAGATCGAGACGAACTTCTTCGGGGTGGTGAACGTCACACGCGCAGCGCTGCCAGTTTTCCGCACACAACGCAACGGTCACATCATCCAAATTTCTTCTATCGGAGGACGGGGCGCGACGCCCGGTCTCTCGGCTTACCAAAGCGCGAAGTGGGCGGTCGGAGGATTCTCCGGGGTGCTGGCGAAGGAGGTCGGGCCTCTGGGCATCAAGGTGACGGTCGTCGAACCAGGCGGTATGCGCACGGATTGGGCGGGATCGTCGATGCGGGTCGGTGCGGTTCAGCCAGACTACCAAAAAGCTGTGGGAGGAATGATCCAGGCACACAGCGCGAATGCCGACATCATGCGCGGCGATCCCGCGAAGGTTGCACAGGCCATTCTGCGGATAGCCTCGGAAAAACGCCCACCTCTTCGTCTCCTCCTGGGATCGGATGCCGTGTTCCTCGCCGCTCTCTTCTCAGCGGAGCGTGCAAAAGAAGATGCAAAGTGGAAGGAACTCAGCGTCTCCACCGACTTCGATGGCCTGGGCGATTTTCCCGAGACACCTATCGCCAGGATGCTGGCTGAAAAGAGCTGAGGAAACATGTTGGATGCAGCGATACACGATGAAAGGAGCATGGCCATGAAATACAGATTACTCGGCAAGAGCGGACTTCGGGTCTCCGAAGCAGCTCTAGGCACTATGACCTTCGGCGAAGAATGGGAATGGGGATCACCGAAGGCTGAAGCGCAGAAAATCTACGAGACCTACCGCGAGGCAGGCGGAAACTTCATTGACACGGCGAATCTCTACACTAACGGCACGAGCGAAAGATTCGTGGGTGAGTTCATTCAGGGCCATCGTGAGAGCGTCGTTCTAGCCACGAAATACTCCAACGCCCGTCCCGGTAGTGATCCGAATGCGGCGGGCAATCACCGCAAGAGCATGATGCAAGCAGTGGAAGCCAGTCTGAAACGATTGCAGACAAACTACATCGACCTGTACTGGGTGCATATCTGGGATGGGATCACACCCGTTGAAGAAGTCATGCGTGGACTGGACGATCTCGTTCGCCAAGGGAAGGTTCTCTACGTCGGCATCTCGGACGCTCCCGCATGGTGGATTGCCCAGGCAAATACTCTGGCGGAGCTTCGAGGATGGACACAGTTCATCGGGCTGCAGATCGAGTACAGCCTGATTGAGCGGACGGTCGAGCGCGAACTAATTCCCATGGCCAAAGCTTTGAACTTGGGGGTTCTGGCTTTCTCTCCGCTGGCGAAAGGCGTTCTAACCGGGAAATATCACGGCGAAGGCAAGCCCGACGGCGGGCGGATGACCAATCAGGGGATGAAGGAGTTCCTTCCCGAGGAACAACTCGCGGCGCGGATCATCTCCGCAGTGAAATCGGTCTCCGAACAGGTCGGTCGCAGCATGGCGCAAGTAGCGCTCGCATGGTTGCGCCATCAAACGGTGCCGGTAATCCCGATCATCGGAGCGCGGAAGCTATCTCAGCTCCAGGACAATCTCGGCAGTTTGGATCTGGAGCTCTCCGCTGAACAATTGAAATCCCTCGATGGAGCAAGCCAAATCGAACTCGGATTCCCACAAAGTATTTACGAGAGAGAAATGGTTCGCGGAATCAGGTATGGCGGCATGTGGGACCGCCTCCTGCTTTAGTACGATAGTTTCAGGCAGGATATTGACGCAGGCGATAATCAGGGCCGGCGTTTGAGCTTTTTGCTTGCTCCCGGAGTGAAGGGCAATTCGGAAGTCACGAATTACTTCCTGCCGACAAACAGGAAGTGACTTTCTGCGGATGGTTCTTCGTCGACCAAGCTGCGTTCAGCTATGTTCCCTGATCGTTGCAACCGGCGCTCCATCGGGCCCTGAATTGCCTTTGCGGTCACGCGGTGTCCGCGCGATCAGGACGACGATTGTGCCGACGACAATAAGAGCTGCGACAATTATCAGAGCAGGCGGCGAGACCGCCGTGCCTTGCGAAGCCTCTTGTCCTGTTCCAGAGTCCTCTGTTGCGGCTTCCTTGACGGATCCTTCGCCAGCCATGAGCAGAGTGCGATTTCGCGATCGGGAATTCAGAGCTGAGCAGTCTTGCTTCTTCTCATTATCAACAGCACAAAAAATATAAAGGGGACAAACAGGACCAACGCCGAAGGCAGCAAAGGGAGGCGATTGGTGGAATCCAAGTGGGGCGGAAAAAGCAGCAAAGCAAAAGAGACGATACACGGCCAGCTTACACTGGCGATGAAAATCAGCCGGGCAAAATGGGGCAAACTGTCCCAGTCTCGAACGATGATGAGCAGCGGCAACAGTAACAACACCTGATTGAACGGAGTCATCAGCGGCAATACAAGCGTCGTCCCTATCAAGAACGCAGCCGCCGTCAGAGAAAATCGCGGCGAATCCCCCGCCTCTTTCCGGTTTCGCCAGGCGAATGCCAGCAGGCCAACGGTGACGAGAACTGACAAAGCCCCCCCCGCGACATTGCCGAGGGCCAACCGCAGCGTTGACGTTGTAGGGAAATAGCTCCCATAGGCCTCGATCCCCTCGATGAAATAGCGGAGCCATCCCGGTAGAATGAGTTCTCCAACCCCTACCAGCACACAAAGCGTTGTTGCGAACCCAGCCAGCAATGGCCATCGCTTTCGCCAGTCACTGACGGCCCACAGCAAGAACCATGTCAGAACGAAAATCAGCATCTGCGGCTTGATTGTCGCAACAGCAAGAGCGACGCCGGCAGCCCACAGGTGATTCCTGGCGATGCACCAAGTGCCAAGTGCGAGCAGGAAACTGACTAACAACCCTAGCTGGCGCAGTCGCAGCCCTTGCGCAATCTGTGGACTGCTCAGAACCAACAGAGTCATGGCAACCACAAGCGTACCGGGTGGGCGCCAGTGCAAGACATCCAGCAACAGAGGCAGACTGACGGCGGTCAGTATTGCGAGAATTACTACGGCCCAGGTTTGCAATNGCAAAAAGTTTAGGTGAACCGTGGGAGCCAAGAGAAACACCACATATACCGGATATGCAAAACGCTGTTCGTCGAGCATCTCCTGTCCCGGTTCCCCGTACTTTTGGTTGATGACATGTCCGTAGAAGGCCATCTGGATCTCATGGCTGACCTCCGGTGTGTACGGATTGCGTCCATGGAGCAAGAGTTCCCGCGTGCCAACCCAGCGCGGATACAGGTCGCCCATTTCAGCCTTCAACTTGCCATGCTGCACATCGATGTATTGCTCCCATGGCAGCAGAACCTGATGCATATAGAGCCAGGCGGTCACACTTACGAACAGGCTCAACAGAAGCCAGAGTCGGATTCTCATTTAAGTTAGACTTTCAGAATCTTATTGGATCGAAGGGCTGCCATGCGGCCAAATTCTACGCGATGCACCAAATCGATGGCGCCCAAAACCACAGCGCGTCGCCAGGACGCGGTCGAAAGGAGTAGGCGATCCATCACGCCGAATATGTCCAAAGAACCACGGCCAGCGTCTTCGAACCCAGTCCGGCGACCAAATCCTTGGAATCAATCCGGGCGGGCAAGCCTTTCTCCCCTAAGTCGGCCTCACCGTGATTTTGATTTCGCCGTGTTGAAGCAGCGAAGGTTAACGCCACTGGCCCGACGGCGACGTTGCAGCCTTTGCGAACAAGGCTTGATCAGGGGAACACCCCCTGGAACGAAGTCGATTCCCAGTCTTGGACCTGCAAGGGAGAACCAGGCCGGGCATAGATTTGAAACTGTTGATCGGTGTAAACGCGACGCCAATCCGCCTCCTGCATCAACCTTGATATCGGAGCGTTCGCGGGGATCAGGACTGCATCGGTCGGGAATTCTCTGAGTGTAGACAGCCAATCCGGGCGGCCCTCGTAGAAATCGAAAATCTGTTTAACGATAGCATCGGGATAAGCGACTTCGTACCGGCTATCCAGCGAAACCTTTGCTGCTGGATACAGTTTCCACGAAACATACGCCCCCTGGCGGAACGGCACCATGAGATTGCCAGCGAACTTCTGTTTCGCCAGGTACTGAACCGGCCCGACCGGGTAGAGTGGCTGGGGCACGACCGGATCCCACGGTTTGTGCCGTATTGCCGCGATCACACAAACGCAGGCGAACACGATCCAGGCGGCCGAAAGGAATCGCCCTCTGCGGTGTCCGAATTTTATCCACCACTTTCCCAAAGCTGCCTCCTGCAAGTACCTGGGCACATAGCAAAGCCAGGCGACCGCAAACAGCGGCAGTAACTTTCGGTGAATCGCTGCCTCGACTGCGGTCGCCGCCAGGATTAAAACGCCCGGCACCCCGCGCCATCCAATCGACCACACCGAATAGACGGCGACAAGCACAGCCGCAGTGAAACCAGCCGTCCACGCGTTTCCCAGACTCCACACCGCGCCCCATTCGGGAGCATAGGCACGCGCCATCAGCAGTGCGCGTTTCAGGTAACTGAAATACCCGATGCTATACGGATTGAGAAAAATCTCTAGAGACATTGCGATCAGCAACAACAGCAAGTGCCGGACGGGCTTCTGGCGAAGCAGTTGCTCGAGGGTATGCACTCCGGTCAGGCAAAGCCCAACCACAAAGCCCGCATGCAGATTCACCCACAAGGGGAAAATCGCCAGTCCCGCGATCATCCATGTCCGATCCCAAGTCCGCGCCCCGATACCATCCAAAAGCAATAGCCAGAACGCAGTCAGAAGAAATGAATAGGCTTGCGCCCGAATCACCGGCAGGAATCCAAGATATGCTAGAAAAATGGGCAGCAGCGCGCATGCACCCAGGAGACGAAAATCGCCTCCGCGGGCTTCGGAACAGCGCACACACATGATTCCGGTCCCAATCGCAGCCAGAAATTTCAAGACCACAATCCCGCGGCTTCCGAGCCAGATCGTTGCCAAATATGCGATCGCTCCCGCTCCCCATTCGTGATCGATCCAGGGGCGGACGGTGGGCGTGTAGGCGTAGGGATCCGCTTTAAGCAGATGCCCTGCCGCCAAGCTCTCCCGGATCAGGGCCATCTGGTGCCAGATGTCGATATCGACGAAATTGTAGGCGATCAACTGGCAGAGAAATGCGCCGCATCCCACAAAAGTCGCCCAGCGCAGCCAGTAGTCACCTCCCTGCCGCTGCATAGACACACCTCGATCACACATTTCTTTGTCCGCGTACGGCAGCGTTACCGAGGCTTTTTCTCCGTAACAATCGTCCATTGGGCTTTGCCTGTTTTCGCCGGATCATCGAAGGACTCGTCCGGCTAGTCCTGCAATGGGTGGAAGTAAAAGGACGCTCGGTCCCATCCGGCAACGTACAAATGGTAGCCCTCCTTGCCAAATTCGCACAGTCGGAGCAATTCCTCGCTGAATTGCGTATTGGATCGTAGAAAGCGCAGAGCAAGTCTGCGTTTATGAGTCGTCGTGCCTTCCAATTCGAAGCTCACGAGGAAAATCAGTATGACACTCGACGAGGAAGTCAAGATTGGAACCTGCTAGGGAATTCATGCGAAATCAGCGATACAGGCACCGTCTACAATTTCGACACCATCGATGTAGGCGGAAAACCAGAAGTGCAGTTTAAGTGCTTGAAAATAATGGTCGGGGAGAGAGGATTTGAACCTCCGACCCCCTGGTCCCGAACCAGGTGCTCTACCAGGCTGAGCCACTCCCCGACGTTATCAAGGACACGAGAAGGAATACGCCGCGTCCTCAACGGTAACCGCTCTCTGTACTGCAAAATTATAACATTCAGCGACTCTGAGGATGTCGCCGCTGGCGTGTGGAGATTGGCGCGCGGAGATTTGTCTGAAACCTTCGGTGCGAATACCATAGCCTCGCAGACCAGCTTTCATGAGAACCCTATTCACCGCGCGCCGCCTCTACACGCCCCTCCAGGAGATCCAGCACGCGCTCCTTTTTGTCGAAGACGGGCTGATTACCGAGATCTCATCCTGCCCGACGAAAGAGACTCCGAACAATATCGCGCGGATCGATTTCGACGACGCGGTGATTGCGCCGGGCTTTGTCGATATCCACATGCACGGCGGGGCTGGACTAGACGTCATGTTGGCCTCGCAGGCAGAGCTGCCACGCCTGGGCAAATTTCTGGCGACGCACGGTGTGACGGGCTATTTCCCCACCACAGTTGCCGCCCCGCTCGATCAGACGTGCGCCGCGCTGGAACGCCTGGCCGGCGCGATCGAAGCTGGGAGTACGGGCACAAACGGCGACTCGGTGCAGGCTCGGCCGCTCGGCATCCATTTGGAAGGCCCATTTCTCAGCCACAAACGCCGAGGAGTGCATCCGCCAGAAAATCTGGTCCTGCCGAGCGTCGACATCTTTGAGCGCTTTTGGCAAGCCTCGCGCGGTCACATTCGCATGATGACGATTGCTCCCGAGCTTCCCGGCGCACTGGAAGTGATCGCCGAAGCCGCGGCGAGAAATGTTTGCGTCAGCATCGGACACTCCGATGCCGAGATGTCAATTGCACAAGCCGCCGTGAACGCCGGAGCGCGCCACGCGACGCATACTTTCAACGCCATGCGTCCGCTCGATCATCGAGATCCCGGCATTCTCGGAGAAGTTCTCACCGACAACCAGATTGGCGCCGATATTATCGCCGACGGAATTCATGTTTCTCCCGCGATCGTGAAGCTGTTCCTGCAAGCGAAAGGGGTTGAACGCGCAGTGCTGATCACCGATGCCATTGCTGCGGCCGGCATGCCCGACGGGCGCTACCAGCTCGGACCCATCCAGGTGGATGTCAAGGATGGCAAGTGCACAACGGACGGCAGNCTCGCGGGAAGCACGCTGACCATGGATCGAGCAGTCCGCAACGTAACGGAGTTCGCCAACTGGAGCCTGCGGGATGCCGTGCAGGCCGCGACGCTGAACCCGGCACGAGCCGTGGGACTTGCACAACGTCACGGCATCCTCGCTCCCGGAGTCGAGGCAACTTTCGTGGTGCTGAGTCCGGCTGGCGAGGTTCTAAGAACGGTCGTTCGTGGAGTCTGAGCTGTTGGCAAATTGCAGGAGAGGGCACAGTCGCACTGAGCGGCACGGGGTTAGTTTGGTTTGCGCTGCTTCGCCTCGGCCAAGTATTGCAGCATCATGGCCTCGTCCGCGCGGGACAGCTTATCCAGAAATGAACTCTCAACTTTAGGGCTCTCATCGCTCGCCATCTTCGCCGGGGTGGCTTGCCGCAATTTGTCCCCTAGCTCAGGTTCGTTGCTCATCACCTGTGTGTAAAACCACAGGAAATGCCGCATCTGATCGAGAGACGAACGCAGGGTTTCGATGGGCTCGGTCTCGGATAGCGCATTGAGGGCCTCCATCAGTTCGGGGTCGCTCGGAGCCTGCATCGCAGCGCAATTGAGTTCCCGCTGGATGGTGCGCAGGTCGTCAGTTACGCGTGCGATGCGGAGATGGAGGTCGTCCAGGTAATCTTCTTTCGCCATGATCTGTTGAGTGGTGAGCTTTCGGTGCCGTCTCAACATCTCATCGGCAGAGCAACGCGAATAGATGTCCCACGTGCATGCGCTTTGGTAATTCGAGCCATTACTTTCGTATGAAAGAGCGTTCATCGCGTCGGAAACCGGCGGAAAGCCGCAATGGACAAGGACTTTCCGGTCATACTGCCTGGATCTCGCTTCGGCTTGGCGCGATTTTAGACGGGATTCTAAACGACCATCGGTCGCCATTATCAAGAGAAATGAGATTTATGATACAAACGCGCGGTGACGGAAACGGCCTCGGGAATCGCACCTCGCAAAGAACTTGTCCGTGCCATCGGCCGTTGGAGCCTGGTCGCGCTCACTGTGAATTGTGTTATCGGGAGCGGGGTCTTTGGCCTGCCCTCCGTGATCGCCGGTCTGATCGGACCAGCAAGCGTGTGGGCCGTCTTACTGGCAGGAGCTGCCGTGGCCGTTATTATGGCCTGCTTCGCCGAAGTTGCGTCCCAGTTCACTGCGTCGGGCGGACCTTACCTTTATGTGCGCGCCGCGTTCGGACGATTGGCAGGTATTGAGGTGGGCTGGCTGACCTGGGTGGTGCGCATCGCTTCATGCGCCGCCAATGCCAACTTATTTGTGATCTACCTGGCGGAGTTCTGGCCTCGAGCCACTCAGCCCGTCGCAAGGTTCGTGATTCTCACCTTGCTCGTTGGGATCCTGGCAGCGATCAACTATCGCGGTGTTCGCATGGGCGCGCAGGTGAGCAATGCTTTCACGGTCGGCAAGCTTTTGCCTCTCATGCTGGTTTGCGTCGCGGGAGTGCTCTACCTGGCCCATAGCGGTTGGGTCATGCCCATGGTCAGCGTTTCTGCTGACAAGAAGGTCTGGTCACACGCCATCGTGCTGCTGATTTTCGCTTATGGAGGCTTCGAGGCTGCATTGATTTCTGGGGGAGAGGCCAAAGATCCGCGCAGAGATACGGTGTTTGGACTTTTTGTAACTTTGCTGATCTGTGCTGCGATCTACTCACTGATCCAGGGGGTGGTCGTCGGCGTCCTGCCCGACCCCGCCCACAGCGATCGACCGTTGGCCGACGTAGCCCGCGTCATCCTAGGACCCAGCGGCGCGGTCGTGGTCGCAGTCGGAGCACTGATTTCGGTCTACGGGTATCTGAGCGCAAATATTCTCGCCACTCCGCGCATCACATTCGCGCTCGCGGAACGCGGTGACTTTCCCTCGCCCTTTGCCGCCGTACATCCAATCTTCCGCACACCGTATTTCTCCATCTTGCTCTTCGTTGTGCTGGTGTGGCTGCTAGCCTTGTTCGGCAGCTTTGCCGGAAATGCGACGCTCTCTGCGGGGGCACGGTTGTTTTCTTATGCGCTGGTGTGCGCGTCCGTTCCGATGCTGCGAAGAAAACAGCCCGAGGCAGCGACGTTTCGCTTGCCTGCCGGACCGCTATTTGCAGTGCTAGGCGTCTTGATCTGCCTGGTTCTTCTGG
>JGI25616J43925_10000952_pt1 | contig 11021 bp, 8 predicted proteins | sample GraSoi2013_100cm_FD_43925 | JGI IMG/M metagenome (IMG submission 43925) | reverse complement strand
TTGGTCGCTTCGGTAATTGCGGCCAAATATGTGTCGGGGCTAAACGATTCATCATTGTTGAGCGGCTGAAAGAGAAATTTCTAGAGGCCTTCTCGAAAGCGGCCAAGGGATTGAAGCTGGGAGATCCTTTTGACGAGAGCGTCACACTGGGTCCACTCTCCTCCGAAGCAGCGTTGCAATTCCTGCTGAAGCAGGTTAATGAAGCCATCGCCCACGGAGCCCGCGTGCTTTTGGGCGGAAACCGGGCCGGCAACAAAGGCTCGTTCATGCAACCGACGATCCTTACCGACATCACCCCCAATAATCCCGCGTTCAACCAAGAATTCTTCGGCCCGGTCGCGCTGGTGTTCTTTGCCAAAGATGAAGACGAAGCCATAGCACTCGCCAATAACTCTCCCTTTGGTCTCGGCGGCTCTGTTTACACAACAGACATCGAACACGGCAAGCGAGTGGCCAGCCGAATAGAGACGGGGATGGTTTTCATCAATTACCCCTCGCTCAGTTGGCCCGACCTGCCGTTTGGCGGTATCAAGCGTTCAGGTTATGGGAAGGAGCTCTCCAATCTGGGGATTGAGGAGTTCATTAACAAGAAACTGGTTTGCGTCGCGAACGGGCCCTCCCTTGTGGCCTGAACGCGTAAGTCCAGGTGCTTAAGGCGGTGCCAAAGCTGGGTTTACAGCGTCGCCAAAGACATCGCCGCCGTTTGAAGCAATCGGAGAAGATGACAAAATGAAAGAGACGATCGGAAACTTCCTGATACGCCGCCTGCAAGAGGCTGGTATTCAACACATTTTTGGTGTTCCGGGCGACTACAACCTGGAATTAATGCAACAACTTGAAGACCGAGGGCAACCCGCCTGGATTGGCAACTGCAACGAACTGAACGCTTCTTACGCAGCCGATGGTTATGCGCGCATTAAAGGCCTTGGAGCATTGATCGTCACCAATGGAGTGGGGGCGCTGAGCGCGATCAATGGCGTTGCCGGCGCCTACAGTGAACACGTGCCGGTGATCTGTATCTGTGGCTCCATCCCCGCAAAGTCCGTCCAGCGCGGCGACCTGATGCATCACACGCTTGCGGACCGCGAGAAAGGCAATTTCTATCGCGCCTTTGCCGAAGTCACTGTCGCACAAGCAATACTTTCCCCGGAGAACGCTGCCACGGAGATTGATCGTTTGATCCTGACGTCGTGGCGACGAAAGCTTCCTGTCTACATGGAACTGCCCTCTGACATTGCATACCTCGAAGTCGAAGTCCCTAAGGAGCCGCTGAAACTTGCGATGGTCCCAAGCGATAAGGAGCGTCTCCGCTCCTGCGCGCAAGCCATTCTCGAGCGCCTGAAGGCAGCAAGGTCACCGGCTTTCCTGCTTGATCTTGACGCCGATCGGTTCGGAGTGGCAAAGCAAATTGCCGAACTGGCGGAGCGGTGGCAGATGCGGGTGGCCACCATCAACACGTGCAAGGGAGTTTTTCGCGAAACCTCGCCGCTTTTCCTCGGTACTTATATTGGCATTGCCAGCGCCCCTGCCACACGCGACGCCATAGAACAGAGCGATTGCCTGGTCACCATTGGCTATCGAAGGGTCGAGATCAGCAGCGGCTTCTTCACGGACAAGCTGCCGGAATCTGCGATCAAGGTGAACTCAGATCACGTGGACGTGGGCACGAACAATTATCAAGGCGTGAACATCGCCGAGCTCATGCAAACCCTGCTTGAATCCTCTCCAGCTTCCCCAAAGGCGAAACTTGCGCCGGCAGTCTCCGGGCCGTCAGATGTGGCTGAATCGACTGGGCTCCTGACCCAAACGGCCTACTGGAATGCGATGCAGCAGTTTATCCGTCCGGGAGACGTGATCATCGCCGAAGACGGCACTTCGATTATCGGCGCCGGCCAGATGCGCCTTCCCCACGACTGTACGTTTATCTCACAGGCAGTCTGGTCATCCATCGGCTACGCTACCGGGGCGCTATTGGGCACTCTGCTCGCAGCGCCGGGGCGGCGCCACGTGCTATTTACCGGCGAAGGCTCCCTCCAGCTTACCGCCCAGGAGATCTCGACGATCTTGCGCCATGATCTCAAACCATTCATTTTCGTGATCAACAACAGTGGCTACACCATCGAACGGACCATCCTGGGCAAAGACGCCAAGTACAACGATGTCGCCAACTGGCGCTACTCCGAGCTACCCAAAGTGTTTTGCAGAACTTGCACCGCGGAGACCTACGTGGCCGAAACAATCGAAGATCTCCAAAACGTGTTGAAAGCCCCCCACCAAGGTTTTGTACTCGTGGAATCGGTGATGGACAAATACGATTCGCCGATCGATCTCATTCGTGGCGGACATGCCTTCGCGGATACCGACTACGGGCCGCGTGGTCCACAAGCATTGCCTGGTCTACAAGTGGAGATACCGAATCCGTAATGGATACAGGGAGTGGCGCGCCACCCAAGTTGGCTTGGCCCGTCCACTCTCGAATCAAAGTATCCGGACACTCGAAATAAACAAGAGTCGCTTCACGTCTTGAGATGTCTAAAGAGGAGAAACGTACGTTCTGACCACTGTCGCCCCACTCCCTATTCTCGAATTGCCTTCCCACTCAATTGAACTCCCCGCGTTGGCGATGCACCGAGGAACTCACCGGCTGCAATCTCAATTAACCTCTTCGGCGTGTAATGCGGGCATCGAGTCGTCAATCTTGGTTGCTGGCCCACTTGTCCGCTCGGGCCACGCTGCGCTCAGTCCCAGGCCCACGATAACGCCTATCGAGACTTCGAAGAAACGGTGCATCGCGATCACCCATTCATTGCCCGCCCGGGGCACGAGCATTACGATCGCCAGTGTGAAGCCGGCGTGGCGATAAGCGCCGCGGTCCATCTTCAGTGCGGCACAAAGAAGTCCGATGGCAAACACGGCTACGCCGAAGGCAGCCACGTTGCCCGGAAAATACATTCCGACGAACCCTCCGAAAATCGCCCCCAGGGCCGTCCCAACGAAGCGCTGTGCGGAGATCGGCAGGGCCTCGCCGAGATTTGATTGCATCACGATCAGGGTTGAAATCGCAGCCCAATAGGTTTCAGGCAGCGGGAACAAGCGGGCAACGAGCAGTGAAACGATGACGGCGACGGCAGTCCGTGCCGAGTTCGTCAGCGTTGGCGGGTTCTCTTTGGCAATGATTAGTTGCCGTAATCGTTCAAATGTCATCTTNTGGGCCATTCTATTCTGGGGTTCGTCCGATGGCGTGCGTGACCTCGTCCTGNGCCTGAATNTAATCNAACTGCGANTGCAACANNGANGTCCGGGCGTCNAGTTCCTGAGCTGCGGCGGAATCGGCCTGTGACTTGAGNGCNACGCCTNGCTCAAGCTGNTGCGCCGACACCCGGCTGGATTCCTCACGCAANGCCACCAGTTCCTCGGAAACTTTCACCATCTGCCTGGTGCGCTCCAGCTTGTTGTAAGCAGTCTGTACTCTCAACTCCACTTCGTCCTTCACACGGGCCAAGTTTTCCCGTGCCTGCGCAAGTTGCGCCTCGCGTTCNCGCAGAGTTGAGCGCTTTTTGCCGCCGTCAAAGAGGTCGTAGCCCAAATGAACACCGAAGCTGCCGAAATTGCGGGCCAGGAAAGGAACGTTATTTTGGTAGCTATGGCGGGCGAAGGCGGTGATGTCCGGCACATACTCGGCCTTGGCTAAACGGACTCCGGCAGAGGCTTTCTCCACCGCTTGCCTCGCTTCCAGAACCTCGGGATGCGAATCCAGAGCGACCTGAATACACTCCTCCAGCCGGCAGGTGGACTGCACCGGTGGAATGTTGGGTTCGAGCGACAATTGCGTTTTCAACGGCAACCCAATCGCATCGTTGAGCGCTATGGTCAGATCGGAAATCCGAAGTTCTGTGCTCAACAGCTCTTGTTTGGCCTGCAGATACTGTGCGCGGCTCTCGATCAGATCTTCCGGCAGAACGCTGCCAAATTTCACTTGCTGCACGCGCTCGGCTTGCAGGTCGTCGGTTGCCTTAATCCTGGCCTGGGTTGCGCTCTTGTGCAGTTGCGCGATCAGAAGTTGGTAATAAATCTGGTGGACCTTGAGCGCAATGTCATTCTGAGTCTGCCGAGCCTGATCGCGGGTGGCATTGAGGTCGGCACGCGCGATATCATTCTGCGGCTTGAATTTCAAGTATTGCGTGAGCGGTTGCGTCAACTGAGTTCCGCTGGTGGTGAAGGTGTTTCCACCCTGGTTGAGGACCACGGTCCGCGAAGGAATTGGGGTGTTGGCCGGAATGCCGAGGCTGCCCGCGGGAATTGCGACGAATTGTGAGTCAGTCACAGTCATGACGCTGCTATCGTTCCGAACCGTTGGAAAATACGCGCTTCTGGCCACGTCCTTGGCGTGCTGCTTCTCCTCCACCTGAAATCCCGCGATGCGCACTACGTGATTGTGGCGCAAAGCAAGCTGCACAGCTTCCTGCAGCGTGATGTTCCGCGCCGCAGGCGCTGAAGCGCCGTCCTGTGCTGCCACCACCGTGGCAGCCAATATCGGGACCGCGAAGACAAACCAGAAGTATGATTTCATTTTTTTCCATCCTGTTGGGGAACCTGTATTTCCTGAAAGGCGCCCAAATCACCGTAACTGAGCGGAAATCTGCGAATAAGAGCAATCACCAGCAACGCCAGAACACAGGCGCCAGCGATGAGGTAGAAGCCGTCGATGAAAGTAAGCGTGTACGCCTGGAGGCGAATCCGGCTGTCTACCAGCCCTATAGCCCGGCCACTCGCCGCGGCAATGCCGGATGACTTGGAGAACAGCCCTGCCGTGAGTGAATGGACGCTACCATCTGTGATCCAGCTTCCATTCTGAACATGAAGCCCCACCAGGTTTGAGTGGAGTTTTTCCCGCACGGCGATGAAGTGGGTCATGAAAGAGACGCCCAACTCGCCGCCCAGCAATCGCACCAGGTGAAAGTATGCGGAATAGGTGAGCACGGCGGGCGGCTTAGCCATGGCGCCGGAGACAACTGCGTCAAGCACGATGCTGCCGACCAAGCCGATGAAAGCAAACGACTGGCCTACAGCCATGAGCAGTTCAGAACGGTAATAGTTTTCGGCCGACCAGGCGCTGGTGTAGTAAGCATTCAGGCAGGAGGCAAACGCCATGCAGGCAAACCCTATGACCATGAGCAGCCGCGAATCAACTTTGTGCAGGAGGAGCAGCGCGGCTACGCACGCTATGGCAAGCTGCGGCACTGCAATCCAGATTATCGCTGGCCCAATCTGATCTGCTTCAAAACCATGGATTGAGAGCGACTGCGGAACCAGAATGATGGTGGCCAGCAGGCAGAAGCGAAATAGTATGAGCGCGCTTCCCGATAGCAGCGTATTGCGGCGTAGAAGAAATTGAAGATCCACCAAAGGATTGGGGCCCCGGAGCCGCTGTACCGTCATCGCCAGGAGCAACAATGCGCTGCCGATCGCCAGGGCGGTGATCGTTCCCGAGCGCCACCAATCGAGACGTTCACCTTGATCGAGGACCGCAAAAAGCATTCCGAAAGCGGCGCTGGCGTATAACAATCCGGCAAAGCTGGGNGCCGCGCTCGACCTCTTTGGCGCAGGCGAAGCGGGAATTCCCCAGTAGATACAAGCCATCATCAGCGGCGCAATGAGCGCCGAATTCCAGAACATCCAATGCCAGGACAGATGGTCGCGATACCATCCGTAGACCGTGGGAGCGATGTTCACGCCCATGTCTACGAAGGTCGCATAGAACGCCAATGTGAACGGCAGGAAACGCAGCGGAATATTGCGCAGCGCAAAGGTGAGAGTAAGCGGATAAAACGTTCCCGATGTGAGTCCGGCCAACACCAGCGCAACGATGAGCAGGCTGTAATTATGAATAAGAGGCAGAAAGCCGCAAATCAGTGTGAAACCCGCCGCGCTCGCCAGAAGAATCCGCCGAGGACCAAACAGGCCGCCAAGATAGACGGTCAATGGCCCCATGAACACCAGAGCGATGTTGTAGGCGCTGCCGATCCAGGCGCCGTCATCGAAGCTGATCCCGAGATGACCCTTCAGGTCGGGGAGGCCGAGCGTGATCATCCGTCCCGTGAGCGTGACGAGTCCCGCACCGGTGATCACACCTAAGATTCCGAGCAACGGAGATTGCGAGAGTTCGGACGGCGCTGCCGCCGCCAAGGCGCGAACCTGTTGTGCCGGTCCGGAGAGCACTGTTGTGGAAGCCTCCATCGGGGTACTCCGCTTTAGTGCCTGGTGCGGACGGTTGCGATCACTGAAAGCCCGGGACGCAACTTGCTCGCAAGCTCTGAATCATCCAATGCAATCTTCACCGGCACCCTCTGCACCACTTTGGTGTAGTTGCCTGTGGCGTTGTCAGGAGGCAGGAGTGCGAATTGCGATCCGCTGGCGGGCGCGATCTCAATGACCTTGCCGCGAATGACCTGTCCGGGATAGGCATCAATGCGTATCTCCGCCGGGTCGCCGACTTTCATGTTCGTGAGCTGGGTCTCGCGATAGTTCCCCTGGATCCATTTAATGTTGTTAACGTAGGTGAACACCTGCGTTCCGGGAGAGACAAGCTGTCCTGGCCGCACCTGTCTTTCACCGACATTGCCGTCTCCCGGCGAATAGATTCGCGTGTAGCCAAGATTGATTTGGGCTGCGGCCAGCGCGGCTTCTTTGTTATGCAAATCGGCCAGTAGCTGCAACTCCTGTGCTTCCAGCACGGCTTTGCTTCGGCGTTCGCTTTCGACGTTGATTTCATTTGTACGAAGAGATGTTCTTGCCTGTTCAAGATCGGCGTCGCGACTGGCAGATTGAGCAACGTAGCGCTGCTCGTCGGCCACGGCTTGCTCCACTTTCTGTGGAGTAGTGGACTGCGTCTGGATGAGGCCCTCTTGCCGGTTTCGTTCGGCGCGCGTGCGCACCACGTCTGCCCAGGTTGCCTCTTTGCCGGCCTGCGCCGCCGCGATCTGCGCCTTGGCCTGATCGATTCCGGCGAATGCCTTCTGAATGCGGGTGTCCTGAAGTTCGCGCTGGCGACGATTGTTCTCGAGTGCAGCTTTGGCCGCCTCCACGCCAGCGATGGCCTCTGCGACCTGAGCTTTGAAGTCGTCGTCCTGTAACTCGACCAGCAGATCTCCCTTGTGTACCTGCTGGAAATCAGAAACTTTCACGTCTTTGACGATGCCGGCTACTTTCGTGCTAAGCGGCGTCAGATCGCCGCGCACATAAGCATCGTCTGTTACCTGCTCGATTCGTCCTCCCTCCCAGGCATTCCAGTTGCGCGTGATCGTGGCCACGACTGCGACTGCCAGCAAGACCACCACTACTGGCGTCGAATACTTTTGCCAACGTGGTGACGGTTTGGCAGGCGTAGGCTCCGGCTTCCCAGCGGGGGCGGGGGCCGCCGCGTTAACGGCGGCCTGTGGGGGAGTTTGGACGGGAGTGGGTGAGGACGTGGATGCGGGAACAGTGGCCATCATGAATCTCCTTTGATTCTTGTTGTTGCAATCTCCAGTGCGACGCTTTCCAGAGCCAGGTGTCTCCACAATCACTTGCGTAATGACTAGGTAGGAAGCACTTGAAAGCCCTAAATCAACTGGCCCACTAGGTGCTTGAAAAGGCAGGTCTTTTGAATTGTTTGAGGGTGCTCGACACAACCGTTGGTGTCAACATGCTCACACCTGCGCAGACTCTTGACATTTGCGCCCAATGTCGGCTATTTGNGCCTCCCTGATAAACAGGCACTCTTCAGGGAAACGGCCTGCCGCGCCAAAATGGCCTTACAAATCGAGGACAACCTGCAAAACTGATCAAGCTTTGCAACCAACTCTCGGAGGCAAGTCGGTGATCCTTTACCACCAGTACTGCGGGGCCTGAGCTTGTTTCCTGTCGTCCTGGAAACCGGTTGCTCCAGACGATCTGGAGCGTTGATCTATATGCCGATTTTCGGATCGCCTGTATTGGTAGGCCTTCAAGCCTTCGGTCCAAGGAATGCAAATCAATAACCAATCTTTGAGCTGCATTCGATGCCCAAATTCATCATGGACTCTTAAGTCGACGAGGGAGTGCCAGCATGCTGACATACGTCGAAACTCCTAGCACCGAATCGTTCACACCGTAAAAAGCGATCTTCAGGTCCGCGGGTCTGAACTTCTTTGGTCTCAATAAGTTTGATTAGGCCTTGATGGCCGGCGCAATTTGGCACGCTCTGTGCTCCCAAATGAATGTCGGCTGGCCTGCAATGGCAAAAAAGCAGATGCATTTCAGTCGTGAGGTTGGTTGTGGCAGTCGCGTTGGAAATCGTATGGCGGAATCCAGAGCCACCCGCGCGCAGCGACCCAAAAATAACACGCTCAGCGCCGGGTGAGTATTCCCTGGAAGGACAGACCTTTGCGATTGTGTACCGTTGCCGCGAACAAGGTCTGTGATGACTACGGTTACACGCAATTGGCTGTCTCGCATGAGCGCACATAACTCCGGCTAGAGCGGCGTCGAGACAAGGTGAGGAAGTAACGCTATGTGGATGAGATCGTGCGCAATTTGCAAAGGAATCCTCAAGAAGTTGTGGTTGAACGACTCCGTTCGCTGCCGTTGCGGTTGGGAATGGCGTGGTGCTTGATGCCAGCAACGGTCGGAACCAACGAGTTCTTCTGCTTGAGCTGCCGGTTGACTGGCGAGCTGGANCTGCATGGACGTTGCGCAGCTTGCGGCTCCGATGCGGTGACGCATCCGCTTCGTTATCAGCTGAACCTTTTGGAATCGGGCGAGTGCATCAGGGAGAAGAAGCTGCCGCTCGCGGTGAGCCTTGGAGGATGGCAAAGACTTTAATTGCAATTCGCAGTTAAGAGGAGTGATCAAGGAGACCCAAAATGACAAGTTTGGCCGGTAGGCGTTCATACAATTTCGGCGACACTTTCGGAGATGCAGTGGAAAGCTACTCTGTTCCTGACCATGCGACAGTCGAAGGCAGGGGCCCCTGGTGCAATCAGGCGGATGGCATCTTTGAGCAGGATGATGCAATCCGGGAGCAGGGTGGCGCGGCATAAATCCCCAAAGAATGAAATTACCAATCTGCAAAGGAAACACAATGATGCGCATGAGTCTCAAATTGCTTATCTGTACAGTAGTGATGTTCACCACTCTCATCGCAGGCCGTGGCTCGGCCTACGGGCAGGACACCAATTTCCAACCGGTTGTCCAGCCGGCCTCTGACTCGGACACCGATCAATATATTGAGCTGCTGCGCAAGGATGTGCGCTCGCTGAAAAAGCAAGTCATCGCAGCCAACCTTGATCTCACCGACGATGAAGCGGTGAAATTCTGGCCTATCTACGATCAGTACACAGCCGAACTGGCCAAGATCAACGACACCAAGTTCGCCCTGATCAAAGACTACGCCCGGAATTACACAACCATGACCGACGAGCAGGCCGAGGCATANGTAAAAGGACGCGCGGCTGTCGAGGAGTCCGTGAACCGGCTGCGGTTGAAATACTTTCCTGTTTTTCGCCGGGTGCTCCCGGGTAAGACGGCGGCAAAATTCTCTCAAATCGAGTGGCGGATAAGCCTGATGATTGATTTGCAATTGGCTTCACAGATGCCGCTAATTCAGCCATAGAAGAGATCAGAATGACGCAAATCCTTGCAAAACTCGTCGTCATCGGGCTGCTTGGTGTTTTGGCTGTGGCTCAGAACGCACCACAGGCAACCGGCAGTGTTCAGGGAGTCGTAATCACAATCGACCCGGACGGTGGCCGTTCAGTCGTACCGGGGGCGAAGATCTCTCTGGATGGTCCCAAACATATCGACGCTGAAGCCGACGCCGAAGGCAAATTCACNATCAGCGGAGTTGCTCCAGGTTCATACGGGATCACTGCCAANGCNCCGGGAATGACTGCAACGCAGAACCTCNTGGTTGCGGCAGGGAATGTCTCAGAAGTAGCGCTGGAAGTGAAGGTTGAAGCGGTGAATGAGTCGATTACGGTAACTGGAACCGCGNATCAGGTCGACACCAAGGAGGCNTCTGGAACCAATACGGTCGGCGAATCCGCCGTCAGAAACATGCCAAATCGGGACGAACGTATCGACGGTTTGCTGCCTCTGGTTCCAGGAGTGGTTCGTGGTCCCAATGGCCGGATCAACATGAAGGGCGCGCGGGCGACGCAGAATGGATCGCTGGTCAATAGCGCTGATGTTACTGATCCCGCTACAGGCGCAACCGCCATCAACATTCCCATTGACGTGGTTTCGTCTGTGAAGGTTCTATCTACACCTTACGACCCCGAATACGGCAAGTTCACAGGCGCAGTTTCCAATGTAGAGACACGGCCCGGGGAGTTCAATAAATTTGGAGTGTCAGCTCAAAACTTCGTGCCGCACTTTAGACGACTTGACGGCTCGATCATGGGCATCGCCGCCGCGACCCCGCGGATCACTTTTTCTGCTCCCATCATAAAAAACCGCGTTGCCTTCACCGAGTCGGTCGAGTACCGCTATGAGCGAGATTCCGTGAACAGCTTGCCAGTGTTACAGAGAGATTCCCGGCGGGAAAGCTTCGAGTCTTATACCCAGGTCGACATAAACATCAGCCAGAAGCAGACCGCGACGGCATCATTTACCATCTTCCCGCAAAAGCTGGACTTTCTTGGGCTGAATACCTTCACACCTCAGGCAAGCACTCCTGACTTGCACGAGCGCGGATTTCAGGNATACCTGCAACACCGTTACATCACTGGTTCCGGTGATCTGCTGACCTCTCAAGTGAGTTTCAGAAAATTCGATGCNGACGTTTCAGCCAACAGCAACGACGCTTATCAGTTGCTTGTTGAAAGCACCGCTGGCGGATTTTTCAATCTCCAGAACCGAGAGACATTGCGCACGGAGTGGGAAGAAATCTTTCGTGTCCATCCACTCCACTTCCACGGCTCTCATGAACTGCAGGCTGGAACCGAATTCGCACACAGTTCCTATGATGGCCGCCAGGAGTTTCGCCCGGTAGAGATTTTTGG
>JGI25616J43925_10000951_pt1 | contig 11028 bp, 10 predicted proteins | sample GraSoi2013_100cm_FD_43925 | JGI IMG/M metagenome (IMG submission 43925) | reverse complement strand
GCCAGTGGCGGCAAATACTGCTCCTTTTGTTCTTTGCTGCCGAAGAGATAGAAAGGGGTGGTTCCAAGCGAGGTGTGCGCTTCCATGGTGATACCGACCGAGACATCGCCCCGGGAGATTTCTTCCATGGCAATACAGTAGGAGAGAAAGTCTGCGCCCGCGCCACCATATTCTTCCGGGAATGGTAACCCTAATAATCCTAGCTCGCCCATCTTCTGAATAAGTTCATACGGAAATGCGCCTGTACGATCCATTTCCTCTGCCAGAGGCTTAATCTCCTGCTCCGCAAATTCCCGGCACGTTTCTCGAATTGCCAGTTGCTCTTCATTGAGCGTGAAATCCATAGCGCTATGCTCTCTTTCTGTGACTTGTGGTTATAAATGAATATACAAATCATCAACTGGCTTTATTATACGTGTTTCTGGCAAGTGAGGAATAGGGAATATAAATGCGGATCTCCATACAATCAGCAGTTACAAGCGTTACAAGTGTTACATTTGCTACAAACCCACTTAAAGCTGGAATCGTGCGCCTGCTCTGTCATATGCCTCCTGATCTTTGCGGAAGCTATCGGCATTCGTGCCACGCGCAGTTGCCAGGAAATCAGCCAGGAGTTGTACAGGCAGTGCAGCTAACAAAGGTGTTAGTTCTTCTAGCAGATCTATCCCGTCGCAAATAGCAAATCGCGACCATCCCTGGCGGCTGAACAAGTTGGCCGTCTCTGTTGAAGGCACTTCGCCAATCAACCAGACATGCGACCAAATCTCGCTTAACGCTAATAAAAGATCAGCCATTCGTGCTTGTGCAGCACCCTTGACACTGATAGGAATTAGCATGTCATCAGCCTCAAAGGCCACCTGAGGACCGTGAATCGCCTGCTCCAGTTCAAAGCCTTCTGCGGTCACATATGCTGCCTCTTTTGCCTTGAGCGCGCCTTCCGGCGCTGTAACAGCGTTCGGCCCCGCGCCTATAAAGTATAGGCGTCGTGAATTCGCAATAGCTTCCTGGGCAATTTGTCGCACTTCATCTTCCCGCGATAGGATATCCTCCATCAAAGCAGGTAATTGTGCCAATCCTATTTCAAGCTGTTCTGCCTGTCCAGTATGGCCCATGAGAGCCGCTAATCTCGCAGCAATTTGGCTAAGGCGTACCAATGCACCAATATAGCTAACCGAATGGGCTGAAGAAGGATCTTGTTCCACAGTCTCGATAATGATATCGGCACCCTGCATTTTCGAGTTCTTGCCTGTAATCCCCACTGTAAGCACTCCGCTTTGCACAGCACGCTGCAGCGCACCGATCCCATGTAATTTGCTACCACGATGGCTAACCACGATCACCCCATCATCAGGACGTAGCGGTCGTGGGTAATGCACAAACTCAAAGGAGCGCACAGCCCAGGCGTCCGCCCCCGCGAAACGCAAAAGATATTCACCAACTGTGGCAGCGTGAAAACTGGTGCCTATACCTGATACGAAAATGCGACCCGTATGGAACAACTTTTCTGCTGCCTGTACCGGTCCATCCCAGTCAGCCAGTAGCTCACGCACCGCACTGGGTTGCGCGTGAATCGAACGATATAACCCGGTAGGATTTTCTGCTGTCATGTGTAACTTCTCCAAAATTGCAACCGTATTACTAATAGACGCACGCAAAGTGTAACGTATTGAGAAGGCTGTGCATAGAGCCAAGCGAGAGTATAAAACCCATCCAAACAGGCACTATACTCTTTTGTAGTGGGGAAGCCGCTTGAACTTACACCCAAACAGTTATCTCCGTACTATCCAGTTACAATTAACTCGCAAGAAGCGTTTTATCAATGTTGCTGAAGTGGTAGGAGTAACGGACACTGCAAGTGCTTCAGGCAGATAAACTGGAACCATCCAAGCCATTATCATCTATCAATATCCTATTGAGGAGAACGTCAATGTCTAGCAAAATCAGTAGTTTTGTTCCCAGCTCCGAGGGGCTGGATAAGATGTCTTTTGAGGAACGTCTGCAGTATGGCGCTGAGAATGCTGTACGCTGTATGGGTGTTACCTCAAAAGACCGTGTCTTCATCATGACTGACTACGAGCGTGAAAGTATTGCTCGTAACGTTGCGGTAGCTGCCCTTGATCGACATGCAGATGTTACTATTCGGTTCCTGGAACACTATGGGGAACGCCCGCTAACTGCATTTCCTGACGAATTGCGTAATGATCTGCTTCAGATTCGACCGACAGTGACCTATTATATCGCAACCGCCAAACCTGGAGAAATTGCTTTCCGTATTCCGCTCCTTCCTTTTCTAGCGAATGAACTCAAGTCGCGGCACGGACATATGATTGGCATTGATGAAGCAGTCATGGTCGATGGTATGTGCGCCGATTACGATGAGGTATTCAGCCTGACCAACCAGGTTTATGATCTCGTACGCAATGCTAATACCATTCATGTCACCTCCGCCAAAGGGAGCGATGTGACAGCCACATTCAACAAAGATTGGAAGTGGATTCCGTGCCATGGGCGCTACGATGAGCAGGGTAAATGGGGCAACCTCCCTGAAGGCGAAGTCTTCACTGTGCCCACCAGTGTGGATGGCATTCTGGTTTGTGACGTGTTGGGAGATTTCTTCTCAGAGAAATATGGTGTACTGGAGCATCCCGTTGTGATTAGCGTAAAACAAGGCTATATCACAGACGTCACTAGCGAGAATACAGCGCTGGCAAAGGAAGTGTATGACTACCTCTTCTCTACCCCCAATGGCAACCGCGTGGGAGAATTTGCCATCGGTACGCTTACAAGTCTCAAGAGACTTGTGGGCAACCTGCTGCAAGATGAGAAGATGCCTGGCCTGCATGTTGCCTTTGGCAATCCATACCCCGAGTTCACAGGTGCCGATTGGAATGCTAAAATCCATGTTGATGTCATTCCAGGCCGCTGCACTATCGAAGTCGATGGCAGGGTCATTATGCGTGATGGCGAATTCACTATCTAACTTGTAAGTATATTGGTCACTGCTCATTTTGAAGAAAAGATAAGCAGCGACCAATATTTTTAACAAAGATGATATTGACTGATCTTGTATTCTTAAACATTGACATACATCCATGCTTCTTGTTAAAATCAAGAAGGTTCTTCTTTTACTACTGCGTTTCGTTGTATCCCAGGTATCACATTTGCTTACTTTCGTAGACAGTTGTGAAAGGAGCATCGCGTGTCTACAACCAGGGGGCAACATTTAATCGGCCAGGAAATAGGCTTATGTATCCTCGAACAATTACTGGGCTACGGAGGCTCTAGCGCAGTATTTCTGGCTCAAAGTAGCTTGAATGATGAAAAAGTTGCCGTGAAAGTTTTTCTACATCGGTCCACTATGGATAAGCAGATGCAGAAAAACTTTTATCATCGTTTTCTGCGCGAAGCAGAAGCTACCAGCGAATTGGATCACCCAAACATACTCTCCATCTATTCCTATGGTGAACATAATGGATTGCCATACATCGTTATGCCCTATATGCCTGGTGGAACCTTATCAGAATACGTCGCAAGGAATGGCCCTCTCTCATTAAAGGAAGCACAACAGTATATCGAACAAATCGCCTCTGCCCTTGACTACGCCCACAAAAACGGACGCGTACATTGCGATGTTAAACCTGCCAACATTCTCCTGGACGGCTGGGGCCATGCCNTGCTTTCTGATTTCGGCATCGTGCGTCTGATACAACCTGATACCGCAAGNGCGGAACAAACCATGAAATCTCCAGAAACACTAATGGGCACTCCTGACTATATCTCGCCAGAGCAGGCCCTCGGTGAGCCACTGGATGGTCGCTCGGATATATATTCTCTTGCAGTGACACTTTTCTTTCTCCTGGCTGGTAGCCCACCTTTCAAAGCCGAATCTTCAATTGCCATGGCCCTCATGCAAGTTCATGAAACGCCACCAGCCCTCGGGTTAATGCGTGTTGATATTACCCCGCAGATCGATAGTGTTATTAGCAAAGCGCTCTCTAAAAGTCCTGAGGAACGCTACCAAACGGCCGGTGAGTTTAGTGCCGCTTTCGCCGATGCAGTCGCTAACGCCGAACACGATATTTACTCAGCCAGTGAACCAAGGATTAGCGGAGGCAAACCAGCTATACCAACATTAGTTACAGTCCAACCTGCCTGGAGCCACTCTATTAAGCTGCGCCGAATTGTAGCGCCCCTGGTTTTGCTGCTAGCGGTAATCCTTGGTTCGCTAGCCACCGTAAACATCGTCTCGAATAAGCATTCCACTGCGCAACATACTCCCACTCCCACATACACCGACTACCTGGCAGATGAGCAAGCTGACTGGCCACAAGGTCAAACTTACTTCTTCAGGGATAGACAATATTATATCCAAAACACATCATCTAAGTGGATTGCAACAGAATTTTACGAAAGTCATCAGTTTACCAATTTCAGTCTTACTGTTACAACGTCTGAAATACGTGGTTCGCATGATGGTGGAGATTATTATGGCGTTGCTTTCCGCTCCTCCCCCGACCAGCTTCACTATTACCTCTTTGAGATCAACCCAGGGGGTGATGATTACGATTTCTTGCGCTTCGATGGTCAGGCCGCCCCCCAACTATTAGGATCTGGCAATGTGAAATCGCTCTTACCCAATTTCGGCCAGAACAATATCATCGCAGTCGTGGTAAAAGACAACACCTTCAGCTTCTCTCTAAATAATAGCCCTGTGGGAACATTCACCGATCGCACTAAAGCTGCATTATCCACTGGTAATATCGGTCTTAGTGTAGATGGACAAGGTACCGAGGTTGCGTTCTCACACTTACAAATCCATAGCCTATAATCACTCCCTAACGCAGACTGAGTCCAGGCCTCTCTTCGGTAATTAATTTCAGCCTACCCAATCGGAATAACCCCTGATGGTCTGGCCGGGAAAAGCGTATTCAGCACCAATTCTGATTCTTTCTTAGCCCGGACACCTGGGTAGGTGCAGCGTATGTAAATTGTCAAATCGAAGCAAGCTACAGGATAGGAGCATCCACGTATCATGAGCTGCAAATAATTGACATTGACCTCCCAACGCACTATACTGAACGTGGCTGAAATCATCACATTGCCACCAAAATCATAACTTAGCCGCTATGTAGTTGACTTCTTACATAACGGATCAAGAGGAGGATACCTAAACTATGACCTATGTTATTACTCAGCCGTGCATCGGGGTAAAGGATGCTTCCTGCGTTGATGTCTGCCCTGTCGATTGCATCCATCCCACTCAAAGCGAGGACGGATTCGAAGAGGCTGAGATGCTTTACATAAATCCCGACGAGTGCATTGACTGTGGCGCTTGCGAACCTGCCTGCCCTGTCACAGCAATCTTCGAAGAATCGGCTACTCCTGAGGAATGGAAGCAGTATATTAAGATCAATGCAGATTTCTTTAAAGGTTAGCAGATTTGAAGTGAACCTTTTGCTTTTGTTAGCTATCTAATTGTTTCAGGGCAAGCATGATTTATCGGAAATACGAGCGCTCGCCCGAGAATTACACCACTAAATAGTTCTATATCCTACGTTGTTATCGTAGACCTTGTCTCGAAGCTGTGATATAATGCAATCGCAACTAGAGTACACACCATTTTTGAGGGAGCAAGCTCCTATGCCAATTACACGACGCAGACGCGCAAATCCGCCCGACCAGCCTGAAGATAACAATCATCTCTCAGATCAATCTGAGAGTGCCCCAGAGACGCTAGAAACTGAGCAAGCTCCGATCCTATCGATAGATGGAGAGCATACGGACATGCCACTGAATGAGCGCATAGGAAATTCGCATGTATCGTCTACTAGCTCCCCATACCCATCTGTGTCCAATGGTGATCGTGCAGAGCGGTCAGAGTTCACACCTCCTATAGAGGGAGGAAGGCGCACTGCTCGTGGCGAATTATTCCGTCGACCACCGCAGCCACCTCCGCAGCCAGTACCGGCAACCTACGCTGCTCAAGCCTCCATTGAAGCGCCGACACACGAAATCTCCTTGCCACTAGGGAATCTGCTTCACCTGGCCTATAATCCTGGCTACACTGGAGCGGACGAGGCACGCAGTCTGCTACTTCATCGCTTGGCTGAAGAAAGCAAAGCTGGTGGACGCGCTCGTTGTTGGAATTGTGGTTCCATTGCTATTGCCTACGATCGCTGGAACACACGCAGCAAGACATTCGGCGAAGTTGGTGTGGCTTTCTGTGAAATCTGTGGTGTATGGAGTGTCATGTGAAAACCCATTGATGAGCGCCACTTGGGCATTTTCCAGCTTCGCCATCTTGTAGGTATGACTGTCCCTGAAAGGCTGTACATCCATACCATTTAGTTTGTAATTCAAAGTACCTGGCAAATAGCCAGTTATGGTGCCACTATATCTGTTTCTTTCTAAGGAGAATGCAGCATGACACAGGGTCAGGAGGAAAACGAACTACGCCGCTGCCCGCGTTGTGGTGGTCTGATGCAGAAACCTGCAGGAAGCCTGCTCTACTGGCATGTGGACAACAACCACCCACGATGTGATATTACCAATATTGTTGATACTTCTTTTACAACACGGCCTGTCGATGAGCCACCCAATGAATCATCTAAAGGCAATCGTCGGAAGAAATAATCGCCATTTTTTGCTGTGTTAGCAGGAGTGTGATAAAATTGTTGGAGTGGGACAAGTAAGCCACGGGCAATTATTAGATCAATCCGGTGCTAGACCTCTAAGTTCTGAAAAAGTGGTGGGTAACATACAACCATTACCATACGTCCTACGTAATTTCTATGAGAACAAGATAACTTCTCTTCAACATAAATGAAGAGATTAGTGTTCAATCGAGGTTTCATTATGTATAATCCGCGAAGTAATATGCCATTTGGAAACCGTGGCCTTTTTGGCTCCTCACGCTACCAGTACCAACAAGTACCTTATGCTTATGAAGGTGTGCAAGAGGGTAGCCTGATCAGCAAGGTCATGGGTTTGCTGGCCTTTTCGTTCCTTTTTGCTTTTATTGGTACCTTTGTCGGGCTTGCAATCAATCTTAGTTTTAGTGGCTATTGGATTGTCGCCATTGGAGGTTTCATCGTCCTCTTTATCCTGAATTTTGCCATTAATAAGCCGGGGTTGAATCTGTTTCTGCTTTACCTCTTCACGTTCCTGGAGGGTCTGGCACTCTCACCACTCATCGGCCTCTACCTGGGTGCCGGTTATGGTAATATCCTGGGTGAAGCCTTTTTGATCACAGCTATCACCTCGCTGGCATTATCGGTATACGCCTGGACGACAAAACGTAACTTTAACCGTTTAGGTGCTTACCTCTTCATGGGCGTGATCCTGCTGATTGTAGCAAGTTTGATAAGCATTTTCTTCCATAGTACACTTTTTGTGCTGGTGATCTCAATCCTGGGCGTTGCCATCTTCTCCGCTTACGTCTTGTACTACGTGCAGCAAGCTAAGTACATGGCTGATACGATGCCCAATGCCATTGGTCTAACAGTCTCACTCTTTATTACCGTGTTGAACCTATTCATCTTCATACTGCGAATACTAACTATCATCCAGGGTGGCGGCAATCGGAGAAATTAGACAATCAGCTCCCTTTGTATGGCTGAGTTTTCTATGGATACACGAGGGGTGCGAGAATATGTCGCACCCCGATTATTTTTGAGACTCTAGCTGTCCCTCACCTCGAATAATTAAGTACAGGATGTGCAGGAATAAGATTAGAGATAAGTTTGTTCATTTGAGTAGAGGTTAATTCTGAAACTCTAATTATCTTCAAGTCTAGCCAGTACATCGACATGAAAGTGAGTAAGTAACGTAATGGATTCACATGCAAACCTCATCTATGTAGGAGACCAGGATTTCGAGGAGAAGGTGCTCAAATCTGATAAACCTGTTATCGTTGATTTCTGGGCTGCATGGTGTGGCCCCTGTCGCGCCATTGCTCCCGTTTATGAGAAGCTGAGTAACGAATATGAGGGGAGACTGGGCTTTGCTAAATTAGATACCGACCAGCATGAGCGAATTCCTTCCCAGTATCGTATTCAGGCTATTCCGACTCTCATCATTTTCAATCAGGGCCGGGAAATTGGCCGTTTAATCGGACCACATCCACTGCGACTTAAAAACGAGATCGATAAAGTCCTCGCCGATAACGGTGTCAGATCTGCCTAAACTCCATAGGATTATAAGGTGGTCTTGTCAATCTAAGATAGGACAAGTCTAGCTCTCAAAGAAAGGAGCTAGACTTGTCCTCTGTTATTTTACGGATGATGAAGTCTCGTATGGAGCATTGCTCTCGCCAGCATAATTAATCAAGTCTGATATATAGTCTGAAAAGCCCTCGACGCCTCTCTCCGTTTATGGTATATTCTTTCCATATCGAATAAGGATTTTCCAGATGGTTGTCTGGACATAGGGGGAACAGTATATGCCAACGTTAGAACGATCAAATCCGCTTCCGCTTTACTATCAACTCAAAGAGGTGCTCAGGCACCAAATTCAAGCAGGGCATCTTGCTCCGCATACTGCCATACCTTCTGAACCAGAGCTGGTGGCACGCTATCATGTCAGTCGAGCAACCGTGCGGCAGGCACTCACAGAATTAGTAAACGAGGGTCTGCTCTATCGACAGCACGGGAAGGGAACGTATGTGTGCGAACCGCGAGTTCAACAGACGCTGAGCGAACTGACCAGCCTGACGAATGAGTTGAAACGACGTGGAAAACGTCCCGGAGGACTCTTGCTCCTGAATGAGCTTGTGCGGGGCACACAGGCCATACGCCAGCGCTTGCAATTAACAGATGAGGAACAATTACTTCGCCTGGAGCGCCTACGCACTGCAGACGCCATTCCCATTGCTTATGAGGTTGACTACCTCCCATATCCACGTGCCATGAGCGTTTACCAGAGAGCAAAAGAAGTAGCAGAAGGCTCTCTCTATCAACTCATGTCGAGTGAAGGACTTAGTCCATATATTGCTGAGTATGCAGTTACAGGCGATAAGGCCTCTGTGCGTGAGTCTGAACTCTTGCACATACAACCAAATGAACCTGGTTTGCGTTTCGCCTGTACAACCTTCGATCAGACAGGATCACCTATAGAGTATTCGGAGGTATTTTTTCCAGGAACTCGTTACGATTTTCAAGTTACTTTGCGCTTATCAAATCAGCGATAGACATAGATGAAACTGCTACTAGAAGCAACAGCCCGAACATGCTATACTACGCAGGGAATTTCAAAGGATTTTTGACACAGCCACGGCATGGGAACATATGTGAGTACAGAATAGAGGAGAAACAGGGTACGTACTATGGATGAACAACGGAACATGGCAAACGGTGATAATGCCAGCCAGGACGGCACTGAAGGGCAAGAACCTANTATCGAAGAACAAGAATGGACTGACAAAGGCAATGCTGCCGCGCAAGAGGGAGACTATGAGGCCGCTGTAGATGCTTTCCAGCATGCAGTCGACATAAATCCTAATGATGCCCGTGCTCGTTATAACCTGGCGCTGGCCCAACAATACCTAAGTAATTATGAGACCGCTGTTGCTGGCTATCGGAGAGCTATCGACCTTGATCCGCAACTTATTGATGCGTACACCAACCTGGGCAATCTCTATAGCGAACTTGGTTTGAACGAAGAAGCGTTGGAAACTTTCCAGCAAGCTCTCGAGTTCGACCCGGACAATGATGAACTCTATCTCAACGTCGGAGATTCATATCGCAGTCAGAATCTTTATGAGGATGCGATACAGGCCTATCGCCAGGCGCTCATCCTCAATCCCGAAAATACTCTGGCCGCTGATAACTTGCGTGATGTACGTGAACGTGTAAATAACCAATCACGCCGTATTATGGATCAAGAGAGACGAGTAGACGAAGATCCTAGTGACACATCACGGTACGCTGAACTTGTCAGCCTTTACCTCGACATGAGGCGCTATGATCAGGCACTCTCTATCGCCAATCAGATGCTTGGGCTTGATCCTGAAGAACGTACTGTCTATGATACACTGGCATCGGTTTACGAGGCAATTGGCGACTCGGACCAGGCAGCAGAAGCCTATGCGCGCATAGTAACAATTGCACCCGATGATGCTGATGCCTGGGAACATCTTGGCACCTGGCGCTCCCTTCAAGGAAACAATGAGGAAGCAATTCAGGCGTATGAGCAGTCTGTTCGGCTTGATCCTGCTCGTTACGCCGCTCGCTTTAGCCTCGCGGAAGCCTATTTGGAGGCTGAGCGCTATGACGATGCCGTAAAGGCCTACCAGGCCTTGATCAATGCAAGCGGCGACCTGGATCCGGATGACGTGGCGGCTGCCTATGCTGGATTAGCTGATACCTATAATTCTATGGAGCACTATGATGATGCGATCCAGACCAGCCAGGAATTATTACGGAAGTTCGAAGGTGATCCAGAGGGCTACTACCAGCTTGCCACGGCCTACGATGCACTCGGTCGTCACGAAGAGGCTATTGAAAACTACGAGAATGCCATCGATAGCGATCCGCTTAATGCCGACTACTACAATGATCTTGCCGATACACTTCGCGAAGTGAAGCGCTACGATGAAGCTCTGGAAATGGCTGAACAGGCCATCGCCATGGATCCTTCGATGATCCTCGCTTACGAAACCCTTTCACAGATACACGAGGAGATGGGACACCCAGAGGAAGCAGCCGAGGCTATGGAACAAGCGAATACTCTGAGGGCAGCAAGAGCTTAAGTAAGTAAGCTAATAAAAAACTGTGAACGACCCGGGCAAGCCGGGATCGTTCACAGTTTTTTATTAGCTTACTCTGGCTGTCTCTCTTCTACTGCTTTGGCAAACCCTTCCAAATCATCGATACGTTGCTGGATATAATCATAGAGGAGATCATGGTTAAGCTTACTGGGGTCATGTACCAGAACATCGCGCAGGTTGGTAAGAACCTCAAGTCGATAAGCTAATGGGTTTGGGATGATTTGTTGGGCTGCCACAATACTCAAGAGTTCATGATAGCCTTC
>JGI25616J43925_10000948_pt1 | contig 11045 bp, 10 predicted proteins | sample GraSoi2013_100cm_FD_43925 | JGI IMG/M metagenome (IMG submission 43925) | reverse complement strand
CGGCGGCGTGCGGAGTCAAGGTGCCAAAGCTCAGCGGTCGCGCGCTCGCTCACACAGGTGGGACGCTGGACAAGCTCGAATCCGTCCCTGGACTCACCGTGGACCTCGAACCCGAGCGCTTCATCCGGCAGGTGCAAGACGTCGGCATCGCAGTCGCGGCCCAATCACCGCACATGGTCCCGGCGGACAAGCTTCTGTACGCCCTCCGCGATGTGACGGCGACCGTGCCGTCCGTACCACTCATCGCCTCCAGCGTGATGTCGAAGAAGATCGCGGCCGGGGCGAACGCCATCGTGCTCGATGTCAAGTTCGGTCGCGGGGCGTTCATGCCGGACGTCGCGTCCGCCATCGAGCTCGCCTCCGAGATGGTGCAGCTCGGGGACGGCGCGGGCCGCCGCACCATCGCCCTGGTCACGGCGATGGACAACCCGCTGGGTCGCTCGGTGGGCAACGCGCTCGAGGTCCAGGAGGCGCTTGATGCGCTGGCCGGCAAGGGCGACGAAGAGCTGCTCCAGGTCTCACTGGTCGTCGCCCGCGAGATGTGCTGGCTGGCCGAGGTCAATATCGACCCTGACGAAGCCTTTCGATCTGGCGCCGGCCGCACGACGTTCGAGCGCATGCTCGCCGCCCAGGGTGGTCGGTTGGCTGAGGGGTTGCCGGTGGCGCCCGTCCAGCTCCCATTGCCATCGCCGGCCGGCGGTTACGTGCGATCGATCGACGCGCTCGAGGTTGGCTTGGCGGGGCTCGAGCTGGGCGTCGGCCGCAAGAAGAAGGACGACCCGGTCGACCATGCGGCGGGCATCGTCATCGAGGCGCCGGTGGGTGCCCGCGTAAGGGCCGGCGAACCGCTGGCCACCGTCCACGCGCGCACAGAGGAGCTCGCGCGGTCGGTGATACCTCGGCTGCAGAAGGCGTGGCGCCTCAGCGACCAGGAGGTCCGACGGCCGCCCCATGTTCTCGCCCGGGTGGACAAGGACGGCGTCACCGAGGGCCATTAGTATTCGCCGAAGTGGCAGGCACCGGGCAGGAAAGCGACAAGAAGTACCACGTCGGGCTCGCCAAGGGCGAGGTGGGCGAATACGTGTTGGTCCCGGGCGACCCGGGCCGCACGCCGATGATCGCGAAATACCTCGATGATGCGAAGGAGGTCGCGTTCAGCCGCGAGTACCGCACCTTCACCGGCTCCCTTGACGGTGTCCAGGTGTCGGCGATGTCGACCGGNATGGGCGGTCCCTCCGTCGCGATCGGGGTCGAGGAGCTCAGCGAGCTCGGCGTGCACACGTTCCTGCGTGTCGGGACGTGCGGCGCGGCGCAGCCGCAGATCAAGATGGGCGACCTCGTGATCGCGCTCGGATCGGTGCGGAGCGAGGGCACGCCGAACGGCTATGTCCCACCCGAGTATCCGGCAGTGGCCTCCCTGCACGTGGTCAACGCGCTCGTGGACGCCGCGAAGGCGTCGGGCGCGCCNTACCACGTGGGGATCATCCGCAGCGTGGACGCCCTCTACTCGGACCTGCTGCCCGACACCATGCCCCGTCCGCACGTGCGCGACGAGCTCGAGATGTGGTCTCGCGCGGGCGTGCTCAGCAACGACATGGAAACCTCAACCCTCTTCGTGGTCGCGCGCNTGAGGAAGCTCCGCGCCGGCACGATCAACCTGTGCGTGGACGAGCTCGGCGCCGGCGAGATCCACCATCTCGACCCGTCGTTGATGGACCGCATGCTGAAGGTGGCGGTGGATGCGATCCGTCGCCTCATCGAGCACGACCGTGCCGCTGAAGGTAAGTAGCCACCCCCTCGTCGCCGACAGCCTGCGCGGACTGCGCGACCGCGCGACCCCTCCCGAAGAGTTCAGGGTCCTCGCTCGGAACGTGATCACGCTGCTGCTCTACGAGGCCACCGCCGATCTCGCGGTGCGCCACGGCACNGTGCAAACCCCGCTGGCCGAGGCTGATGCCGTGACNATCGAGCACGAGGTCGTCGCGATCCCGGTGCTGCGCGCGGGCCTGGGACTGCTCGCCCCAGTGCTGGAGCTGCTGCCGCGCGTGAGCGTCGGCTACATCGGGCTCGAGCGCGACGAGGAAACCGCGGTCGCGCGCATCTACTACAAGAAGCTTCCGCACCTGGTGGGCAAGGTGCCGCTGCTGCTCGACCCGATGCTGGCGACCGGCGGGTCGGCGGCCCAGGCCCTCGACCTGATCAAGGAAGCAGGGGGGCGCAACCCTCGCATGATCTGCGTCGTGGCCGCGCCGGAGGGTGTGAAGGTGCTCGCTGACCGGCATCCGGAAGTGGAGGTCTACACCGCGGCGCTGGACGAGAGGCTCAACGACAAGGCGTACATCGTCCCGGGCCTAGGAGACTTCGGCGACCGCCTGTTCGGCACGGGAAACTAGCCGAACTTAGCCTCGTAGGCGACCTGGTTGCAACGCCGCAGCTCGTCGTCGCTCATTCCCATCTCGGAGGCCAGCTCGAACTCGTGGCTGAGCGTCGTGTCCGCGACAGTCCGCGAGTCGGTGCTGATCGTGCAGCGGATGCCGGCGCGGACGAGGCGCGGCAGCGGGTGCTCGGCGAGGGTCGGCACCGCCTTGCATTTCCAGTTGGCGGTCGGGCAGAGGTCGAGCACCACGCCCTCGGACCGCAAACGCTCCACGATCCGCGGCTCTCGAGCCCCGATCACACCGTGAGCGATCCTTTCCACGCCCAGTTTCAGAGCATCTTCGACGCTCGACGGCTCGCCTGCCTCCCCCGCGTGGCATGTGAGCCTTAAGCCCGCAGCGCGAGCTGCCTCGAACGCCAGGCGCTGCCGCGTCGCTGGATAGCGAATCTCGTCACCTGCGAGATCGAAACCGACCACCCCGCGGCCCGCGAAACGCCCTGCCTCGCGCGAGAGTGCGACGTTGTCCTCAGGCATGTCCTGCCGCATCGCGCAGACGATGGCGACCGCGTCAATCGGTCCGGAGTGAATGCCCGACAGGACGGCGCCGATTACCTGCTCGGTGGTCAAGCCGCCGCGCATGTGAAGTCGTGGAGCCCAGCGGACTTCGAGGTAGTCGATGTTCTCCGCGGCTGAATCCACGCACAGCTCATACGCGATGCGTTCGAGCGCCGCCTCCGTCTGCATAACGGCGATCGCGTCGTCGAAATACTTGATGTAGTCGGCCTGGCTGGGGCAATCGTCGGGAGCCACCATTCGAAGCCCCTTTCGGCCTGACAGCTCTTCGGCGGTGGAGATACGCACACCGCCATCGAGGTGCGAGTGGAGCTCGGCTTTCTTCCAGCCGAGGTAGGCGCTTATGTCAGCGAATAGATGTGAGGCAGTTCGCGGTACAGGCCCGCGTAGTCAAGGCCGTAGCCGATCACGAAGCGGTCGGGGATCACAAAACCGCAGAAGTCGATCTTCACCTCGACGACACGTCGCGCCGGACGGTCGAGCAATGCCGCGATGCGCAGCGACGCTGGGCCCATCCGGCGGATGCGCTTCGTGATGACGTTGACGGTGAGCCCGGAGTCCACGATGTCCTCGACGAGCAGCACGTGGCGACCCACGAGTGGACCGTCGACCATGTGCGCGAGCTGGAGCCGGCCGCTGCTGGTCGTGCCACCGTGATAGCTGGACGCTCGCACGAACTCGAGCTCCGCCGGGATGCTGAGGCTGCGCAGCAGGTCCGCCGCGAAAACCGTCGCTCCCTTGAGGATGACAACCATCACGAGCGGCGTTTCGATGTCGGCGTAGGTCTCAGAGATCTGCTTCCCGAGCTGCCGGACCCGGCGCGCGATACGCGTCGCGCTGATCATCGGCTTGCCGGTGGTGGGCCCGTCCGCGCTCGCTCCCAATGTCTTCACCGGGATCGGCTTGGTCAGCACCCCTGCCATGTAGCTCTAGATTTTAGACCCCGATCGGATGCCACACGGTCTTCATCTCCATGAAAGCCGTGATCAGGTACGGGCTCGCCTCGTCGGGTGCGACTTTTATCACGCGCTTGACGTTATCGGCCGCGGCGGCCTCGACCGCCGTGACCTCGTCAGGTGTGCAGCCGGCCACGTCGATCGCGTTCACGTCCATGTGCGCCGCGAGCCACGGCATGAGCTCGCCACGCTCGCCGCTGAGAACGTTGACCACTCCGGCGGGAAAGTCGCTGGTGGCGAAGACTTCGGCAAGAGTCAACGCCGGCAGCGGCTGGGACTCCGGCGCCAGCGCGACCACTACGTTGCCTCCGCATAGGGCGGGTGCGAGCCGGCGCACGAGGCCGGCCAGGGCCGGTGCTTCGGGAGCGATGATCCCGACCACGCCGGTCGGCTCTGGAAGAGTGAAGTTGAAATATGGCCCCGCCACCGGGTTCACGGTGCCGGCCACCTGCGGCAGCTTGTCGGTCCAGCCCGCGTACCAGACAAGCGTCTCCACCGCCTGTTCTAGCTCGCGGCGCGCTTTCGCTCCTCCGCCGAGCAGGCCGGTGAACTGCGCGCCGCGGCTGTCCAACATCTCAGCCGCCCGGTAAAGGACCTGGCCCCGGTTCATCGCGGTGCGGGCGGCCCAGGCCGGAAAAGCAGCGCGGGCTGCGCGCACCGCGTCGCGGAGGTCCTTTCGCGAGCCACGCGGGACGTTCACGTTTCCGTCGGGCCTGTAAGCCCGCCCGGACTCCGAGCGCACGAACTCGCCGTTGACGAAGAGCTTGTAGGTCTTGCGTACCTCCATCAGTTGAGGTCCAGGTAGGCGGCAAGCCCATGGATGCCGCCCTCGCGGCCGAAACCAGACTCCTTGTAGCCGCCGAAGGGAGACGTGGGGTCGAAGCGGTTGAAGGTGTTTGCCCATACGACGCCGGCGCGCAAGCGCTCGGCCATCCAGAGGATGCGCGATCCCTTGTCGGTCCACACCCCTGCCGACAGCCCATAGGGTGTGTTGTTCGCTTTCTCCACCGCTTCCGCNGGAGTGCGGAACGTGAGCACCGACAGCACGGGTCCAAAGATCTCTTCGCGCGCGATGCGATACGACTGCGAGACGTTGGTGAAAAGCGTGGGCGGAAACCAGAAGCCGCGCTCGGGCAGCCGGCACTCGGGCTGGTACAGCTCTGCTCCTTCTTCAATGCCTGACTCGACGAGGCCCTGGATCTTTTCCAGCTGCGCTCGCGAGTTGATCGCACCGATGTCCGTGTTCTTGTCGAGCGGGTCGCCGAGGCGCAGCGTCGAAAGTCGGCGCTTCAACTTCTCCATCAAGGGCTCGGCGATCGATTCCTGGACCAAGAGCCGGCTGCCCGCGCAGCAAACGTGCCCCTGGTTGAAATAGATGCCGTTGACGATGCCCTCAACCGCCTGGTCGAGAGGTGCGTCCTCGAAGACGATGTTGGCCGCCTTGCCTCCGAGCTCGAGGGTCAGCTTCTTGCCGCTCCCGGCCAGGGTGCGCTGGATCACCTTCCCAACCTCGGTCGAACCGGTGAAGGCGACCTTCTTGACACCTGGATGTTCGACCANGAGCGAACCGGTCNTGCCCGCGCCGGTGACGATGTTCACGACTCCTGGGGGCAGCTCCGCCTGCATGCAGATCTCGGCGAAGACCATCGCGGACAGGGGCGTCGTTTCGGCGGGCTTGAGGACGACAGTGTTGCCCGAGGCCAGCGCGGGCGCGATCTTCCAGGCCAGCATCAGCAGCGGGAAGTTCCACGGGATCACCTGGCCCGCGACGCCGAGCGGCCGCGGCTTGCGGTTGGGGAAAGCCCACTCCAGCTTGTCCGCCCAGCCCGCGTAATAGAAGAAATGGGCAGCCGCGAGCGGGATGTCGACGTCGCGCGACTCCTTGATCGGCTTGCCGCCGTCCATCGTCTCGACCACCGCGAGCTCTCGCGCGCGCTCCTGGATCAGCCGCGAGATGCGGAACAGATAGCGGGCGCGCTTCGATGGTGCGAGGTGCGACCAGGATTCGAACGCGCGACTGGCGGACTTGACCGCCCTGTCGACGTCGACCGCGTCCGCTTCGGAGACCTCGGCGAGCTTTTTCTCGGTCGCCGGGTTGATGGTCGGGAATCGCATCTTGCTGTGGGGTTCGACCATCTTTCCGCCGATGAAAAGGCCATAGGTGCTTGCGATGTGGACGTGATCGATCGCCTCAGGTGCGGGTGCGTACTCGAAGACCTGCTTGGCCAGCTCCGCGGATTGTTTCTTGGTGATCGCCATCAGTCGATCGTGAAGTAGTCGCCCGACTGGTACACGCCGGTGCGCTCTTTGTCGATCTGCATCAGCACGTCGTTCAGCAAAGTGGAAGCACCGAGGCGGAAGCGCTCCGGCGTCATCCAGTCGGATCCAAGGGTTTCGTAGATCAGGACGCAGTACGCGATCGCTTGCTTGGAGGTGCGGATCCCTCCCGCAGCCTTGAAGCCCACCGGCCGCCCGGTCTCCCGGACGAAATCGCGGATCGCCTCCATCATGACCAGGCTCACCGGCAGAGTCGCCGCGGGCTGCACCTTGCCTGTCGAAGTCTTGATGAAGTCGGCACCGGCTGCCATCGCGAGGATGCTNGCCCGGCGCACCGCGTCGTATGTGCCGAGCTCTCCGGTCTCGAGGATGACCTTCAGGTGCGCCTTGCCACACGCCTCTTTGACGGCCACGATCTCGTCGTACACGCGCTGATAATCGCCAGACAGGAACGCTCCGCGGTCGATCACCATGTCGATCTCGTCCGNTCCGGCACGCACTGCGTCTTNGGTCTCGGCGACCTTGATCGACAGGAAGCTCTGGCCGGATGGAAACGCGGTGGCCACTGAAGCCACATGCACGTGGCTGCCCCGCAGATGCTCGACTGCGTCCGCCACGCGCGCCGGGTAGACGCAGATCGCAGCCACCGAGGGGATGGTCGGATCGCCAGGTTTCGGCCTCATTCCCTTTGCGCACAGGGCGGCCACCTTGCCCGGCGTGTCGGAGCCCTCGAGCGTGGTCAGGTCCATGCAGCGGACGGCGAGGTCGAGCGCCCAGAGCTTGGAGGTTTTCTTGATCGAGCGCTTGGCTAGGGAGGCCGCGCGCTCGTCAGCGCCGACCTCGTCCACGCTGCGAACCCCGCGCATCAGGGATCCAAGGTGAGTCAGTGAAAGAGCCGTGGCCACCAATGGGATTATGCGACGGCGCCTCGAGGACGATCGGCTCCTAGGTGATCAACTCGTCAGCGAGCAGGTCCATCAAGAGCCCGTCATGCCAGGTGCCGTCAAGACCGCGCTCGTAACGGCGCATGACCCCGACCGGGCGAAAACCCACTTTCGAGTAGCACCGGATGGCTGCGGCGTTGTCGGCGGCGGGATCGATGACCAAGCGGTGGTGGCCGCGATCAGCGATGAGGTGGCGCGCGAGCGTACGAACCGCGTCGGTGCCGAGTCCGCGGCCGTGAAGCGCAGGGTCCAGGTAGATGTCAATGCCTGCGTGCCTGTAATCGGGCTCATCCTCCGCCCTCCACTGGATCGCGCCCGCGACGCGCCCATCGTGCTCGATGACGAAGGTCTCGGTCCCCTCCTCGGCGAGGTCCTCCGCGACAGCCGCCGCCATGTCCTCCCCGCCGCGCCACCAGACCAGGACCTCCGGCGTGGCCCGGATCCTGGCCAACTCCGGAACATCAGAGGCCGTGGCGAGCCGCAACCTCACGTGGTCGCCTTCGAGAGTCGTCACGTTCAGCGACATATTCTCCCCTAGCCCAGGCCGGCAGCCTTCATAGCCAGGTACCGTTGCTCAGGGATGCTGGCCGTCATCCTGGCTGCTTTGCGGTAGGAGTCGCGCGCCGCCCCTAGCTCGCCGGCGCGTTCCAGCAGATGTGCCCGNACCGCCTCGAGTCGATGATTGTGGGCCATCCGGTCATCGCCATCGAGCGTTCCAAGCAAGGCCAGGCCCGCTCGCGGCCCGTTGACCATCGCAATCGCAACGGCCCGATTCAAAGTCACCACCGGCCCGGGCGAGATTCGCTCCAACACTTCATACAGAGCCAGGATCTGCGGCCAATCCGTCTCGCCGGCGCTGCGAGCCTCGTCATGCANCGCGGCGATCGCCGCCTGCATCTGATAGGGACCGACAGGCACCTTGCCCAGCGTGCGGGTGAGAATCGTGNCGCCCTCCACGATCTGCTTGGAGTTCCAGAGATCTCGGTTCTGCTCGTCGAGAGGAACGATGGAGCCGTCGGAGGTCGCGCGAGCGGCGCGACGGGNATCAGTGAGCAGCATCAAGGCGAGCAGCCCGGCGACCTCGCCCTCCTCCGGCAGCAGGTGGTCGAGCATCCGCGTGAGGCGGATCGCCTCGGTCGTGAGGTCGGCCCGGTTCAGCTCGGGCCCCGAGCTGGAGGTGTACCCCTCATTGAAGACGAGATACAGCACCTGCAGCACGACGCGAAGCCGGTCGCTTCGGTCTGGCGCCACGGGCATCTTGAACTGAGCACCGGTCGTCCTGATGCGTTCCTTCGCACGGCTGATCCGCTGAGCCATGGTCGCCTCTGGCACGAGAAACGCCCTGGCGATCTCGGCGGTGGTGAGGCCGCCCACCGCGCGAAGTGTCAGGGCCAGCTGAGAAGGAATCGAGAGCGACGGATGGCAGCAGAGGAACAGAAGGGAAAGGGTGTCGTCCTGTTCGAAAGCGTGGCCCCGGCTGGCCAGCTCGAGGGCGGCGGCGGCTTCCTCCCGGCGGTGCCGTGCGCTCTCGCTCCGCCATTGGTCGGCCAGGCGCCGGGATGCGACGGTTGCGAGCCATGACCGCGGGTTGTCGGGCGTGCCCTCCGTGGGCCACTGCCGCGCGGCCGCGAGGAGTGCCTCCTGCACGGCGTCCTCGCAGGCGTCGAACTGCCCGTATTGCCGCACGAGCGCGCCGAGGACCTGCGGCGCAAGCTCGCGCAACAGGTCCTCGCTCTGGGGCTGCAAGCTCAGAAGTCGGGCGGCGCGTCCATCACGCGGCGCACTTCGATCGGCGCCTTGACGAACGCGACGATCCGCGATGCGATCTCGATCGCGCGCTGCTCGGTCTCGACGTCGACAATCCAGTAGCCGACGAGGGATTCTTTCGATTCGGCAAACGGCCCGTCGGTCGAAACAGGGATGCCGTTCTCGAAGCGGACGGTCTTGGCCTGGCTGCCGTCGGCAAGACCATGGTCGTCGACGAGCTCGCCGGATTCCCGCAAGTCCTTGTCCAAACCATGCATGAATGCAACCATCTCCTTCATCCACTCTCGTCCCATGGCTTCAATTCCGGCCTCGGCGGAACCGAACGTCATGATCATGTACTTCATATCAACAACTCCTAATTACAGTCCCCTGGATGGGCACTTTCATGAGTAGGTCGGAGCACGTTGCGGGTTCTCGACATGGACGCTGGCGGGCCCAGTGCAGATTAGATGGCGACGGCGCCCAGGCTAACTGCCGCAAGGGCGGTCGGCAACGGAATCCTCGCCTCGGTGAAGCTGGACAAGGCCTACCGGGTACTTCCGCCAACCTGAGCGTTCTGAGGAGAATGCGCGGCCCAGGTGGCTCGCGCCCTTAGTCAGGAGGGCGGATGTGAATCGTCGATTCATTCTCGTGGCGGTTGTCATGGTCTCGTTGATTCCCACCACAGCGTCCGCGTCGGCTCGAGTCCAGGTGCTCACCGGGACGACGCCGGATGCGCAGATCATGCCAAGCAACGCGTTCACGGTCGCCGACGCGACGCAGATCACCGGCATCCGCGTCAACCTGCCGGTCCCAGTGTGCGATTCGAGCACGAGCTCGATCTGTGACGACATCACCCTGCTCAACCAGCAGGACGGCTTTGATCTGAGGCCCCGCGTAACGGTGCCCTTCAGCGGGCCAATCGACGTCTCAACCGTCGCGCCGTCGGACTTTTACGTCACCGGTCCGGGAGGATTCACCACTCCCATCACCCAGATCGTCTGGGATCCGATCGTCAACGTTCTGGCGGGCGAGCCATCGGACTTCTTGACTGAGGCGACGACCTACTCGGTGGTGGTCACGGGCGGCATCATGGACACGAGCGGCCGAGCCGTGATCGCCTGCACATCCCAGTGCACGAGCCCCTTCACGACCGAGACCGCGACCCCGGAGCTGGGCAAGCTGCGCGTGGCGCTCGACAGCGGCAACGCCTACTCACAGGCGGGGATCGGCGCGACCGACCGGGGCGCGAGCTTTGTGCAGGGCGGCGTGCGTGACACCTTTCCGGCGGCGACTGTCACGGAGATCGACCGCGGCGACCAGGTCTACGCCGACCGGTCAAAGCCCCTCGCGTTCTCGCAGGTGCTGAACTCCGCCGTGACGGGGGTTGGCTATTACACCTTCGGCAGCTTTCTTGTGCCGCGCTATCAGACCTATTCCGATGCGGTAATACCTCACGTCTCGACCACTCAGACCCCGCAGCCGATCGGCAGCCAGCGAGTCGGTTTTGCGCTCATCGTGCCCGCCGGAATCGCGCCCAGTGGCGGCTGGCCGGTCGCGATCTTCGGCCCAGGTTTCACGCGCAGCAAGTACGACCTGTTCCTGGCGGCGGACCTCAACGCCGCGAACGGCATCGCCACCATCGCCACGGACCCGGCTGGCCACTCATTCGGCCCGGCGAGCGTGACCGTGATCCACCAGGGAGCGATCACCACGACGTTTTCCAGCTTCGGTCAGGGCGNCGACCTCGATGGTGACGGGAACATCATGGCGAGCGAAGGCGTCGGTCCCACCGACCACAAGACACTCGACGCGAACGGCAACGTGGTCGCCGACGCACCCTCGCGCTATGCAACGGTCGGTCTTCGCGACGGCCTCATCCAGTCTGCTGTCAACGTGATGACGATGGTGCGAGTGATCGAGCATGGTGTCGACGTGCTCGGCGACGGCACGGCGACGCTTCAGAAGCATGTGCTCGGTTACTACGGCCAGAGCTTCGGAGCTATCTACGGCACCATGCTGATGGCCACGGATACGCATCTCACGGTGGGCGTGCTCAACGTGGGTGGCGGCCCGATCGTGGAGATCGCGCGGCTTTCGGGCTTTCGAAATCTGCTCTCCGACCAGCTGCGTGTGAGCCGTCCGACGCTGCTCAACGGTGGTCCAGGCCTC
>JGI25616J43925_10000947_pt1 | contig 11047 bp, 10 predicted proteins | sample GraSoi2013_100cm_FD_43925 | JGI IMG/M metagenome (IMG submission 43925) | reverse complement strand
CACGCGGTCGCCACCGGCATCACCATCGGCTACGCGCACCTGGTATCGACCGCGCGCCTCGAGGTCGGCCACTACGAGGTGCCGCCCGAGGACGTCGAGTCCGAGGTCGAGCGCTTCGACGCGGCCCTGAAGAGCGCGCGCAGCGAGCTCGAAGCCCTGAAGACGCAGATCCCGGGCGATGCGCCGGCCGAGTTCGGCGCTTTCCTCAACCTGCACCGCATGATTCTCGACGACTCGTCGCTCACGCAGGCGCCGCGCGAGCTGATCCGCAGCCGGCGCTGCAACGCCGAGTGGGCGCTGGTGCAACAGATGGAGAAGCTCACCGACCGCTTCGAGGAAATCGACGACCCCTACCTGCGCGAGCGCAAGGCCGACATCCAGCAGGCGGTCGAGCGCGTGCTGAAAGCGCTGATGGGCGGCCAGACGATCCCGGAGGCGGCGCTCACCGAGGAAGAGAAGCTGATCGTGGTGGCGCACGACCTGTCGCCGGCCGACATGATTCTCTTCAAGCGCCACCACTTCGGCGGCTTCGTCACCGACGTCGGCGGCGTGACCTCGCATACCGCGATCGTGGCGCGCAGCCTCGCCATCCCGGCGATCGTCGGCCTGCATCACGCATTTCAGACCATCAGCGAAGGCGAGCTGCTGATCGTCGACGGCGTGCAGGGCGTGCTGGTGGTCAATCCCGACCCGCTGGTGCTCGCCGAGTATCGCCTGCGCCAGTCGCAGATCGGCATCGAGCGCCAGAAGCTGAAGCGCCTGAAGCTCACGCCCGCGGCCACGCTCGACGGCACTCCGATCGATCTCTACGCCAACATCGAGCTGCCGCAGGACACGGCCGAGGTGCTGGACGCCGGCGCGGAGGGCGTGGGCCTGTTCCGCACCGAGTTCCTTTTTCTCAACCGCAAGGACCTGCCCGGGGAGGAAGAGCAGTTCGAGGCGTATCGCCAGGTGGCGCAGGCCATGAAGGGCCGGCCGGTGGTGCTGCGCACGCTCGATGTCGGTGCCGACAAGGGCCTCACTAATGGCGACGGCTCGGAAAGCCATACCAAGCCGAATCCGGCGATGGGCCTGCGCGCGATCCGCTTCTGCCTCGCCGAGCCGCAGATGTTCCTCACGCAGCTGCGCGCGATCCTGCGCGCCTCGCATTATGGAAAGGTGAGGATCCTGCTGCCGATGGTCGCGCACGTGCACGAGATCGACCAGACGCTCGCCCTCATCCGCCAGGCGAAGCAGCAGCTCGACGAGCGCCGCCTGCCCTACGACCGCGCGGTCGAGGTCGGCGGCATGATCGAGATTCCGGCCGCCGCGCTCGCGCTGCCGATCTTCATGCGCAAGCTGAATTTCCTCTCGATCGGCACCAACGATCTGATCCAGTACACGCTCGCCATCGATCGCACCGACGACGCGGTGGCGCACCTCTACGACCCGCTGCACCCCGCAGTGCTGTCGCTCGTCGCCGGAACCATACAAACGGCCACGAGAGGAGGGATGCCCGTGGCCGTTTGTGGAGAGATGGCGGGCGACCTGCAGCTCACCCGTCTGTTGCTCGGCCTGGGGCTGCGCAACTTCTCGATGCATCCGTCGCAGCTGCTCGCCATCAAGGAGCGCATCCTGAGCACCAACCTCGCCGAGGTGCAGACGCTCGCGCAGCGCGTGCTGCGCGCGAGCGACCCGGTCAAGACGCGCGAGCTGCTGGCTAAATTGAATTCCTGAGGAATTTTCAAATGAAATTGATTCTTTTGCTGCTCGGAATGATGAGTACCTATGTAAATGCACAGGTCTATCCTTCCCACCCCGTAAAGCTCATCGTTCCCTTCCCGGCGGGGAGCGCGACCGACCAGGTGGCGCGGCTGATCGGCAGCCAGCTGCAGGAAGGGTTCGGCCAGCCGTTCGTGGTCGAGAACAAGGCGGGCGCGCAAGGCGCGATTGCGGCGGCCGAGGTGGCGCGGGCGGCGCCCGACGGCTACAGCCTGATGGTCACCACCAACACGCCGCAGGCGGCGAACGTGAGCCTGTTCAAGAAGCTCAACTACGACCCGCTGAAGGACTTCGCGCCGATCGCGCGGCTGGGAACGACTTCCTTCATGCTGATGGTGCGGCCCGACTTTCCTGCGAAAAACCTGGAAGAATTTCTTAATACTGTAAAGGCGGAAAAAGGCAAGTTCTCTGCGGGCTACGGCTCCTCGGGCTCGCAGGTCTCCCTCGCGATGCTGAAGTCGATGGGCAAGCTCGACGTCCTCGAGGTGCCCTACAAGGGAATTCCGCAGGCCATCACCGACACCATGGGGGGCTCGCTCGCTTTCACCTTCGTCGACCTGGGCAATGCCCTGGCGCAGGCGAAAGGCGGAAAGCTGCGCGGTTTGGGCGTGACCTCGGCGAAGCGAACGCCGCTCGCGCCCGACGTGCCTGCCCTCGCCGAGGAGTTGCCGGGCTACGAGCTCATCGCCTGGTTCACGCTCGTCGCGCCGGCGAAGACGCCGCCCGCTATCGTGCAAAAGCTCCATGAGACTGCGGTGAAGGGCCTCGCCAGGCCCGACGTGAAGGACAAGTTCGCCACCATCGGCGTCGATGTTGCGCCGATGAACCCAACCCAGCTGGCGAAATTCATCGAAGCCGAGATTGCCCACTGGGCGAAGCTCGTGAAACTGGCGGGGATTCAGCCAGAATAGGTTTTTTTCAGGAGAAGTTTTCTTTCCATGGGCCCGCTCGAGGGAATCCGCGTTCTCGATCTGACCACGGTCGTGATGGGCCCGTACGCCACCCAGATCCTGGGTGACTTCGGCGCCGACGTGATCAAGGTCGAGCCGCCCGACGGCGACGTGATCCGCAATGCCTGGCCGTTCAAGAATCCCGGCATGGGCACGATCTTCCTCAATACCAACCGCAACAAGCGCTCGATCGCCCTGGATCTCAAAAAGGCGGCGGCACGCGAAGCGTGCCTGGCCCTCGCGGCGAAGTCGGACGTCCTCGTCTACAACATCCGACCGCAGGCGATGGCTCGCTTGAAGTTGTCTTATCAGGATATTTTTTCAGTCAACAAACGAATCATCTACGTCGGTTGTTTCGGCTTCAGCCAGCGCGGGCCTTACGCGGCGAAAGCGGCCTACGATGACATGATCCAGGGCGCGGCCGGCATTCCCCACCTGCTGCAAAGACAGGGCGCCGCCGAACCCCGCTATGCGCCGATGATCGTCGCCGACCGCTCCGTCGGGCAGCAGGTGGCGAGCGCAGTAAGCGCGGCGCTCTACTACCGCGAAAAGACCGGCAAGGGCCAGCGCGTCGACGTGCCGATGTTCGAGCACCTGCTTCAGATGATCCTGGGCGACCATCTGGGCGGCTACACCTTCGACCCGCCGCACGGCCCGCCGGGCTACATCCGCATCCTCTCCCCGGACCGGAGGCCCTACCAGACGAAGGACGGCTACGTCTGCGCGCTCATCTACAACGACAAGCAGTGGAAGGGGTTCCTCGGGGTGATCGGACGGCCCGAGATCCTCGCCCGGCCGGAGTTCGCGACACACGAGGCGAGGAGCCAGAACTACGACCGGGCCTATGCGATGGTGGCCGAGGAGCTCAAGCGGCGCACCACCGCCGAGTGGATCGAGGCCTTCGAGCGCGCCGACATCCCGGTGCAGCGCATGAACAGCCTCGAGGACATCGTCGCCGATCCACACCTCGCCGCGATCGGCTACCTGGACACGGTGGAGCATCCAAGCGAAGGGCGCATCAGGTCGCTCGGCGTGCCCTCGGAATGGTCCGAGTCGAAGCCCGAATACCGCCGCCACGCGCCGCGCCTCGGCGAGCACACGCGCGAGGTTCTGGAGGAGATCGGGTTTTCGAAAAAGAGAATCGAGGAATTGATCTCGACCGGGGCGGCCAGGTCCAGCGACTGAAACCGGAAAACCACTATATAATCCGCGCAGCGCCGATTTGATTTCAGCTTGCGGGCGCCTTACAAATGCCGCTAAAGAGAAGAGTTTGAACGCACCTCACGATCCATCTTCCGTAGGCGCCGTCGTCGCGCAGAAGGCGCAATTCAGCTCGCCCATCAGGCTGCGCGGCGGCGCCGAGTTGCCTTCGTTCGAGCTGGCCTACGAGACCTACGGCACGCTGAACGCCGCGCGCTCGAACGCGGTGCTGGTGTGCCACGCCCTGAATGCCTCCCACCACGTGGCGGGCTTTTATCAGGGAGACGAAAGCAATGTGGGATGGTGGGACAACCTCGTCGGTCCCGGCAAGCCGCTCGATACGCGGCGCTTCTTCGTCGTCGGCACCAATTATCTCGGCAGCTGCTTCGGCTCGACCGGCCCGGCATCGCCCAATCCGGCGACCGGCAAGCCCTGGGGCGCGGATTTCCCGGTGGTCACGGTGGAGGATTGGGTCGCGGCGCAGGCGCGGCTCGCCGATCACCTCGGCATCGAGCGCTTCGCCGCGGCGCTCGGCGGCTCCCTCGGCGCGATGCAGGCGCTGCAATGGACGCTCTCCTTTCCGGAGCGCATCCGCCACTCCCTGGTGATCGCCGCCGCGCCCAGGCTCTCGGCGCAGAACATCGCGTTCAACGAGGTGGCGCGCCAGGCGATCATGACCGATCCCGATTTCCACGGCGGCCACTACTACGAGAAGGGCGTCGTGCCGGCGCGCGGCCTGCGCATCGCGCGCATGATCGGCCACATCACCTACCTGTCCAACGACGCCATGATGGAGAAGTTCGGGCGCCTGCTGCGGCGCGGCGCGCTCGGCTTCGATTTCGACGCCGACTTCGAGATCGAGTCCTACCTGCGCCACCAAGGCGAGAAGTTCTCGAGCTACTTCGACGCCAACACCTACCTGCGCATCACCAAGGCGCTCGACTACTTCGACCCGGCGGCGGATTTCGGCGGCGACCTCACCGCAGCGCTGGCGCGCGCGAAAGCGGCATTCCTGGTGGTCTCGTTCAGGTCCGACTGGCGCTTCGCGCCGCCGCGCTCGCGCGAGATCGTGCGCGCGCTGCTCGACAACCGCCGCATCGTCTCCTACCTGGAGATCGACGCCCCCGGCGGCCACGACGCCTTCCTGCTCGAGGACGCGCGCTACCACGCCGCGCTCCGGGCCTATTTCGCCAACATCGATCTGTGAAAAAAGACGAAAAAACACTGTTGGCCGCGCGCCCGGATCTCGCCGCGATCGCGCAGTGGGTCGCGCCCGGGGCGCGGGTGCTCGACCTGGGCTGCGGCGACGGCGCCCTGCTGCGCTACCTGTGGGAGGCGCGCCAGGCCCCGGGCTACGGCGTCGAGATCGAGGACGACAGCGTCACCGCCTGCGTGGCGAACGACGTCAACGTGCTGCAAGTGGACCTGGAGAGCGGGCTTTCGCTGTTTGCCGACGGCTCTTTCGACTGCGTGGTCCTGTCGCAGACCCTGCAGGCGGTGCACCGCACCGAGGCGGTCCTGCGCGAGATGCTGCGCGTCGGGCGCGAGGCGATCGTGAGCTTTCCCAATTTCGGCCACTGGAGCGCGCGCCTGCAGGTGGCGCTCGGCCGCATGCCGGTGTCCGCGGCCCTGCCCTACGAATGGTTCGAGACGCCGAACGTGCATCACTGCACGGTCACCGATTTCGAGGACCTCTGCCGCCGGATCGGCATCCGCATCCGCGAGCGCGTGGTGCTGCACGAAGGCAGGCCGATAACCGTGATGCCCAACCTGCTGGGCAGTCTCGCCGTCTACCGCTGCATCGCCCAATAGGGCGCCTGATGCGGCTGTCCAGCGGGCTGCGCACGATAGCGGTCTTCGAGGCTTTCAAAGGGACTCTGGCGGTTCTTGCCGCCCTCGGGGTACTGGCCGTCATTCCCAAGGACGCGAGGCATGTCGCCGTCGAGCTCGTGGGCCGCCTGCACCTAAATCCGGGGAAAACCTACCCGAGCGTTTTCATCCGTCTCGTCGAAGAGACGGGCAATGCGCAGCTGTGGCTGATCGCCGTCCTGGTCGTGGTATACGCGTTGGTGCGCTTTCTGGAGGCTTACGGGCTGTGGCGCGCGCGGCCTTGGGCCGAATGGCTCGCCGCCGTGAGCGGCGCAATTTACGTGCCGGTCGAGATTTACGAGCTATCGCGCGGCCTGTCCTGGATCAAGCTCGCCGCCCTGGTTCTGAACATCGCAGTCGTGGCCTATATGTGTTACGTGTTGTGGCGCTCGCGTCGTCACGCCGCGCCCGCCGCCCATAGCGGCTAAGGAGACCTCGCATGTACGAAGCGCGCAGCATCGCACCACTTTCCCGTGCCCGATTCGCGCGGCGATTTGCGCGCCATCTCGGCGTCGCGTTCCTCCTGGTCCTCGTCTCGCTCGCGATCGGAATGGCCGGGTACTCGCACTTCGAGCACATGGCGTGGCGCGATGCGTTCGTGAACTCGGCGATGCTCCTCGGCGGCATGGGGCCGGTCGATCAGCTCAAGACGGACGGCGGCAAGGTCTTTGCCGGTCTCTATGCGCTGTACTGCGGACTCATTTTCCTGATCGTGGCCGGGGTGCTTCTCGCTCCGGTGGTGCACCGGGTCCTGCATCGCTTCCACTGGGAGCAAAATCAAGGCAGGAAATAGTTAGCTGACCTGCGCTTCTTTGCCCGCTGAGCCGATCGATAGGTCTGCCAGCCCTGAGCGCATCATGAACCAGAAGAGGATCACGCCCGGCAACGCGACGACTGTGGTAAGCAGGTAGAAATTCACATAGCCCATCGCATCGATCAGCGCCCCCACGGTGGTTCCGGTGAGGAACCGGCCGGCGATGCTCGCCAGCGCGGAAAGCAAGGCATACTGGGTCGCGGTAAAACGCAAATTGCACAGCGCGGAGAGGTAGGCGACCACCGTCACGCCGCCGATGCCGCTGGCGAAATTCTCGAAACCGACCGCCGCGGCCATCCCGGGATTGGAATGGCCGGCTGCGGCCAGCGCGGCGAAGCTCAGATTCGACACCGCCATCAGGATCAGGCTGATCAGGACGGCGCGTTTCATTCCCAGCTTCCCGTAGAGGATTCCGCCGACGAAAATACCGACCAGCAGGGCAACGAAGCCGACCCCGACATCGTAGAAGGCCACCTCATCATTGGTGAAGCCGAGATCCTGGAACAGCAGCCTCAGCGTAAGGTTGGCGAGGGTGTCGCCGATCTTGTGAATCAGCACGAACAGCAGGACGACCAGCGCCCCCTGGCGCCTCAGAAATTCGATCAGCGGGCTGAAATAGGCGACGATCGCTTCGACGACGCCGTGCGGCCTGGCTGGCTCACGGTGCCGGACGGGCTCGCCCATGACCACGCCCACCAGCATCGCCGGAAGCGCGAAGACGGTGCAGGCCACATAGGCGGCGGTCCAGCCGAGCCGGGAGGCGAGGACCAAAGCGAGGGCACCGGCCGCCGCGGCGCCGATCCGCCAGCCGTACTGCGACATGCCGGAGCCGACGCCGAGCTGGCGCGGCTCGAGCAGCTCGATGCGATAGGCGTCGATGATGATGTCGAACGTGGCGCCGGCCACTCCCACGGTGATCGCGGCGATCGCGACGACATAGAGAGAGGCGTTCGGGTCGGCGATGCCGAGAAAGGCGACCGCAGCCATTACCAGCACGCCGACCAGCCATAGCCAGCTGCGCCGCTGCCCGAACCTGCCGATCACCGGCAGCCGCATGTTGTCCACGATCGGTGCCCAGATGAACTTGAGGTTGTAGGCAAGGATGGTGAGCGCGAAGGCCGTCACCGTGTTCTTGGTGATGCCGTGCTGGGCGAGCCGCGTGGTCAGCGTCGCGCCGATCATCGCAAACGCGAAGCCCGAGGAGATGCCGAGGAACAGGGCCGATAGCGGCGCGGCCTCGAAATAAAGTCGAATTCCCTCCGGCAACCCCTTAAAGCGGGTGGTCATACTCTATGGTGAGCGGCGCGTGGTCGGAGAAGCGCTTTTTCTTGTAGATCGATTCCTTGTGCGCGGTGGCGGCGATCCCCGGCGTAGCGATCTGGTAGTCGATGCGCCAGCCGACGTTCTTCGCCCAGGCCTGGCCGCGGTTCGACCACCAGGTGTACTGGTCGGGCTTGGCGTTGATGCGGCGGAAGACATCGACGAAGCCGAGCTCGTCGAACACGCGCGTGAGCCAGGCACGCTCCTCGGGAAGGAATCCCGAGTTCTTCCGATTGGAGCGCCAGTTGCGCAGGTCGATCTCCTTGTGCGCGATGTTCCAGTCGCCGCACAGGATGACCTCATGTTTTCTCGCTTTTAATCTTTGAAGATGCAAAACGAACTCCTTCAAGAACCGGAACTTCGAAGCCTGGCGGTGCGGACCCGCGGAGCCGGACGGCATGTAGAGCGACACCACCGACAGTTTTCCGAAGCGCGCTTCGACGTAGCGGCCCTCGGCGTCGAACTCGCGGCTCTCGAAGCCGCGCTTCACTTCGCCCGGCGCCTTGCGGCTGTACAGCGCGACGCCGCTATAGCCCTTCTTCTGCGCAAAGGCGTGGCAGGCTTGGTAAAGCCTGAGGCCGTGCAGCTTCGCGTCGAGATCGGCCTCCTGGCATTTCATCTCCTGCAGGCAGACGATGTCGGGGCGTTGCGCGGCAAGCCAGCGGAAAAGACCCTTTTTTGCTGCCGAGCGGANGCCGTTGACGTTGAGAGTGATGACTTTCAAGAAGAAGGAAAGGTGGATGCGCCGCCGTGCGCCGCCGACCATTGCGCCGGCGCGTGCAGGAACTTCTCCACTTCCGTGATCTGCGCCGGCTTCAGGTAGCCGCCTTTTTTCACCAGGGCGAGGACATCCCACCAGGTGGCGAGATGGTGCAGCCGCACGCCGAGCTCGCCGAGGATCTTCTTCGAGTCGGGGAAGATATCGTAGTAGAAGTTGACGAACACGTGATCGACCAGCGCGCCGGCGTCGCGCAGCGCCTTGCAGAAATTTATCTTGGAGCGCCCGTCGGTGGTGAGATCCTCGACCAGCAGCGTGCGCGCCCCTTCGCGGATGTCGCCCTCGATCTGCGCATTGCGGCCGAAGCCCTTGGGCTTCTTCCTCACGTATTGCATCGGCAGGCCGAAGCGCTCGGCGATCCAGGCGGCGTAGGGAATGCCGGCGGTCTCGCCGCCGGCGACGACGTCGAACTGCTCGAAACCGACGTCGCGCACCAGCGTCGACTCGGCGAAGTCGATGAGCTGCCGGCGCACGCGGGGATAGAAGATCAGCTTGCGGCAGTCGATGTACACCGGGCTCGCCCAGCCCGAGGTGAAGCTGAAGGGCTTGTCTTCGTAGAACAGCACCGCCTTCACTTCGAGCAGCATCTTGGCGGTGGTCTCGGCGATGAACGCCTTGTCTGCGGAATGCATGGGGCGGCGCGATTTTACAGGAGAACTACGCGGTCAACCCCGGCGCCGGGGCTCGCGTTAAAATCGGTGACCATAAGATATCCGGGGGATGCGATGGCTCTGAAATACCTGCTGCTCGCTGCCGCGCTCGCGCTTGCGCCGCTGGCCGCGCACGCCCAGTCGACCTACCGCTGCGTCAGCAAGGACGGCAAGAAATACTACGGCTCGACGATCCCGCAGCAGTGCCTGGGGCAGCCGCTCGAGGTGCTGAGCCCGCAGGGCACGGTGATCCGCCGCATAGATCCCGAGGGCGATGAAAAGGCGCGCGCCGCCAAGGAGGCCGAGGCGCTCAAGAAGCGCGACGAAGACACGGTCACGAAGGAAGAAGCACGCCGCAACCGGGCTCTGCTCGCCACCTATACCAGCGCGAAAGACATCGACGACGCGCGCGCGCGCGCACTGCAGGAGAACGACAAGGCCATCAAGGACATCGAGCGGCGCGTCGATGACATCAAGAAGCGGCAAGCGGGCCACGAGAAGGAAATGGAGTTCTACCGGGAGGGCGCGGCCAAGCCCAGCGCCGACAAGAAGGCAAAGTCGGTAAACCCGCCGGAAGCGAGGAGCGGCCCGAAGCCTCCGCCCAAGCTGGTGGAGGACATGAGAAACTCCGAGGTCGATCTGCGGGCGCAGGAAGAGCTGCTCGCCGTGAAGAAAAAAGAGGTCGAGATGATCAACGCGAGGTACAACGAAGACAAGAAGCGCTTCATCGAGCTGACGAAGCGCGGCAAGTAGCTTTACGCCGACAGTTTCCGGCGCAGGATCTCGTTCACCTGCGCCGGATTCGCCTTCCCCTTGGTGGCCTTCATCACCTGGCCGACCAGCGAGTTGAAAGCCTTCTCCTTCCCCGCCCTGTAGTCCTCGACCTGCTTCGCGTTCGCCGCGAGCACCTGGTCCACGATCTTCTCGATCGCCCCCACGTCGCTGAGCTGCTTCAGGCCGCGCTTGTCGATGATGGAGTCGACGTCGCCTTCACCAGCCCATACTGAGTCAAACACTTCCTTCGCCATCTTTCCGGAAAGAGTTCCGTCGTCGATTCGCTCAGCAAGGGTTCGCAGTTGGTCCGCCGAAATCCGGCTATCGCGGGCATCCAGGTTTTCGTCATTCAATTTTGCGCTCAATGGGCCAACGATCCAGTTCGCCAGCTCGGGCACTCTATCTTTTGGCGCACCCTTAAAAGCGGAAAGCGCAAAGGTAGACGTTCCGATGCTGGAGGTCAGCAAGTTCGCCTGAGCTTTTGAAAGTCCGTACGCCACAAACTTCGATCGGCGTGCGTCCGGAAGCTCCGGCATTTGCCTGCGGACCTCCTCGATCATCTTCTCAGTAACGACGAGGGGCAAAAGATCGGGGTCGGGGAAGTAGCGGTAGTCCTGCGCGTCTTCCTTAGTGCGCATCGAGCGAGTTTCATTAAGGTCGGGATCGTAGAGGCGGGTTTCCTGGTCGATCTTGCCGCCGTCCTCCAGGACGCCGATCTGGCGCCGGGCTTCGAATTCGATCGCCTGCTCCATGAAGCGGAAGGAGTTCAGGTTCTTGATCTCGCAGCGCGTGCCGAGCTTTTTGTCCCCTGCTTTCCTGACGGACACGTTAGCGTCGCAGCGGAACGAGCCTTCCTGCATGTTACCGTCGCAGATGCCGATCCAGACGACGAGCGCGTGAAGCGTGCGCGCGTAGGCGACGGCTTCCTTGG
>JGI25616J43925_10000937_pt1 | contig 11063 bp, 8 predicted proteins | sample GraSoi2013_100cm_FD_43925 | JGI IMG/M metagenome (IMG submission 43925) | reverse complement strand
GAGAGGCTTGAGAGGCTTAAGAAATCGAGGGGAAGAAAAGTACTTGTTTTGGCAGAGTCCGCAGGCCAAAGTTTTGGAGTAGAAAGATTAAAAGAAGTGGACGAAAAACTAATNGAAGTTGCTAAGAAAAACAATGGAAGAGTTATTACCTGCGATTATAATTTGGAAAAAAAAGCTACCATTTCGGGAGTCGTTGCCGTTAACGTAAATACGCTGGCAAATGTTCTAAAGGTTATTGCCGTTCCGGGAGAATCTTTGCATATTAAGCTTCAGCATAAAGGAAAAGACATAACGCAGGGGGTAGGTTATTTGGATGACGGAACAATGATTGTCGTAGAACACGCAAGTGCGGATTTAGGAAAAGAAGTAAATGTTATCGTTTCGAGAGTTATCCAAACTTCAGCCGGAAGAATTTTGTTTGCAAAGAAAATATAAACGTTGCGCTGAGGTCGCTTTTGCCAGTTTAGATTTTATCGCTGCTCGCTTTGCCTTCAACGATCTTCGAGCGTTCTTAAAAAGCAAATCGCTTCGGGATGCACATTAAGTTTATCAAAAGAAATTACGCGGGCCACAATTCAAGATTCGTTTCATGCAAAACTCGCATCGATGTTATATGTTTTTGGAGNGGAAAACTAAAAAGAGGTAAGGGAGCCTGCCCAACTCTCTTACCTCATTTCATCTCACAAAATTTGCCTCAGAAAAATCTTGTGAAAAATCCAACTGTATCAATCTAAATCATCAATTTTTGCCTCGATGATTTTTCTTGACAAAGATTTTTTTATTTGATAACAAAATAGGGAAGGCAATTAGTTTTATTCCTGCCTGAAGGACTAACTGCCCTTTTTCCGAGAGCATTGCTTTTCGTACACTGGACTTATATTTAGCGTAACGAAAGCGATGCTCTTTTTTGTTGTCAAACTTGCTTGTAGTACTGCCCTTTTTCCTAAAGCAGTGCTACCGGAACCCTGAGCCCTTTTTCCAACAGTCTTTTAAACTGTTCTCTGCCTTGTTCTACGAGAAGTCTTTGCTTGTAATCGGCAATTGTTACCCTGCCTTTATTTGNCTTTTTACCAAATATTGAAAAGATCTTCATAACAAAAATATTTTAGCATATTGTGTCAAGAAATGGTAGCCTATAGCAAAAATAAAGGGGCAAATGGTGTAAGCCTATAGGAAATAATTAATAGTTTAGACTGCTAAATCAAGCTAATTTTTTTCAACTAAAAAATGTGGATAATTTGAGGAAACCTCTTGACAAACTAAAAATTGGTGTCTATGGAAGGCTTAACAAGGGAAGTGAAGAATAATCGGTAAGCTTTTTGATAGTCATGAAGTTCCCTGGACCGCAGGACCAATTTTGCAAAAGAAAATATGTTTCTCTGGAGGTCAAGCAGATAGGTTTTGGGGTTATTTCGGTGATAGTGGAGGAATTCGGGAAGATTGGCGAATTTGCCGTAGGGGAGAAGTTTTATCAGAAAATCGCTATAAATAAAGGGATTAGCCTTGTGGTCAAACCTTAAAAGATCCTTTGGCAGGAGGTTTCTATTTACCATTACGGTTTCAAATTGCATAGATAGGCCGTGAAGAGGGGATTTGTAGATGTCTCTATTTTCCAAAGGGAAAAGGCTTTTAGACTTTTTAACACCTTTTCCATTTATAAAGTGGCTTTGTGTGCCTACTGCAACCACATTTGGATTGTTCAAAAGAAATTCAAGCTGATTCTTTATTCTGTCTTTGTGAGACAAATCATCGGAATCCATAAAGGCTACATATTCGCCCTTGGCTTTCTTAATGAGTCTATTTAAGGTCATGACTATTCCGTAGCGCTTTACGTTTCTGTAGGCTCTTATTTTTTTATAGTTTTTGTTGAATTTCTTGAGGATTTGGTAGGAGGAGTCGGTGGACTTGTCTTCGATTGCCACAATTTCGATATTCCGGTAGCTTTGAGAAACGAGGCTCTTAAGGCAGTCGGCCAAGTACTTTTCGCTATTGTGTACAGGAATAAGGATTGAAATTAAAGGTTTGAAATTGTTCATTCTACTGGGGCAGTAAAAGAGTTAAATGTTAAAAGGATTGTATCAAATAAAAGCTAATTTTTCAACTTTACGACCTCTTTTTTAATAGATAAAAAGTGCCAATAATTAGAATCACGAAACCCAGGTATTCGAGNTATTGGGGGAGGTATACTATATATATTAATGATGAATGATTAATGTTGAATGATGAATTTAGGNNCCATCCGTTTTCCCAGTTGTTTACCAAAACATGTTCTTTAAGTTCTTTGCCAAAGACGAAAGGNAAGAAATTGGTTAAGAAATTATCGTTACTGACCTCATAAGCCTTCCAACCCGAGGCANANNNTTGAGANANNACAAGCATAGAATCCTTATTAAGCTTAGGCCCGTTTACTATATATAAACTTTCGTTGGGATGTGTGACTTGGAGCTTAGGATAAGTGTCCAATTGGTTCTGGCTGTTTCCTTTTGTGAATACAATAGAGGTCAGAAAGTTGTAGGGGATTGGGTAGAAGGAGACTTTTCCAAGCCTGTTTATGGTTTTTTCTGCAATCGCTATGTTTTCAAAGTTAATTGAATATCCTATTCCAAACTGTTCGTAAGTGGGAAGAATAAAAGACGAAGTGGTTAATTTCTTATTTTCTTTAAGATATGTGTCTATCGGAGATTGTTTTTCGTCCTCATTCAATATCCAGAAATGTAAAGGCCTTCCTTTTATATTTTGATTTTCTATAAGTACCGCGTATCCTTGATTATGAGAAAGAGTTGACGAGAAGAAAGAGATACAAGCAGTGGCATTTTCGGATTGAAGCTCTAATTTGCCTTCATTTAACAAAGCGGAAACTGTGCCATTTCTAAAATTTTCGCAGTTTTTGACCTTCTTTTTGAGATCTTCGGATGGATTGATGGAAAAATTTTGAGATGAGTCTGTGATTTTGGGGACTTTTACCATAAATTCTTTGTTCCCGGTATCTTTTAAATCAATTATTGTGGGTTGGTTTAGAAGAGATTGGATATCGTTTTGGGTTATTGTTATCTGATAAAGGCTGCCGTTGTCTAAAGTTAAAACGTTTTGGCCTAAAAATATATAAGTTGAGCCTAAGTTTTCAGTGCTGTCCAAGTCCGCTTTAAGAGTTACGCCGTTTATATTAAGATCAAATTTTCTTGAGGATCCTTTTGGAATAATAAAAAGAGGCCTTTGGAAGATTTGTCCCCAAACCTTTTGTCCTCCGATATAGATTTGCGGAGTTTCCATATTAACATTTATAGTCGTACTTTCGTCATTATTTTTTTTGGCTTTAAAATTTGCTACAAAAGAAGCTTCACTTTCTAAAACGGAAGGTAGATTTATTTTTGTATCTTTAAGAATTGGCAGAGTTTTCGAAAACTCCAAGTATTCTCCGCTGTCTTTGAGAACGAATTCCTTGTTTTCTTCATTTTTTCCTGAAAAAAGCGAACGGAAAGGATAGAAAAAGTCCGGTTTGCCATCGGCAATAGAAGTGTAGTTGGGGATAGAAGAGTAGGCTTTATCAAAATTACTCCAATTATAGGAGTTAACGCTAGATGTTTTGTTTGTAGAAAATACAAACCCTTTTATGTTATCTTTTAAATCCACTTTGTACAAGTCGAGGTTTCCAAAGCTAGTCTGTTTTTTAATTGATGGAATTTGGAGGATAAGGTCTTTTAGCTCTTTTGTAAAAAGAGCTTTGGGAGCAGATGGATTAATTACGTTTTTATCTACCAGGAGGTAATTTATCTGGTATTTATTTAAAACGTTCTCAAAAAGCTGTGGATTTTTGGAGTATAAAGCGTACGAGACCTCCCAATAATAGTTTTCGTCATTTTTAGACCAGACGTCAAAGGCACGGTCCAGTATGGGCTGATTTATGCCGTACCATAAGAATCCGGAGCCGCCATAACCCCAGCTATAAAAGTTCCATCCCCAGAAAGATGATTGAGGGAAATTAGCAATTCTCGTATTGGGATCTTGAGTTTTTAAGAAACTGAAGAGCTTAAAATACTCGTTTGGAATGTTGATCCTTTCCTTGCTATAAATTAGTCCACCTTTAAAAATTGGAAACACAAAAAATCCAAGCAATACAATGAATAATATTATTATTGGGTAAAAATTCGGTTTGTTGTTTTTGGAGAGTTTTGTATACCATGACATGAGTTTTCCAATACCAATTGCAAAGAAAAATGAGTAAGTAAGGGCTGTGAGAATGGAAAATTTAGTAAAAGGGAAGCGGAACATCTCGTTAAAGATAGGAATGGTTCTAAGTAAACTGTCTATCCAAGAAAACGGGGGAGTACTCGTTGCAAGCATTGTAAAGGCAAGTACAAACAAGGCAGAAAAAGGCAAAACGAATGGTGCTTTCCTTTTTACATAGAAAAAACCAATTAAAACAACTACGAAAAATAAGTATCCAATACCTGAGACGAGAGGTGTTAAATGATCTCTCCAAGCAGAAAACATATAGGCGAAGTTGCCTTGAAGATTAGGGTCTACGTTATTAAACCAAAAGCCCTTGAGAAGCATTACATCTTGTATATTTCCAAATTCTTTGTTTTGCAGGAAGATGGTCTGGGTTGACATCTGGTTCATCTTAGCTTCTAACGCAACCTGGCTGTTGGTCAGAAAAAAGTATATAAAAGGCAAAAGCCAAAATAAGTTGAGGACAAGCGTAATCAGAAGAACCTGCAGTGATCTTTTTAATACATATCTATTTTTAGTTTCCAAAATCAAAATAAATAGGAAAAAACAAAGCGCAAAAATATAGACAAAAAATACAGTCGGAATTTGCGCTTGAGGAATAGAAAGTATGTTTACCAAAACGAAAAACAACAATGCCTTGCGAGTTTTATTCGCAATAAAATATAATGCCGAGAGTATTAGCCATGGCAAAGCGGCGTAATGAGTTATAAAGGGCTCCAGCGGAGTATAAAAAGTTTGTATGGTTGCAAGGTTAAAAAGGTAAAATAATCCTCCAAAAAGAGGCACGACCTCATTTAGAATTTTTGTGTCGTAATGGACTAGCTTTTTAACTAGAAAATAAGTCCCCAAAACGCCAAGCCCCAGCATTATAAATACATACGCTTGCCGGATAATATTAAGCGGCAGAAAAATAGACATCAAGGCTATAAAAATAGCGTGGGGAATCTCCGCGGCATGGGCGTGTCCGGCCAAAAGTCCCAGGCCCTGGTATTCCTGCCAGACGCTAAAAATATATCTTTTTAAATTAAGAAGCGGGCTTAACTCTTGAAGTCTGTTATCCCATCCTATTAGAAAAGTTGATGGTGAAAAATTGGTTAGGAAAACGGCAAGAATTGCTGCCATCAATATAATAATGGGAGAATTTTTCTTAAGCTTTTTCAATAAGTTCTTCATAGAGTTTTGCAACTTTTCCAAACTCTCTCTCTTTTGCCAGAAGCTTGCTGAATTTTATCATTTTATCACGAACTCTTTCGTTTCTGAGAGCTTTTATTTTATTTTCGAGGCCAAATTTACCTTCTTTAAATATTAAATCGTGGTTTTCCAAAGATGAATTTTCCAATGCTTTTTTAAAATCCGAAGATTTAGCTAAGCCTTGCAGATTCTCAGAAACTATAAATGGTTTGTTGTAGGAAAGGGCAATAGACAAAGGACCGCTTGACGACATGAATGTTCTATATGGGAAGACGATTAGATCCGAAGCTTCAAAATAGACGGGAATTTTGTCTTCGGGCAAAAAACCTGTCACAGAAATACCGTTTTTATCAGATTCTTTTTGGATTTTTGCTACATAATCGTCATAAAATTTCTTTCCGATATGGTTAGGGTTGGGACCTCCGGCAATAATAAGCTTTACATTCTTTCTTGCGTCTTTTGATAACGAAGAAAATTGTTTGACAAGAATATCGGTCCCCTTGTACCAGGCTAGGAAACCAAAGCTCAAAAGCAAAAAATCATTTTTTCCAATTTCCAACTTTGTTCTAGCCGATTGATAAGTTAAATTACTGCGAAATTTCTCAACTCCGTGAGGTATTACGACTATTTTCTTCTTGTCTCCAAGCCTTGCCAATCTCTCTTTTAATTCATCTTCAAAAACCACAGCCTTTGTTACGGATAAAAGTATAGCTTTATAAAAAAAGAATATTAAAATATTCAATAACTCTATTTTGAAGCTGCTTTTTGGAATATTTATATGTCCGTGCAGATTTTTTAGATCGCCAATTACTTGATGGAAGACGAAAATAATTTTTTTTCCAAGCATTTTCTCTGTAATAAGGAGGAAAAGGGGGAGGGGAATAAGAGAAATTATATTGCCAAACATGGCGTGTTCGAACTCAAAAAGTATTACTGGCTCTGGGCTCTTATAAATTTTTTTTAACAGAGAGGGAAAGGCAAAAATTGATCCCCGTTTCCAGACACGCAGTACTTCGACATTGTTTTCCTTATAATTTTTTTCGTTATCTAAAACTTCTGCCAAAACTCTAGCTTTAAATTTTCCTTCGTTGAGGCGACTTAGGGAAGAAAGGGTGTTTTTGGTAAAAGATGCAATCCCAACAACTTTTTTATTGTGTGTTTCTCCAAAGGGTGGATAGCTTGAAATAACCAAAAGACCTGTGGTTTTCATAAGTCTTTATAGGAAAATGGAAGCAAATCTGGAAACGCCCCAGCCCATGGTTTTGGAGTAAGAAATTAAGCCTTGTTTTAAGGAATACTCCCACTTAATTGTTAGCAAATCTTTTAGTGTGGTAATTACAGCTTTGTACATTTTTACCCGTGAATTAGGGTCATTCGACCAGATAACGGGTACTTCTTGAGTCGTAAACCCAACTCTTTCTGTTAGGAAAATTAATTCTACATCATAACCCCATCCGTTAACCCTAAGAAGAGGGGCGATTATTTTGCTTGCCTTATACGACACAGCTTTAAATCCGCATGTAAAATCGGTTACTTTTATTCCTACGAACATTTTGGCAAACTGCGTAAATATATGTCCCATAAATTCTCTGAGCGGGGATTGGTGTACTAAAACTTTGGATTTATCACTTTTTCTTGTCCCTATAATTAAGTCTGCGCCCTTTTCCATATATGTTATGAATTTTGATATCTCTGTAAGTGGAGTAGAGATATCAACGTCAAAAAATAAAGAGTAGTCGGATGTAGATGCAAGGAGTCCTGTTTTGACGGCATATCCTTTGCCTTTGTTTTCAGGATAGGACAGGAGTTTGATATCTGTGTTCAAGGTTCTCTTTAGGTTTGGGATGTTTTTTTTAATTAGCGATAAAGAACTATCTTTTGAACCATCATCCACAAAAATAATGCTCTCAAGTAGAAGAGAACTATCCAGCTTTAATTTTTTTAAAGCATCAAAGGTTTTCGAAAGCCTTTCCTCTTCATTGTAAACTGGTATAACAAACGATATTGTTCTCATATTTTTATAAAAGGCACACAGTCATTAAAGAAGGTGTGCCCAAAGATCATTCCGCCGCCATAACTAAACTAACCTTGTTACTTTGCAGGTGGTAAGATAGGTGTTGGCGTCGGCGCGGTAGTAACTGGGCAAGCAATCAAAACTTTGACTTCGGGTTGCTCGATAGCTTCTTTGGCAACCATCTTATTGTAGGAGTCAACGATTAAAGCGTTAACGTTGTTTGATAGCCGGATTGTTATTTCTTTTACTTCCATTGTGACATTGGGAAGGACGACAAATGCTTCTGCTTGGGCATTTGTTACTTTATTTCCTTGAATTGTTTCGACTCCCGCATCGGTTCTTTTTATTTTTGCCCAAGCCTGACCCACAGCATTATCAGTCGTTTTAATGCTTGAGTGGACTTCATTGGGCCCTTGTTTAAGGTGTGCAAACTTGTCGCCATCGATTACTCTCACTTCCCAACTAGTAGCTTTATCTGACCATCCGTCCCCCTTTACTCCAAAGTTATCCGCAGCCCATTGCTCCGCTGAGCCTTGTGATGTAGGAATATCTAGCAATGAATAAGAACCTACAGCGCCTTTTGCAGTTATCTCACTGGGCGGACAGATCAAGACAACTTTAACTCCTGGTTGTTCTGCAGCTTCTTTGGCGACCATTTTTGCAACAGAATCGTTAAGAAGTGCATTGACGTTGTCGGCCATTCTCACTGTTACTTCTTTGACATCTGCTTCAACGTTAGGCGATAGGATCAGGACTTCTGCTTGAGCGTCTAGTACCTGATTTCCTACAAATCTTTCGATTCCTGAATCAGTTCTTTTAATTTTTATCCATGATTGCCCGACTGTTTTATCAGTCATTTTTACTCGAGAGTGAACCTCGTTTGACCTTTGTTTTAGGTGTATAAACTTATCTCCTTGTGGGGTAACAACTGGCTCATCCCAATTATTTGGATTCTTTGACCATTCGTCCGCGCCTAAATTAGTGGCAGCCCATTGTCGGGATTCAATATTTAAGAGAGCATAGGTTTCTGCTGCTGCTTGGTTTGCTTTTGCATCGGCTTGCTCTTTGGCTGTTTTGGCTTTTTCGGCATCAGACTGGTCTCTTTCTTTGAGTGCTTTTGCTACAGCATCGGCTATCTCTTTTTCTCTAGCTGCTTTGGCTTTTTCACCATCGGCTGCTGCGCTACTTGTTGTTGGTGTTGCTTCTTTAGATCCGTCTTTACCTATACCGCTTATAGCAGCTCCTAAATTATCTTTAGCTCTTCCTAAATCATCGTGAAAAAGAATGACCCCACCTACGAGACCTGCAGCTAGACCTGCTGCCACTAAAGGCCCCTTCTTACTAGGCGACCTACGTACTATTCTTCTTGGTTCTGGTCCCTGTACTCTAGCTTCACCCGCCCGGCGTGCTACCGGTTCAGCTGGTTCCGCCGCCGGACCTTGTGGTCCTCTGTTCCTGCGCAAAACCCTGTCTCTAAGTGTTCTTCGCGGTGCTACTGGTGTTTCCACTCTAGCTTCAGCCACTGGCGCTGCTGGTCGTGGTTCAGAAATTGGTGCTCCCGGTCTTTCTTGTGCCATTATTTTTTACCTCCTATATACTTCATAGTTATCTAATTACAGGCATTACAACAGTGCCGGTTCCTCTTCTTGCTTCATTCATACGCATACCCGAAAGAGAGTTTCTCCACAAGGCATTTGGATTATTGGATAATCTTAGAGTTATTACTGTTCCGAATATTTCGTCAACGTCGGGATGGGCGACAAATGGAATGGCAGGCGTTCCTCTTCGGTCTGCTGCGACAAATCCTTGAGCAACAGCTCCGTCGAGTTTTATTCCTGTGTTTTGTCCGTTGGGATTAGCTTTTAGCTGTACCCATCTATCGCCTTGTGGTCCGCCGTCAAACCAGTCCCAATTATTTGGATCTGCGCCCCAAGTTCCGGGAACTCCAAACACTCTTGCAGCATCAACGTTATTCATTGCAAATAGTGGAATATTTCCCTCATTCGTTACCCCAGGAGCTTCGTTAAGAGGCATTACAATTTGTCCCGGAACTCTATTGTTTCTTGCTTCATCTGCGAGTTTTATCCATCCATCCCACGAGTTTTTGTGAGGGTAAACTGTGCCTTCCATAACCTCCACCAGTTGGGTATTTCGGTGTGCAATTACAATTGCCGTATCTCCGTAAATATTCTTAAGTTTCATCCAGCCGCGAAGTTCGACTCCTCTTCCGTCAATTCCGGCTATAAAAATAGGGTGGTGTTTTCCGTCTGGAGTTTTGAAAACGTAACCGCCGTCTCCCGAAGGGCTCCAATTACTTGTTTTCTTTGATTCTTCGTCCCAGCCAAATCTTGCCGCTACTTCTTCCTTCTGTTTCTGCAATTTTTCAGGCGTTGAAATATCGGTGTTGTCCCATGGCAAGAGGGAAGTGTCTAACGCTGCCAATTTTTCTGCGCTTAATTGCGGCAATTCAAGAATATTATCTACATGGTTTATTCCCGCAGGAACATCAGGCAATGGCACTGCCGCATTTGCAGGTAAGCCTCCGTTTAAAGTAGCTGCCAGCACTATTGACTGACTAGCTCTTTTTAGAACTTCCTTTCCCCATTTAAAGGGATTTCTATCAGGGCTTTTAAATTGAGGCATTCCTGCTCTTTCGTAATCTAAAAGAGAAGGACCAATGGTACCTCTTCCGAAATCTTTGTTTGGTATAAACCCTTCGCCTTTCATATTATTTTTTACCTCCAGATTTTCTTCTTAAGAACCATCCGGATAATCCTGCAGGCAAAAGTCCAATTAGTGGCAGCATTTCAGGTCCTGTCGGAGGAGTTGTTGTTATAGGTGCGGGAGGAAGAATTGGTAACCCTCCTTTAGTTGTAACCTGAGCTTTTTGGATACAAAATCGGGCTTCGTCATGAGCCTGGGACGAGTCGGTTGCGGTAAGTATTGCCTGATTTATAGGGTCACAGTTAACGTCTGTTGGTATTTGATTTGCATCTACGATTTTTCCCTGAATTGGAAAGTTTCTGGTTTCGTTAGGGTTAAGGTTATTTGCAATAAAGGTTAGTGTATTGGTGTTGTTGTCAAAATTTCCCGCGCCGGAGGAGAAACTAGTAAATTTTGGAAAAATATCTCTTACCACTATTTGGGGGACTACTGTGGAACCTGTGTTGGTTATAGAAATTTGGAAATTTACAGTTTGATTTGGAGAAAATTTAGGGTCGTTGATACCTAAGTTGTCAACAAATTCTCCGGTTTTAGGATTTTGTACTGTTTTATTTATTGCTACCTTACCAACTGTTATGCAGTTTTGTCCGCCGCCATAAATCGGTTGGCAAGTAACATCAGCAAAAGCTGTTGCGGAAAACAAAAATAAACTAAAAAGAAAAGCTACGTAAATTAAAACTTTATTCATACAAAATTACTTCTTTACAGAGCAGTTTTATAAAAGTATTCGGCATAATAGCATATGTTATAGGCTTCGTCAAGTAAAAATTATGTAAGAAAACAGTAATACATTTAGCCATCTTGACAATACTATATATATGTGATCTAATAAGGGGGCCTTCAAAGCAAATCCCAATTTTCAATTTCCAATTTTCAGTGAATTTTCAATTTTTCAAGTTGCCCC
>JGI25616J43925_10000936_pt1 | contig 11067 bp, 7 predicted proteins | sample GraSoi2013_100cm_FD_43925 | JGI IMG/M metagenome (IMG submission 43925) | reverse complement strand
CTCATCGTGGTGTTCGCGATCGGGCTGAAGGTGCTCCCGGTCACCGCGAGCGCACCCGCCGGCTCATCGGTGCCTACTCAGATCCGCTACCTGATCCTGCCCGCGATCCCGCTTGTGCTGATCCTCTTCGGCTACATCGCGCGGATGGCCCGGTCCGGCACGATCGAGGCCCTGGACTCCGATTACGTGCGGACGGCCACCCTCAAGGGCCTGCCGCGCTCGGTGGTGATGCGGCGNCATGTGCTGCGCAACTCGCTGCTCCCGACCATCACGGTCATCGCCACCCAGACCGGCTACCTGATCGGGGGCCTGGTAGTCGTCGAGACGCTGTTCAACTACCCGGGCCTCGGCAGGCTGATCTTCACGGCCGCCACCGACAAGGACTTCCCCATGCTGGAGGCCGGCGTGCTGGCCATCGGCCTCGTGTACCTCCTGGCGACCCTCGCGGCCGACATCCTCTACACCGTCCTCAACCCGAGGATCCGGCTACAGGCAGCCGAGTGATGGCCGACGAAGAGGTACGCGACGCCCTGGCCGCCGCTGCGGGCCTGCCGGTGGACGGCACGCCGTCGCTGCGCGATCCGGCCGCGATCGGCCTGCCGCCCGCTACGGCCGACGGGGCGGCCGGGCCCGCGGGCACGCTGGACGTCTCCGCCGGTCGCATCCGCAAGGAGCACTTGAGCGAGCTCCTGCACTCCGCGGCCTTCATGGTGGGCGTGGTGCTGCTCCTCTGGTGGGTGGTGTGCGCGATCTTCGGCCGGGTCATCAGCCCCGACAACCCGGTCACCGGGAGCCTTCTCCAGTTCAACATCGCCCCGTCGGGCGCCCACTGGTTCGGCACCGACTCGCTCGGGCGGGACGTGCTGTCGCGCGTGATCGTGGGCGCCAGGGACATCCTGATCATCGCGCCGCTGGCGACGCTGCTCGGCACCGCGGTCGGCACCGCCCTCGGCCTGGTCATGGGGTACTACCGCGGCATGGTCGACATCGTGGTCGGACGGGTCGTGGACGCCGCGCTCGCCCTCCCCGTCGTGATCGTGGCCTTCCTGTTCGTGGTCGCCGTCGGCCCGTCGACGCTGACCCTGATCCTCGTCATCGGGTTCGTGTTCGCCCTGCTGATCGCCAGGACGGTGCGCGCCGCCGTGCTCCAGGAGGCGGAGCTCGACTACATCGCCGCCGCCCGCCTGCGCGATGAGAGCGGCGCGCACGTCATGTTCGTGGAGATCCTCCCGAACGTAGCCGGACCGATCCTCGTCGAGTTCACCGTGCGCCTCGGCTACGCGATCTTCGCGATCGCGACCCTGTCGTTCCTCGGCTTCGGCATCCAGCCGCCCACGCCGGACTGGGGCGCCGACATCGCGAACAGCTACCAGTACCTGGCCGCCGGGTACTGGTGGGAAACGCTGTTCCCGGCGCTGGCGATCGCGTCGCTCGTCGTCGCGATCAACCTCATCGCGGACTCGATCGAGGCGGTGCTCGTCACATGACCATGGACGTAACGTGGACAGGCGCCGACGATCGCCTCGCTGAGGCGGCTGTCGTGGATGCCGCGCACGTCGACGTGAGCTACAAGGTACGGGGCACCGACCGGCTCGCCCTTCGTGACGTCTCGTTCCAGATCGGGCCGCGAGAGTCGTTCGGGCTGGTCGGCGAGTCCGGCTCGGGCAAGACGACCATGGCTCTCGCGATCACTCGCTACCTCGCGCGGAACGGGAGGGTCAGCGCGGGGTCGATCACCGTGAACGGCCAGGATGTCGGCTCGCTGGGCCGCAGCGGCCTGCGCCAGCTGCGGGCGCGGACGGTGTCCATGGTGTACCAGGAGCCAGGCCGCGCGCTCAACCCGTCCATCAAGGTCGGGCGGCAGGTAGCCGAGGTGTTCGAGATCGCCGGGCTGAGCCGGTCGGATGCGGCCGGTCGCGCCGAGGAGGCGCTGCGCAAGGTGCAGATCTCCGACCCGGGCCGGGTTCTGCGTTCCTACCCGCACCAGCTTTCCGGCGGGATGCTGCAGCGCGTGGTGATCGCGATGGCCCTCGCCGCGGAACCCAACCTGCTGATCCTCGACGAGCCGACGACCGCGCTCGACGCCACGGTGGAAGCCGAGATCCTCGAGCTGGTGTCGGCGCTGCGCGAGGAGTTTCACACCGCGATCTTGTTCATCAGCCACAACCTCGCCGTGATCGCGAAGATGTGCGAGCGCGTCGGCGTCATGTACGCGGGCGAGCTTGTCGAGCAGGGCCCNGCCCGCGAGGTCTTCGAGCAGCCCCGGCACCCGTACACCGTAGGGCTGCTGCGCTGCATTCCGCGCCGCGGCCAGCGTAAGGACCACGGCCGCCTGGACACGATCCCTGGCTTCCTGCCCGCCCCCGGCGAGGTGCCCGCCGGCTGCATCTTCGCCCAGCGCTGCGCCCTCGCCGATGAGCGATGCAGGACCGAGTCCCCGCCGCCGTACCCGGTGTCCGCGGACCGGACCTCGCGCTGCCACCATCACGAGCAGGCTCCCTCACTGCCCCGGGCGACCCCCGAGGACATCCGGCTGCCGCCTCCGGACGTGGCCGCCGCGCCCGTGATCTCGCTCCGGGGCGTCGCGAAGACCTATACAGTGCATCGCGACCGGGTCCAGGCGCTGGTCGGCGTCGACCTCGACCTGCATCTCGGGGAGACGCTCGGGCTGGTCGGGGAGTCCGGGAGCGGCAAGACCACCCTCGCCCGCGTGCTGGTCGGCCTGACGTCCGCCGACGAGGGCTCGACGCTCGAGCTGGAGGGCCGCAAGCTGGCGCCNCTGGCCGCCCGGCGGAGCCGGGATCAGCTGCGGGCCATNCAGATCGTCTTCCAGAACCCCGACTCGGCGCTGAACCGGCGGCACAGCGTGCGGCACCTGATCGACAGGTCCCTCACCAAGCTGGCCGGCCTGTCCGGGGCGGCCCGGGAGAAGTCGCTCCAGGACATCGTGCGCTCGGTCCGGATGGAACCGCGGCACCTGGGCCTGCGGCCGGCCCAGCTCTCTGGCGGGCTCAAGCAGCGGGTCGCGATCGCGCGCGCGTTCGCCGGGAATCCGCACGTCCTGGTCTGCGACGAGCCCACCTCGGCGCTCGACGTNTCGGTCCAGGCGGCGATCTTGAACCTGCTGGCGGAGCTGCAGGGCCGGCAGCGGGTGACCTACCTGTTCATCTCGCACGACCTGGGCGTNGTCCGCTATCTCGCCGACCGGATCGCCGTGCTCTACCTGGGCCGGGTCATGGAGTACGCGGACGCCGAGACCGTGTTCACCGGGCCGCATCATCCCTACACCGAGGCACTGCTGTCGGCGGTGCCGAGCCTGGACGGGACGGAGCAGGAGCGGATCATCCTCACCGGGGAGATCCCGAGCCCGGCTCAGCCGCCCTCGGGATGCGTCTTCCATACCCGCTGCCCGCGCCGCCTGTCCAGCGGGATCTGCGAGTCGACGGAGCCCCCGCTCGCCGAGGTGGAGCCGGGCCACATGATGCGCTGCCACATACCCGCAGCCGAATTGCGCACGCTGCAGCACATCGANANCTAGCCGAGCGGAAGCCGGGCCAGCCGCGACCGCCGACATTAAAACGACGTAACGATACGCAATGGATATCAACAGCACCCCTGGTTGAGCTGGTGCGCACGGTAAGGTTCCCTATCTGACGCCGTGGAGATCACCGACGGCGAGCTACGTCTAGGGGGTGTCATGGACACCGGCGGTTTCAAGAACGTCGACCACGGGCGGCTTGACGATCTTCGCCGAGGGCGGGGACCCATTCAGGAGCACGTCATCGACGAGTTCGTCGCCGGGCGGCTCTCGAGGCGNGACTTCCTTCGCCGCGGCACGATGATGGGCATGTCGGTGTCGCTGCTCGGCGGCATCGTGGCCGCCTGCGGGAGCTCGGGCACGAGTTCCAGCAGCTCGCACCCGTCGGCCACAGGCAAGGCCGGCGCGACCATCAGGGCAGGCGCCCTCGTCCCCGCGGCGGCGATCAACCCGATCACCATCGCCGACCAGGGTGGTCTTGAGCTGATCGGCAACGTGGGCGAGTTCCTCGTCTACACCGACCAGAATCTCCACTACCACCCGTGGCTGGCGACGAGCTGGACCTCGAATGCCGACGCCTCGGTCTGGACCTTCAAGATCCGCCAGGGCGTGAAGTTCAACGACGGGACGCCGATGACGGTCGACGACGTCGTCTACAGCTTCAAGGCCCAGTCCGACCCGAAGAGCTCGTCCAATGCGCTGTCCGTGTTCGGCGGCACGCTCTCCCCGGACGGCGTCGTGAAGGTCGACGACACCACGGTCGCCTTCCACCTCGAGCACCCCGACGCGGGCTGGCCCGACGCGGTCTCCGAAGACAACTACAACATGATCATCGTCCCCAACCACTTCGACTTCTCCAACTACCAGAAGTCGATGCCGGGCACCGGCCGGTTCATGATGACCAGCTACACCGCGAACGTCGGGGCGACGTTCGTGCGGAACCCGCATTACTGGGGGACGGCGGCGCTGCCCGCCAAGATCGAGTGGACCTTCTACCCGACCGAGGCGCCGATGGCGGCCGCCCTCCAGGCGGGCTCGATCGACACCATGGACCAGTTCTCGGTGGCCACCAGCCCGCAGCTGCTCAACGGCAGCTTCAACATCGTCAGCCTGAAGGGCGCCGCGCACCGCGAGCTGTCGATGCGCACCGACATCGCCCCGTTCAACAACAAGCTCGTGCGCCAGGCGATCGCGTACAGCCTCGACCGGCAGGCGATCGTTCAGGCGCTGTTCAAGGGCTACGCCGTGGTGGGGAACGACAGCCCGTTCGCGCCGGTCTACCCGTCGACGAACACCAGCGTGCCGCAGCGGACGCAGGACCTGACGAAGGCCAGGCAACTGCTGGCCCAGGCCGGGGTCCCGCGCGGGTTCTCCACGCCGCTGCTCACCGAGACGACCCAGGAGATCCCGCACTTCGCGCAGATCGTCAAGCAGTACGCGGCGCAGATCGGGGTCACCATCAACCTCACGATCGAGACGCCGACGAAGTACTACGGCTCGTCGGTGTTCGGGAAGTCGGACTGGCTGGACGGCGAGATGAGCCTGGTCGACTACGGCGCCCGCGCGGTCCCGAACCTGTACCTGAACGCGCCGCTGCAGACCCCCAACACTAAGACGGGCGCGGGCGCGTGGAACGCCGCCCGCTTCAGCAACCCCACCTTCGACTCGCTCGCGAAGCAGTTCATCGCCGCTGTGGACCCGTCCAGTCAGCAGCGGATCGCGGGCCAGATCCAGACGCTGCTGCTGGACGAAACGCCGATCATCTTCGCCTACTTCTACGACTACCTGACCGCCTCGCTGAAGAACGTCAACGGCGTCCTCCCGACGGCGCAGGGCCAGTTCTTCCTGTGGAACACGACCAAGAGCTGAACGCCCGCGACGCCGCGAGCCCGTGACCTCGCCAGACGGCGGCGGGGCCTTGTGGATCCGGTTCCTGTCCGGTCCTGACATCGACGGGCTGGCACTGACCGGCGCCGAGATCGTCGATGCCGTCGAAGGCGCGGTCCTCGCCCACGGCGAGGGCCGCGTCGTCTTCGAGCCGCGGGTGCACCTGGTCCCGGACAACGACGGGGCCGGCCACTTCAACGTGCTCCGCGGGCACCTTCCCACGCTCGGCGCGGGCGGGGTGACGGGCGGGATCAGCGGGATCAAGGTCGTCGGTGACTTTGTCGACAACTACGCGCGCGGCCTGCCCAGCGAGCTGGGGCTGCTGACGCTCTACGACCCCGGCACCGGGATCCCGCTGTCGATCATGGACGCTACCATGATCACCGCAGCCCGGACCGGGGCGATGACCGCGGTGGGCGCCAGGTACCTGGCGCGGCCTGACGCCCGGGTGCTCGGGCACGTGGGCGCCCGGGGCACGGCGTTCTGGAACGTGGTACTGCTGGACGGGATGTTCGACCTCGACGAGATCCGGGTGACCAGCCGCCGGCCGGAGTCACGGGAGGCGTTCGCGCGGCGCCTGGCCGAGGTCACCGACACCCCGGTCCGGGTCACCGCCACCACCGGCGAGGCGTTCGACGGCGCCGACATCCTGGTCGAGGCCTCCCGGCTGACCGAGCCCGAGCCGCTGCTGCGCACCAGCGCCATCCGGCCGGGCGCGTTCGTGGTTCCCTACGGCACGGTCAGCGCCGTGGAACTCGACCTCCTCGACGTGATGGACAAGGTCGTCGTCGACGACTGGCGCGAGGCGCAGTCCGGGCGGTTCGGCGCGCTGCGGCGGCACGTCGACGCCGGGCGGCTCTCGCCGGAGTCCCTGCACGCCGAGCTCGGCCAGATCGTGGCCGGCCAGCGCCCGGGCCGCGAGCGCCCGGACGAGCGGATCCTGCTCTGGCACCGGGGCCTGTCCATCCTGGACATCGCCGTGGGCGCGCTGATCCTGCGCCGGGCGCAGGACGCCGGCGTCGGCGCGATGGTGCGCTACCGCTGACATGACGCCCAGCCTGATCACCGCGCCCGACGACCTGGATCCCGCGCTGATCCTGCGCGTCGCCGGCGGGGACGGGATCGCGATCGCGCCGGCGCTGCTCCAGGAGGTGGACCGGCGCTGCGCCGCGGCCCGTGAGGTGCTGCGCCGCGGCGATCCGGTGTACGGCGTGAACACCGGCATGGGCGCCCTGGCCGGCGTCCCTCTCAGCGAGGCCGATCAGCTCGCCCACCAGCGCAACCTGTTGCTAGCCCGGGCGACCGGGGGCCCGCCCTGGCTGGACGCGGCCGACGTGCGGGCGCTGATCGCGGTCCGGCTGCGCACGTTCCTGTCCGGCGACTCCGGCGTGTCNGCGGGGCTGTGCCGGCGGCTGNCCGGCCTCCTCGACCAGGACATCGCCCCGGCGGTGCCCCGGGCCGGAGTGGGCTGCGCCGGCGAGATCGTGCCTCTCGCCCATGCGTTCGGGCCTCTGGCCGGGATCGGCCGGGTGCTGGGGCCGCCCGGCGCCGGGACGGTCCCCGCCGCAGAAGCCCTGCGCTCGCGCGGTCTCGGCGCCTTCAGCCTCGGCCCGAGGGAGGGGCACGCGCTGCTGGCCGGCGTCCCCGGCGCGACCGCCCTGAGCCTGCTGCGCCTGGCCGACGCCCGGGCCCTGGAGTCGGTGATGGAGGCGGCGGCGGCGCTGTCGATCGCGGCGGCCGGGGCGTCCCGCGACCCCTACGCGGCGGCGTGCGCGCGCGGCGACGACATCCTGGCCGNCGTGCTCGGCCGGCTGCGGGCGGCCATCGGCGAGAACCCCGAGCCCCGCGCCCTCCAGGCGCCGGTGTCGTTCCGGGTGGCNGGCCCGGTCCTCGCCCAGGTGCTGCGGGCCGGCGACGCGCTCGANNTCGCGATCGGCCGCGCGCTCACCGGGGTGACCGACTCGCCCGCGTTCCTGAACGGGAAGTTCGTGGGCACGGCCGGATTCCACGGGATCGACCTGGGGGCGCACTGCGACCAGCTCACCGCCGCGCTCGCGCACGCGGCCGAGGTCTCGGCGGCGCGCGTGCACCGGCTACTCGATGCCCGGGTGACCGGCCTGCCCGCCCAGCTGGCCGCCCGGCCGGGCCCGGACGCCGGGCTGGTCGCCGTGCACAAGCGCGCCGCGGGCGAGATCCACGCGCTGCGCCGGCTGGCCGTTCCGGCCTCGGTCGGCCTCATCGAGACCTCCGGCGGCCAGGAGGACGTGCAGTCCTTCGACTGGGAGTCCGCCGAGGCGCTGCGCGGCGCCCTGCACCACGCTCATGTCGTCGCCGCCTGCGAGCTGCTGACCGCCTACCAGGCCTGCTCGCTGTCCGAGCGCCCCGCGCCCGCCGGATGCCGCGGGATGCTGGGGCGGCTGGCCGAGATCATCGGCCCGATCGGCGCGGACCGGCCGTTCGGCGAGGACATCGAGCACATTCTCCGCGCGGGCCTGCGGTCCTGGCCGCTGGCTCATAGCTGGTAACCCTGGCTCGGGTTGGCGCCGCGGCAGGTACGCCTGTTGCGCCTGGTAACGCGCAGGCAGCCCTGGCCCGTGATGACATTTCCCTGGGTAAACCTGTGTTGCGTCTGGTAACGCGCGGGCGACCCAGGCATATGATGGCATTTCCCCGGGTAAAGGTTTTGGAGGTCTGGTGTCGGTTGCCATCATGACCCCGGGCAGTGCGGGTGCTGAGCAGCCCGACCGGGTCGGCACCGGCCTCAAGCAGGGGTGGGGCGTCAGCCCCGAGCGCCAGCAGGCGATCGTCGAGACGCTGCACGGCCTCGTGCCGCGCACCGGCCGCTTGTCCCCGGCCCAGCTCCGCGCGGTCACCGTCAAGATCGCCGCGCACCCGGAGTTCTGGGCGGACCTGGTCGTGCACGATCCCGACGTGCGCTGGTACCTGCCGCTGCACCGGTCGAACGCCTGCGACGTCTGGCTGCTGGCCTGGGAAGGCGGCCAGGACACCGACTGGCATGACCACGGCGGGTCGTCAGGATCGTTTGCCGTGGCCGAGGGCAGCCTGGTGGAGCAGTACCGGGTCCCGAGCGGGCGCAGGCTTGGCCGCAGGCGGCTGCTCGCCTTCGAGGCGGTGGCGTTCGGGCCCGGGCATGTCCATGACGTGGCGCACGGCGGCGACGGCTCCGCGACCAGCATCCACGCCTACTCGCCGCCGCTGAGCGCGATGACTTACTACACGCGGACTGACTACGGCCTGATCGCCCGCGAGACCGTGGCGATCGACGGCCCGGAAGGCGCCCGCGGGCGCGGCGGCGCCGACACCGCACTGGCCGACGCCACCGCGTTTGCGGCGGAGCTCACCAGCGACGCGCTGCCTGCCGACGCGCCCGGCATCGACGAGCTGCTGACCGAGGCCCGCAGCGGCCTGGCCAGGCTCCGGCCGGAGGCGGCGTTCGCGGCCCTCACCGACCGGGCGGTGCTCGTCGACATCCGGCCGCTGGAGCAGCGGATCGTCGAAGGGGAGGTTCCGGGGGCCATCATCATCGGCCGCAACGTGCTCGAGTGGCGGCTCGACCCGCGCAGCGAGGCCCGCATCCCGGCCCTGGCCCGGGCCGACGCCCGGATCATCGTTATGTGCTCGGAAGGTTATGCCTCGACGCTGGCCGCGGCCAGCCTCCGGCGGATCGGCCTGCGTGAGGCAACCGATCTCGAAGGCGGCTTCCAGGGGTGGAAGGCGGCCGGCCTGCCGACGCGNCCCGCCCAGTCGCTGGGCTGAGCCGGCCGCCTCACGAAGCGCCGGCCAGCCGGTCGGCCAGCCGTCAGGCGAGCTCGTGAGCGGCTCCCAGGCACCCGCGCTACCAGGCGCCCGTTTTACCAGGCATCGGAGCCGAACGAGTCCTCGGCGTGCCCGCCGGACACCGACAGCAGCTCCAGGTCGGCCTCGACCATCATCGCGACCAGCTCCTCGAAGCCGATCTTTGGCTCCCAGCCGAGCTCGGCGGCGGCCTTGGCCGGGTTCGCGCACAGCCGGTCCACCTCGGCGGGCCGGATGAACGCGGCGTCGGTCACCACGTGGTCCCGCCAGTCGAGGCCTGCCACCCCGAACGCCAGCTCCACCAGCTCGGCCACGCCGTGCGTGACCCCCGTCCCCACGATGTAGTCGTTGGGCTCGTCGGTCCCCAGCATCAGGTGCATCGCGCGCACGTAGTCGCCGGCGAACCCCCAGTCCCGGCTGGCGCCCAGATTGCCGAGACGCAGCTGCCGCTCATAGCCGAGCTTGATCTTGGCGGCGCCGAGCGACACCTTGCGNGTTACGAATTCGGCACCCCGGCGCGGCGACTCGTGGTTGAACAGGATCCCGGACGCCGCGAACATCCCGTAGGACTCCCGGTAGTTCTGGGTCAGGTGGTGACCGTAGGCCTTGGCCACGCCGTAGGGGCTCCGCGGGTGGAACGGGGTCTGCTCGGTCTGCGGCGACTCCCGCACCTTCCCGAACATCTCCGACGACGATGCCTGGTAGAACCGGATCTGGCCGCGGCCCGGGCTCCGGGACGCGCTGATACCGCTGCACACCCGGATCGCCTCCAGCACCCGGAGCACGCCAAGCCCGGTGACCTCGCCCGTCAGCTCGGCCTGCTGCCAGGACATCGGCACGTACGAGATCGCGGCCAGGTTGTAGACCTCGTCGGGCTGCACCCGCTCTACCGCCGAGATCAGGCTGCCCTGGTCCAGCAGNTCACCGCGGACCAGGCGGACGTCGCCGAGAAGCTGGCGCACCCGGCGCACCCGCGGGTTGGCCTGGCCCCGGACCAGGCCCCAGACCTCATACCCCTGGGCCAGGAGATGCTCGGCCAGGTAGGAGCCATCCTGGCCGGTAATTCCGGTGATCAGAGCGCGTCGAGTCAGCACAGTCTCCGCATCTATCGGGTCCAGCCGCGGCAGCGGCGGGGCATCGGGCCACGTCGCGGCAGCATACCGATACCGGAGCCACACAAACACTGGGCGGTTTACGTATGGGGCACAAGATTACGCAAGATACCAACTGGTAATGTTCGCTGCTTAGGGATCACGCGGGCACGCCTTGAGCGGGCTGCCAGCGGCAGACGAGGAGGCCAAACCTGCGTGAGCACCGAGCTACCCCGGGTGACGACCCCCGAGCCCTGGAGCAGGCCAGCCGGAGCCGACCGCCCGCTGCGCGTCGCGCTGCTGTCCTACCGGAGCAAGCCGCACTGCGGCGGCCAGGGCATCTACCTGCGGCACCTGTCCCGCGAGCTGGCCGCGCTCGGCCATCACGTCGAGGTGTTCTCCGGCCAGCCCTACCCGGAGCTGGAGCCGGGCCCGCTGCTGCGCACGCTGCCGAGCCTGGACCTGTACCGGGACCCTGACCCGTTCCGCACGCCGCGGCCGGGCGAGTACCGGGACTGGATCGACGCGCTCGAGGTCGCCGCGATGTGGACCGGCGCCTTCCCTGAGCCGCTGACCTTCAGCCTGCGCGCGCTGCGCGCGCTGCGGGGCCGCCGCGGCGACTTCGACATCGTGCACGACAACCAGGTGCTGGCCTACGGCATGCTCGGCATCACCCGCCTCGGCCTGCCGCTAGTCACCAGCATCCACCACCCGATCAGCGTGGACCGGCGGATC
>JGI25616J43925_10000935_pt1 | contig 11070 bp, 10 predicted proteins | sample GraSoi2013_100cm_FD_43925 | JGI IMG/M metagenome (IMG submission 43925) | reverse complement strand
CCCGGCGCTGTCGACCATCAGCTTCTTTGCCAACGGCATGTCGTGCGGCGGAACGATCGCGCTGACGCGGCTCGATGCAGGATACGAGGTTCGCGTTAACTGGCTGACCGGAAGGATCGAAATTGTCCCGCGCTCTACCACCACGAATTGACGGCCNGCAAGCAGGCTTCACGATCATCGAAGTATTGATCGCGCTTGCNGTTGTTNCCGTTTGCATCGTNGCCATCGGATCGGTGATGTCGACGAATGCGCGNGGCGTCCGGTCGCTGGAGCATCATGTCGAGCTGATGCAGGCGGCGCGCAACGCGATGATCACGGGGATTCCGCCGCGCACCGCACTCGGCCCCGGCGTATTGTCCGGCGAGCTCAATGATCATCGATGGCAGATCGACATCGGACCGCTGGGCGAAGGCTGGGTGGTGCCCGACGCGGATGTCACATGGGTTCCCCAGCTCGTGAAAATTCATGTGCAATCTCCTTCCGGCGGAGCTTTCGATCTGCAAACCGTTCGCCTCATGCATAGGCCGCGCCAATGAATGCCGTGCTGAAAAAGAAGCGCGACAGCGAGGCCGGCTTTACGCTGATCGAGACGCTGGTGGCGCTGGCCTTGACGGGCCTCGTGCTNTCTGCCTTGGCCAACATTACCTCGCAATGGCTGCCAAACTGGAACCGGGGGGTAGACCGCATCCAGCGCAGCGAATCGATCGCGCTGGCATTGCAGCGGATCGGCGCCGACCTTGCGGCCGCTGAATATGTCCCACCCAATCGCGAACAGCGCCAGCCGCTGTTCGACGGCTCGGAGCTGTCGGTGATGTTCGTGCGGACTGCGCTCGGTCCGAATGCAAAGCCGGGATTGGACGTGGTGCGGATCGGCGAAACCACCGATCGCGGGGAGCTCGTAGCGGTCCGCTCGCGCACGCCGTTCGCGCCATTGCCACAGGGGTCATCGCTTTCCGAGCAAGTCCAGCTTGGCGATCCCGTGGTGTTGTTGCGTCCACCGTTCCGGCTGTCGTTTTCATATGCCGGTCGCGATCGCGTCTGGCAGAGCAGTTGGCACGAAGCGGACAAGTTGCCGGTCGCGATCATGCTGACGGTTCGCGACGCGGCTACCGAACGGGTGCTTTCCGTATCGACGGTAGCCTCTGTTCATGCCGAGGCGCCCGCGGGGGGAAACTGCGCGCAGCCGCAGTCGCCGCAGCCGCAGCCGGGCGCCGGCTGTGACGGCAAGACCGACGGCACCGACCAGAATTCGAAAGACGGCGCCAAGGACAATTCCAAACCCGCAAACGCCGCGTCGGGGCAGAGTGGAACACAATGATGCGAAAACTCCCGCGCGTGACCACGACATCCGAACAAGGCTTCGTGCTCGTCGCCGTGCTCTGGATTCTTGCGGCGTTGTCGGCGCTGGCGATGATCTTTGCGGTCTATCTGTCCAATTCGGCGCAGGCGCTGGCCGTCAGCGATGCCGGGCTTAAGGCCGAAGCTGTTGTTTCGGCCAGTGTCGAGTTGACGGTCTATCAGTTGTCGCTGGCCGGCGATAAGGCGCGTCCCATGGAGGGGGCGTTTCACTATCGGCTGGACAACGCAGATATTGACGTTTCCTTCGTCTCGGAGGCCGCCCGCATCGATCTCAACGTCGCTCCGAAGGAGTTGTTGGCCAATTTGTTTGCCGGCCTTGGCGCCGGTCCGGAGGATGCCGGGCAGTACGCCGACCGCATTATCGGATGGCGGACGCCCCCAAAGGCCGATGCTGCCGAGGACGAAGTGTCGCTCTACCGCGCCGCGGGGCTTGCTTATTCGCCACGACAGGCGCCGTTTGCGCATGTCAACGAGCTTGCGCTCGTTCTCGGGCTGCCGCCGGCGCTGGTCGATCGCGCGCTTCCGTTCGTGACGGTCTTCAGCGGATCGCCGAAGATCAATGTCCTGGTTGCAGCACCCGAGGTGATCGCCGCATTGCCCGGCATGACGCCGTCGGGCCTGAAAGAGTTTCTCAAGGAGCGGCCGGCACTGCCAAAGGACATGCCTGCGATCGCAACGGCGCTCGGTCCGGCGCAGGCAAATGCGACGATTGAAAAGAATGATTTCTTTCGCGTCCTCACCACGGTCAAATTCGACAATGGCCGCCGGACGGCTTCGGAGGTTGTGATCGGGCTTGGTGGTGAGGAGGATCCTTATCGCGTGCTGTCATGGCAGGACGAAGTGGAGGCGGCGGCCAGCCGTGCACCAAAGCTTTCGGATGGTGGCGATGATCTCTGAACTCAGAGAGCTGTTTGGCGAATGGATCGTGGCCGTCGACCGCGCCATCAATTCGATTGTCGGTCGTTTTGTGCAACAGCGGCAAATACTTCTCGTCGAGGGGGACGCCAACAGCTTTACGGCCAAGGCGGCGCCCGTGAAGAAAGGCGCTGCTTTGCCGGATGTTTCATTTCGGCTGTCGAATGGCCGGCCGATCCCTTCTCTTCCGCCCGATTGGGAGGCTACGCTTCGCGGCAGCCGCGTCGAAATCNTGCTCAAGCCCGACCACGTCCTGTTCCGATCGCTCGACTTTCCGAAGCGAGCGATAGAATTTCTCGACGGCATGATCCGCGCCCAGATCGATCGTCTGACGCCCTGGACGGCAAATGACGCGGTGTTCGGCTGGAGTCCACCCTCCGACCTCCCAAACGAGCGCATTCAATTGACCCTCGCGGCGACGTCGAAAAACAAGATCCAGCCGCTGATACAGCTTGCNGGTAATCTCGGCGCGGCGTCCGTTACCGCGTTTGCCGAACCACCACCCGGCGAGGCCGCGCCCGCAAAATTGAGGGTCTTTGAGACATCGCTGCAAAGCGCGATNGGGCGCNGNCTGGATGTGCCGCGCCTTCTGCGCATCACGCTGCTATGTACTGGTTTGGCGGCCGCGGCCTCGCTGTTGCTCGCGGCCTACACCGGAAACATGCTCGATGGCGAACAGCAGCAACTGCTGCACCGGATCGCGGAACGCCGTGCGTCGCTGCGTCTCGGTCAAACCGGCGCGGGCGGATCGGCCCAGAGCCTGCTGGCGAAGCGCAAGCAAACCACGCCGTCCAGCGTCATGGTGCTTGAAGCGATCTCGCGGGTNTTGCCCGACAGTACCTATGTGACTGAGCTGCGGATTGAAGGCGACAAGGTCCAGGTGGTCGGCATTTCGCAGGACGCCCCGTCCCTGATCAGATTGATCGAACAGTCGCCGCAGTTCTCCCGCGCTACATTCTTTGCGCCGACCACGCGGGCGCAGAACGACCCGGGAGAGCGGTTCCACATCGAGGTGCACATCACGCCTTATTTCGGATCGGGCACATGAATTCCGTCGCCACATTAAGAAAGACATTCGCAGCCTCGCCCTTGCTGGCGGCGTTCGCCTACGCCGGACTCGTATTTGTATTGCTGTTCATGGTGATCACCTCCATTGCCGATATTTTCGGGCAGCGGGCTGAGGTAGCATCCTCGGCGGCCATGCTGGAGCAACTCGAGGGCCGCCGTCCCGCCGCGGTGCGCGGGGAAGGCACCGACGTTTCGATGCCGTCGGGCTCNCCGTTTCTGGAAGGGGCTACCGTCACCATCGCAGGCGCGGCCCTGATCCAGCGCGTCGCCGGCGCCGTGACGAAATTCGGCGGCAACGTCCTGTCGACCCAGGTCGAATTGAAGGGCACGCAATCCAAGGCGGGATTTATCAGTATTCTCGCAAGTTGCGAGATGGAGCAGGTGGGACTGCAGCAGCTGCTTTACGACCTCGAAGCCGGAATGCCGTTTTTGTTCATCGATCAACTCGTCGTCCAGGCTCCGTCCACGCTCTCCAATTCGGGAAGCGGAAAGCTGCGGATCCTGCTCGCAGNGTCCGGACAATGGCAGGGTGCGAAATGATGCTGGGGCGCGCAATTGCCATGATGCTTCTGGTGGCGCCGGTGCACGGCGCGGCCGCGTTGACCTCCGTCGCAGCCACGGATCCGCTGGATGTCGATGCAGCCCAGGATACGCGCTCNGGACCTCCGGCATCCGCGATCTGGACGCAACCTGGCGCTCAAGCACCGGTGCAAACCGTGACCGCGCCGGCGGCGCCGGCGCCGGCACCGGAGCGGGCGCTGAGTGCCAATCCGCTATGGGCGATCCCGCTCACGTCATTGTCGGGCACGCGCGACCGGCCGATCTTCTCGTCATCGCGGCGGCCGCCGGCCCCAGCGGTCGCTCCTGCCGTCGTCCCGAAAGTCGCCGCTGTTGCCAAACCGAGGGAACCCGAGCGTCCGGCGCTGTCGTTGGTCGGTACGATCGCAGCCGAGGATGAGGGGTTCGGAATATTTCTGGATCAATCGACCAAGGCGGCGCTCCGCCTGAAGGTCGGCGAGGATTATCAGGGCTGGAAGCTGCGATCGGTTCAAGGCCGGGAAGCGACGCTTGAGAAGGATCAACAGGTCGTCACCCTTGCATTACCACAGCCCGGGGTAGGGCAGGCGGGTAGTGAGGCCCGTAACGAGGTTCGTCAGCCGCCGGCGAGCACCGGAAAACTGCTGTCGGTGACGTCACCGCGACCTAACAAGCCCGGTCGCTGATGTTCTGATGTCGCTCGGAAAACGCTCTAATATTGTTGAAGACCGGTCGCGAACAACAGGCCGATCGCCAAAAACGGTCCGAACGACATCGAGGTATGACCGGTCAATTGCCGTCCGGTCAATTGCATGACGCCGGCGCAGGCAAGCGCCGTCAGCGCGGCCACCAGCAGAAGTATGGGAAGCCCGGCGACGCCGACCCAAATGCCGGCGGCCGCCAGGAATTTGACATCACCCAACCCAAGGCCCTGGATTTTTCGAAGGGCAAAATAGAGCCGTCTCATCAGCCAGAAGATGGCCCCGATGGCCACGCCCTCGCATGCAGCTTCGAAACCAGCCAGAGGACCACCGAGGATCACGGCCTTCGACAGGCCAAGCGCGGCGATGGTCAGATTCAACCAGTCTGGAATGATCCCGTGACGAATATCGATCCAGGCAAGGACAGCGCTCAAAAGGCAGAGCAATCCAAAGGATACAACGACGAGCATGCCCGGTGCCTGGCTAAGCAAAACTGCCCGACCGCTTTAGCAGACTGTTGAAAAAGACGCCAAAATCATTCCCAGTGTGCCGCGGCGGGATGGAATCCACCCCGCCGCAACATACGATTGCGCTAGTGTCGATCGTGATCGCGATCGCGGTCGCCATCGGAAGCCGAGACCACGACGCCCGTCGCCTCGTCGAGAAGGAGTTTGCGCGGGCCCTCTTCATCCCGATCGTCGAAGTCGAACATGTTGTTGAGAGGTCCGGCGATGGTATCGAACGAGCCGCCCGGCTGGATGCGCTCACCCGACAGCCAGTTGTCCTCGATGAACCGCAGCACCGAGGTCTGGTCGGTCAGGGTGTGATCGACATGGTTCCGCTTCGCGAAAGGCGAAACCACCAGCAGCGGCATGCGGGTTCCGTAACCGCAACGACCCCATTCCGGCTGGCCGAAATTGCCGTTGAGCGGCGCTGCCGGCACGGTTTTTCCCTGCTGGAAGCCATTGCTCGTCTTGCACATTCCGGGGCCGTTGAGGGTATCCACCGCCGCGCTGAACGAAGGATTCACGATCGGAGGCATTTGATGGTCATACCAGCCGTCGGAGTCGTCATAGAGAATGATGACGGCGGTCTCCGACCACACCGGGCTCTTCTCCAAGGCGTTGACGACGCCCACCACGAAATGCTGTTCGTCGAGCGGGTCGGAATAGCCGGCATGGCCGTCTTCAAACGCAGGTGCTTTCAGGAAGCTCACGGCCGGAAGGTTGCCCGCCTTGAGGGCATCGAAGAAGTCGTGAGTGTCGTAGTTGTGATTGGCCGGATCAGGCGTGTTGGTGTGCGGGATCAGGCTGTGACCGATGGATGCGACCGAACTCGGACGGGCATGGGTCGGATTCCGGGTCGACGCATAATACTGGAACCAGGCGTGGTGCGGAATGTAGTCGACCGACGTGAACGCGGGGGTGCCCGGTGCGGTCGGGTTGGTTTCGCGCGCGCAGCCCGTCGTGCCGTTGGCATTGACGATGCCGAGATCGAACCCGCCCATGAATGAACCCCAGGTGATGCCCTTGTCGTTGAGGAGATCGCCGATGTTCTTGCCGGCCAGTGTCACNTGATCGCCACTCGGGTTTGAGCAGGCGTCCAGCAGGGGATCTCCGTCGCCGATCACGGTGATATTGCTGGTGGTTTGGCNGGTGTCGCCGAAAGCCTCGTGGGTGCCATGCAGCAGATTGTTGGAGGTGCCCAGAACGTTCAGCGTCGCGGCGATGCCGTTGGTCTGGCCCGAGATCAGGTTGAGCGCGCCCGGAGTCGATGGGCCGAACTGGGTCGTGTAGTTGTTGTCGTTCAATGCGAAGTGCTGGGCGTAGTTCCACAGCGCGGTGACGGTGTTGCCGTCGAAATACCCCATCACCAGCCCCTTGGTGCCGATGCCGCTCGGCGGCGGTCCCTGGGTTCCGACGTAAGCCGGGAAGCCNTCCATCTTGCCGTTGTCNTANGCGCTTTCCTCNGGGCTTTCATTGTGGCCCTGGTCCGCGGTCAACACTTGGGCCGGCGACAACCGGAACGGGTTCGCTGCGCCGGTGCCATTGGTCTTGGCGTTGTCGGGGGCGGCCGGAGCGTTGGGATTGCTGTTGGGATTGTTGTTGAGAAGATCGACGCCCGCAAGCGGCCCGAAATCATTGTTCACGTCGAGCGGGTTGGCGAGGTTGTTGACTTTCGGCGTGTGCTTCGAGGCCACAAACGGCGTTTCGCCGGACAGGTTGAGCGCATTCGGATAAGTTCCGAAATAATGATCAAACGAGACGTTTTCCTGGAAGATCACGACGACATGTTTGATCGGCGTTGCGGTGCGGACGTGATGGAAATCGTCGGAATCGCGGCCGTGGTCATCGTCGGCGACGGCGCTTGCACCCGCGACCACGAGGGCCAGAGCGGATACCAAACCAAGGGCTGTTGGCAAACGCATTGGGGTTGCCTCCTTTTGGAAGAGTTGAATTTGAAGGATGACTGAGAGTTGCGTGTGGCGACCAAGTGTGGTGCCGCGCGGAATTTTTCAGAGCCGGGTCACAGCCGGACGAAAAATTTGTGACATCTGATTAAATAGGTCCGAGGCTTCAACGTCATGCGATGCATCATTGAATTTATTCCAGGAGCACGTTGAAAAATTTAGAGTCGCTGCGAAGCTGCTGTCGCAAATAATCCTTGAAATGGTCATGCAAAGCGAAAGGGCCCCGCGCGTGCGGGGCCCTCTGGCCGGAACGGAAGCCGCCGGCGGACCGGCAGGTCCACTCCGTCAGTCGTGGTCTCGGAACGGCGAGACGTAACCTTCCGGGAATCGCAACTGGAAGCGGCCGATCGAGCGATAGTCGCCGAGATTGTTGCTGGGCTGCGGCGTGTTGTAGCCGGCGAACACGATCGTCAGCGTGCGTTCGTCGGTGTATAGCGCTTGCGGATCATAGACGCGGCCGCTGAAGAAGTTCGAGTTGTAGCCGCCCGGCACCGGCACAAACGGCGCCACCTGTGCGCTCGTCAACGCGTCGGCGCCGCTGACGTTCACGACCGGGGCGTTCAAGGGATATGGCCGCGGGCCGGCGGGGTCGGTGACCGTGTCGGTGGACAGGATCGGATTGTCGAACCCATTGATTACGTGCCAGCTCAAGAGGTCGCTGGGCTGGTTGACCTCCTTGTCGGTCTCGGCATAGCCGATGAAGTGGAACCCGTCGGAGTCGTTGTCGAGGCAGTTGCCGGCGCCGAAGAACATGCCGTAGTGCCCGTTGGCGAGCTTGAGAATACTGCCGCTGCCGAGCCAGCGGATACCGTTCAATGCGACGGTGGTCGGATCGCTGAGGCCGCTGGCGGCGCCGACGTCGGTGAAGTTGATACCGTCCGTTGTGCTGGCGACGCGGACCGCGGTCACATCGTGGTTAGCCTTGCGCGGTTTGCCATTGACGAGGTTGGTCAGCGCGAAGGTGGGCGTCTTCGGGCATTGCTGGGCGGCCGGGAAACTGGTGTCGGCATTCAGGGTCTTTTCGACATAGACGACCATGGTCGTGTTTCCCATCGTGACCGCGCCCATGATCGCGTCGGGATTCTGCAGGCCGCTCGTTGACGCGGCCTTGGAATCCAGCGTCGGATAGCCGCCGGAAGCAAGCGGGCTGACGTAGCCGAAATCTGGAAGCGAGTACAGCGATCCCGTCTGCGAATGCGGGAGCGTGTGCACCACGAGCTGATCGGAATCGATGTGACCGTTGGCACGGTTCAGGCTGTAGACACGCTGTACGCCGTGNACGCTAANGACCACCGGATGACCGAGACCATTATCCGCGGCGTTGGCACTCGAGGAGCCATACGGCGTCTGAACGCCGTTCACGTTCAGATTGAGATTGTCCGGGTCGGTCGGATCCCACGGGCAATACGGATTGAGCGCGAGCGCCTCGCCGGTGAAGTGCCAGGAAGCACCCCAATCGCTCGACACCGCCGCGACCACCGCTTCCTGCTGGTTGCGCGGGCGGTAGTCGAAGAAGCCTTCGAGGACATCGCCCATGCGGCGCACGAACGGGAAATAATAGGGCTGCATCACGCTAAGACCGTGATTGATCGCGGGGCTACCAGTTGGGCTGCAATANCCCGCATAAGGNACGCCCGAGCCTGAATAGGGCGGACCCGCCGTGGTCGGGACGATGCCCGATGCATCGTGTTTGAAAAAGTCGTTGTGGTCTTCGTGCTCGGGACGTTCGTCCGAACCCTCNTGCCGGAAATGGTCGCCCGACTCATCATGGTCAAAACGGTCGGCTGATTCATGCAGGGTCCATGGACCGTGACTGATCACGGACTGAGCCATGCTTCTCGGAACATAGGAGATTTTCGGGCCGGCGTCGGTGGCCGATGCGGGCACTGCAGCGAGCAGGGCGATGACGGCAGAAGTGCTAAAGAGCAAATTATTCATGCTGGAATTTCCTCCGTTGGATGCGCCGCCCTTTTCGCGGGGCGCGCCCCGTTGAACGAATGTCGGGATCGGAACTTCCAATTCTTTCTTTTCAAACCAACGACCCTTTTTTGACAATTCAGAATAGAGCGGCGCCGGGCTCGTTTTGCCCGCGTGCTGGATGACCCACCGCCGTCGCNAGAAAGCGAAAAGGGCCCCGTGGATGCGGGGCCCTTNCGAAATCNTGTCTTTCTTTCGTCGCTATTCGCGATTGTCCCACAGGCCGGGCAGCACGGGCGTGTGCTCGACGCGCACCGACTTCAGTTCGTCCGGTTCGATGTCGAGCGCCTGCAGGATTGTCGGCGCGACCTGCGAAGTCAGCACCGGGGTCTTCAACACGACGCTCGGAAAACGCGGGTTGGAAACGACCAGCCCGACATTGGTGTCGGCGAAGCTCATTCCGCCGTGCTCGGCGTTCTTCGCCGTCGATCCGGTATAGACCGTGCCGTAGATCGGCTGGACGATGACGTCGGGCGTCCGGCTGTCATGCGCCGGATCGTTGAATTTCAGCTTCAACTCATCGCCGCCCAGGACCTCATCGATGAGCAATGTGTTGGCATTGGCGTTCAAATAATCGATCACAGCCTTGGTCTGGCTCTGATCTTGCAGCCAGATCAGCGCGATGTCGTCGTCCTGGACGAAACCGCAGGGGCCCGTGGTACAGGCGGCGGCGTTGGCGATGGCGATCCCTCCGGGATTCGTTGCGGCGTCCGGCAGCGTCGCAACGAGGTCGGCGAAATGGCCCGGCTTTTTGATCTTGGTTGGGTTGATCGGCGACTGGCCGTGCTTGGCGCTGACGATGAACAGCGTCGAATTGTAGAGGCCGCGCTGCTTGAGCGCCCGGATCATGCTGCCCAAGGCTTCATCGGTCTTCNGCAGGCCGAAAGCCAGAACTTCGGTGGGGGTTCCGGCGCCGTCGGTGTAGCCGCCCGGCTTGCCGGTATGGGTGCTCTGAGGGCAGCTGCCGTTGCCGTTGTCGTGGGCCAGCTTTTGCCCGACGCTCACCGCCTGAAAATTCATCCCGAACACGGCGGGGGTGCCGCCGCCGGGCGAGCCGTCATGCTTGAGGCCGTTGATTTCATTGATGATGCCCGCGACCTTCAGCTGGTCATTCGCGACCGTGCAATCGATGCTGACGGTGTTGTCGAGGCCATTCACGTTGGTGATTTCNGGCGTGTAGAGATCATCGACGCCCTTGCCCGACGGGCCGTTGACGAGATCGTAAGCCGGGTGCTTGTCCGCCCAGGCGGTACGGCCACCCTTGCTCTTGACCACTTCGAAGACGGTGTTGGTCCTGATCGCATTGTGCGGAAACACCGCAACGCACTGGCCGAACTCGTTGCGGCCACGCGGCAGCCTCGCCGGATCGATTTTGTTCAATGAAACGTTGCCGTTGTACTGATCGACGCTTTCGTCGAACACCATCATGTTGCCGGCCGGGCCCTTGCACGTCACGTTGGTCGGATCAAACAGCGTGCGGTCATAGCTCACATCGTAGAACAGGCCGTGGGTGATTGGCGATCCGCCGGTCACCAGCGCCAACAGACCAGGGAACGAGTCCGAGTTCGCCGGCGTGCGGGCGTTGCTGTAGGTGACGCCGTGTTCGGACAGTTCGGCCAGAGCGGAGTTTGGATGCGCTTCGACATAGCGCGCCACGTCAAGGGCGTGCAGGCCGTCCACGCTGATTAGCAGAACGTGATCGATATCGGCCGCCTCCGCGGTTGCGCCAAGGGCGACCCCGGCCAGCAGGCCGAGCGTGATTTTTTTCATTATCATAGAATGTTCTCCCCAATGATTCCGGTGCTATGACCGCGATAATCACTCTGGCAGTCACATATTTCACGCAGATGACCGGATGATGGGGCAGAACGGTCCAGAGGCCGGTGAGGCGTCGCCTCCGGAAACCGGCGTATTTGCGGATTCGTAAGGGAAAACCCACGGCTCCCGTCTGATCTTCGAAATTCTATTCCGCATATTGCCGTAACTATGAAGTTTATTCCCGCGCCAACCGCGTATCATCGGGCAAATCTGCAATCCCTTTGC
>JGI25616J43925_10000932_pt1 | contig 11085 bp, 10 predicted proteins | sample GraSoi2013_100cm_FD_43925 | JGI IMG/M metagenome (IMG submission 43925) | reverse complement strand
CAGCACCAGCCGGCCGACCGCCGCTGGCGGCGCGTGGCGCGTCCGCTCGTCCAGGTCGGCGGCGAGTTCCAGCTCGAGATGTTCGAGCCGACCTGGGAGGATGGCAGCCGCACTTATGGCGCGCCGCTCCAGGTGAAGGCCAACGGTGGNGTGCTGCTCATCGACGACCTCGGCCGCCAGCGCGTGTCACCGAAGCAAATCCTGGACCGGCTCCTCGTGCCCCTGGAGCAGGACACCGACTTCATGAACCTGTCGTCGACGGGCCGTAAGGTGGAGATTCCGTTCCAGGCGCAGCTTGCGCTGTCCACGAACCTGCGTCCGGCCGAGCTGCTGGACGAGGCTTACCTGCGCCGGCTCTCCTACAAAGTCCTGATGCCCGANCCGACCTGGGAGATGTGGTGCCGGATCTTCGAACGGGAGCGCGAGCGGTTGGCCATCCCTCCCGACCCCGGAGCGCTCGAGATGATCTCGACCCTTTACAGCGGGCGGCCGCTGCGCGGCAACCATCCCCGCGACCTGCTCGAGCGGTTGGTTGACGTGTCCTCGGCACGCGGNGTGCAGCCCAGGCTCACGCCGGAGCTCGTCGAGGCCGCCTGGCACACCCTGTTCATCACGAGCTGACCCGAGCGGCTCCGCCGAGCGCGCGCGTGATGTCGGTCGTGGAGAGCGTCCCCACCAGCTTCCCGCCGTCGAGCACCAGCATCTGGCCATCGTCCGACGTGGCGAAGCGGTCCAGCACCGCGGCGAGCGGTTCGCCGGGGGAGACGTGCGCGACCTGGTCCATCGCAGTGCCGAAGTCTCTTACGCGTCGCACACGCCGCTCCGCCTGTGGCACCTGGGCGAGCCTCGCCAGGGTCACTAGACCGTCGGGCGCTCCGTCGAACGTTTTCAGCGGATATGCGCCCGTAGTTTGCAGCGGAGCGTAAGAACGCATGAACTCGTCGACCGTGATCCATCCTGGCGCCACAGTCGGCTCACGCGACATCACGTCGGCCACGCGCAGGCCGCCCAACGCGCCACGCATCATCACCTGGGCCTCTTCGCTCCTGGCGGCCGACATGAGGAACCAACCGAGGAGGACGAGCCAGACGCCGCTCAGCGCGCCCTGGGCAAAGAGTTCCACGAGTCCGAGGGCGATCATCAGGAAGGCGCACATGCGGCCGAGCCAGGCGGCTCCCGAGGTGGCGCTGTANCGGTCGTGCCGCCGCCGCCACAGCCAGGCACGCAGCAGGCGTCCGCCATCCAGGGGAAAGGCGGGGACCAGGTTGAAGAGCAGCAGAGTGGCGTTGGCCACGGCGAGCCACAGGCAGCCGCCCTCGATCAGAGCCGGGCCGCCGGTGGCATCGAGGGCGAAGGTCGCGGCGCCGAGAACGATTGCGATCGCGAGGCTGACAACGGGGCCTGCGACGGCGATCCTGGCCTCGATGCCGGGCGTCGCCGCCTCTCCCCTGAGCCTTGCCACGCCTCCGAAGACCCACAGCGTGATGCCGTCGACCGCCACGCCCAACCGCCTTGCCACCAGCGCGTGGCCCATCTCATGACTGAGGAGCGACGCGTAGAAGAGAAGGCCTGCGATCGACGAGACGATCCAGTAGGCGGAATTCGGCTGGTCGGGCACGATCGCGGGAAGGACCTGGCTTGCCAGGGTCCAGACGATGAGGGCGAAGACGATGGCAAGGCTCCAGTGCAGCCTCACCTCGATGCCCGCAATCCGGCCCACGCGGACGCTTGCGCCCACGAGCCGAATGTTAGAAGGGCGGCTCAATTGGCCTGGGTATACTTTTGCGTCTGCTGGAGCGCGCCCTGCGCGCGCCCGGCATGGAGCGGCGGTGGCGGAATGGCAGACGCGCTAGTTTCAGGAGCTAGTGTCCGCAAGGACGTGGAGGTTCAACTCCTCTCCGCCGCACCAACGAAGCGACCCCTGATCTCGCCGATCAAAAGAAGTTGCTGCTCTAATTGCCATTTGTGCAATGGGTCGGGGCAACAGCGGCTCTTCTAGCCGGGTTGTTCTTCGCCTGGTGAGCGGCTCGACCGAACCATCCCATCGCGAGGGCGATTGTGCGGACGTCCAGCAGCGGCCGACCTGGAACGTTGGCGGTTGGAATCCTGTTCCTCTTGATTGCGGCCGTCGGCTTCCTGGCGCTAGCCCCGCCCACCCAGGGTTGGCATGGCTGGCATTCCTGACCCACGCCTTCATGGCGCTTGCTTTTGCGGCCTGCGTTCAGCTCACCGTAATCCGCCGGACGAGAACCTAGAGCGCCGTCGTCTCGTCAGCCGCCGAGGATTTTCTCCAGCTGCGCTTTGCGCATCCTCGAGCGGCCTTTGATGCCGCGCTGCCTCGCCTCGTTGCGCAGTTGGTCGTAGGTGCGACCCCCTGGCCCCTTGTGCGATCTCAGGCCGCCGCGGCGGCCGGACGAGATGTCCTCGATGGACGTGCGGCTCGCCTCCTTGGTTTCGCCGTGGCGGGCGCGCTCCTTGTTGACCGTGCGCGCCGCGACCTCCTCCGCCTTTTTCTCGTTGGTCCCTCGGTCTTCCAGGCTCTCCTTGACGTGCTCGTACTGGCGTTCTCGCTTCGGACTCCATGCGCTTTGCGGCATTCGTGCAAACNTCCTTTACCTTGACAACGCCCGGCCAATCGATTCGACTGAGCGCCGCCGTGTCGAGTGCGCCATACGACCAGGTCCAGGTTCTGTATCGAACGCTGCTTGTTTTCGCAACGGTCGCGGTGGTGATCCTTGCGGTCGGGCTGGTCGAGTTCGTGTACTTCGAACCGCCCGGACAGGCGACCGGCGTCAAGGCGCGCATCGTCGGGNTCTACAAGTACGACCCGTCGACGGGCACCACGCTCGGAAGCGACAGATCAGCCTTCACGCGGACGCAGGATTTCGCTGCGGTCGTTGACTGGTCCGGGCTGCCGCCCGACCTCAACGTCGACGCCCGTTGGTACGACGCGTTTGGCAGCATCGTCGGCCGAGTGGGACCGAGCACACCTGCCAAGCTCGGCAACTCCACGACCGTCGCGATCATCACNCCTCAGGGGCTGCATCACAACCTGCCCGGCGACTACACGTTCGTGGTCGAGCGATTGCAAGGCGGGTTGCCGGTCGAGGTGCTCGCGCGCCGGATCGTGCTGGTCGAGAGTTAGTGGCCACCAGCACCTACACCACACCACCCGCGGCCAACCCGCACCCACGACTGCGCCCAGGCCGTTATGGAATCGCCGTAGCCATCACGGCGGTGGTGGTGATCGCGCTGGTCATCAGCTCGCTCCTGAACTACGTGTACCTCGACACCATCCCGGGGCGCACCTCGCTGTACGGGTTGCTGGCGGTGGCGCTGGTCTCGCTCGGCACCTACATCGGGGTGAGGGCGTTCACGCGGGACCGGGCAATCCGGCGTAAGCAACTGATCCGGGCTGGCGTGCTGCTCGGCCTGGGCACGTTGCTCTGGCTGCTTGTGATCGACATCTTTGTTTTCACCCAGGCAGCCGGGCCCGGGGTCGCGGCGATCAGTGCCCTGGCTTGCATACCGACGACGGCCTTCGGACTCTTCGTCGTGCGACGCATGGACCGCAACGAGAAGGAGCCGTGGCGATTAGTACTGGTGGCCGCGGCTTGGGGCGCGATCGTCGCTACCAGCCTCGTCATCTGGGGCGAGACGATCTGGGACCAGGTTGCGCAGCAAACACTCGTACCGGGGCCCGGACTCGATGCATCAACTGCGTTTTCGGCCGGCCTGCTCGAGGAGCTCGCGAAGGGACTTGCGGTGGTGCTGCTCTTCCTTGTCATGCGCAACGACTTCGACGACGTTGTCGATGGGATCGTTTATGGGGCCGCGGTGGGGATGGGCTTCAACTTCCTCGAGTCCATCGCCTACATGACGAACCTCTACGCGATCTTCAGCCCCGACGGTTTGGGCTGGTACGCGGCCGGCTTTCAGTGGTACGGCAGGCAGGTGCTCGGCTTGTTCTTCGGGCACGCGACGTACACGGCATTCATCGGAGCTGGGCTCGGGATTGCGCGACAGCTGCCGAAGAAGCGGCAGAAGGCGTTCGCGATCGTCAGCGGGTTTCTGGTCGCGATCGCCGGACACTTCTCGTGGGACGCGTGGGTGCAGTTCTTTCCGATCGACAACACGCTGTTCGGGTTGGTCGAGATGCACCTGCGGACGCTGATCATGACCGGGCCGTTCACCGCCGCCGTGATCGCGCTGCTGATCTTCGGCATTCGTTACGAGGCCATGGGGCTTGTAGACCAGTTCAAAAAGGAGGCAGCCACAGGCGCCGGCGCAATCCTGCCCGAGGATGTGCCGATCCTGGCCAGTCCGTGGCGACGCCTGAGGCAGCGCCTCCGCGCCTTCCGGCGCGGCGGCCTGCGCGCATACCTGGAGGTCGCGCGGCTGCAAACCGGGCAGCTCGACCTCGCCATGGAGCGCTGGCATCGCGAGCGCCAGGAAATCGAAACGCCGCTGGAAGCAGAGGACGCGCTTAGACAGCGGGTGATCCAGCTGCGGCACTGGGTGCCGGCGGCTTAACGGGCAGGGTTGTAAGCCGAACTTTTTCGAGCTTCACTTGCATCCAGGCGTGCCGGTTGGGGGTGGGATCCGGCGGGAGGAGGGTGGGCCCTCGGAGAGGACCGTCCGTTCGGGAGCTAGGCCGGTAGGCGGCCCCAGATCGCTCTCGCCAGGGCCAACAGCAGCAGCATCGAGGCTGCCGCCCACGTGATTGCGGAAACGATCGGATCGCTGAAGTCGGTTCCGCTGAGAACCGCATGCAAGAAGATCAGCGCGAACGCGACGTAGGCCGAGCGGTGCACCCACAGCCAGACCTGCTTGTTCATCCGGCGCTTGAGAAACGCGGTGACGGTCACGATCACCAGCACGTCCACCGAAAGAGCGCCGAGCCCAATCGCGAGCGTGCCGTAGGTCGAATGAAAAGGAACTACCAGGTCGAGCAGCCCAACCCGGGCGGTCGTGTCGAGCAGGAGCGACACCAGGTGCAGGCCGGCGAGCGGAATCCACAGCACGGTCGTGTACTCGTGCAGCGAGCGCAGCGCGCGGTTGCTTCCCAACCAGTCAAGCACAGCCGTGCGGAGTGCGATGCCGGTCACCATGGCGGTGGCGAGCGCCGCGTAGGAGCTCAGTCCGGCGACGCGAGCCAGCACCCAGAAGAACTGGTCCGTGGTCATCTCAGGGGCTGAGCCACCACGCCAGCGCATGCGCGGAGCAGTAGGCCGGCGCTATCTCCGGACCCACCAGCAGGGCGGTCTTGGCGACCACCTCGGCCTCCACCCCGCCGGCGGCGACGACCGAAACCTCTTCGAGGCCCGTCTGGGCCGGGAGGCCGGTACGGGGATCGATCAGGTGGTGATGCTCGACGCTCCAACGCCTCCGTCGAACGCTGCTGGTCGCGGCGCCCTGGTCGCGCAGCAGCACGGTCGCGCCGCCCAGGCCAACCGGCCAGCCATCCCCCGCCGGCCCCATTCCGCGGGCGCTGAGGTCGCCTCCGAGGTTGGCGAGCGCGTTCGCTCCCAGGAGGTCCACAAGGCGATCGGCCATCCAGCCCTTTGCGATTCCACCGAGGTCGATCCCGGCACCAGGCTCGAGCCGTGCAGCGCCAGGCCGCACCACCAACACGTCTGGGAGCGGGAGAAGCGGGCAAGCCCGCAGCTCGGTGGCCATCGGTCGGCCCTCGGACAGCGACCTCACGTACCCAGCCGCTTCAAGTGACCGCAGGACCGCGACGTTGACGAGCCCTGAGCTCGTCTCAAACGCGCGCAGCGATTCGCGCAAGAGGGACTCCAGCTCGGGACTTATATCTCTCCACGACCCAGGGCTTGCATTGAATCGGGACAGCTCGCTGTCCGGCGAGAACCGCGTCAGCCTCGGCCCCATTCGGCGCACCCAGAGCTCCCCTTCCAGCAGCCGGCCGCGCGGGACGCCTACGGCGAACAGGCTGCAGTTGGTGCCGAGCGCTTCGAAATGATGAGCATCGACTGCCGCGTTACGAGGCATAGGTCGAGGTCACGGGATGCGCGGTGCTGGGCTGGACGGAGGGACCGAGCGTCAGGGTGCCTCCAGGAGCCGAGAGCGTGGTCGGGCCCGACGCGCTGAGCACGGTGGGCTGCAGGGGCGCCGCCGGGTTTTTCAAATGCGAGGTCACGTACAGCGCGGATAAGGCGGTCGCGGCGACAGTCAGCGCAGTCGCTCCCGCTTTGAGGATGGCCGTTCGCATCTCAGACCGAGCTGGAAACCGGCGCCTTCAGAAACGGGACGCTGTCGAACGTAGCGCCGAGGATCTTGCTCGAGTCGGCGCCCAGGTGACCGCCGAGGATCTCCTGGTAGACGGAGCGGAAGTCGACCGCGTATTTGAGGTTGCCGGTGGCGTCGAGGCTGGTCAGGCTTGGCGAGTCTCCGTAGAGGCCGCCCTTCACCGGATCACCGATCAAAAGCAGCGGCGCGGCGGCCCCGTGGTCGGTGCCCCCGCTTGCGTTTTCCTTAGGCCGCCGCCCGAACTCAGACCACGTGGCGATGAGCACCTTGTCCGCCCTGCCGTGCGCCGCGAGGTCCTGATAGAACGCTCCGACTGCCGAGTCGAGGTAGCCCATCAGGTCGTCGTGGCGGTTTAGCTCCGTGTAGTGCGTGTCGAAACCACCCAGCGTGACGTGCAGCAGCTTGACTCCCGTCCCGGTGACGATCAGCTCGGCGGCGAGCTGCAGGGCGGCGGCGAGCTGGTTCTTCGACGAGTAAACGAGCTGCACCTTGTCGCTGTAGTCGGCCATGGGCTGATAGCTGGCGGCGGACGTGCGTAGCGTTGCCATCGTCTCGGTCGCGGTGGCGATCGCAGTGTCGAAAAGTGCCCCGTAGATTCCTGGAGTGCCCTTATAGAGTGCGCCCACGGCGGCTTCCACCTCGCTGCCGCCACTGAAACCGAACGTCTTCTGGTTCTGGATCACCGTCATCGTCGCCTGGAGGTCGCGGAGCGCGCCGGGAACATCGGTAGCTCCACATGCGCATCCGGTCAAGGGGTGGCCGTTGGAGTCGTACGCGGTCGCCAGAGTCTTGCCGAGCCAGCCGTCCACCTGCCGCCGGGTGGGATCGCCCGTCTCCCAGATGCGGATGGACTCGAAATGCGAGAACGTGGGGTTTGGGTAGCCGACTCCCTGCACGATCGCCACCTTGCCCCTGTCCCAGAGTCCCTTGAGCTGGCCGAGGTTATGGTTGAGCCCGAACTGGCTGTTGAGGGGCAGCGCTTGCGAGACCATCGGACCCGACAGCTTGGGCCGGAGGTCGTGCAGCGACGGATCGGCCAGGGGCACGACGGTGCGCAGACCGTCATTTCCACCGGCGAGCTGGATCATGACGAGCACGTTGTCGTTGGTCATGCCTTCGCGCTTGGCCGCGTAGACGGCGCGCGCGAATGCGTCGGGCACGGCTGCGTATCCGGCGGCCAATCCGGCTGCGCCCGCGCCGAACACGAGGCCGGCCTTCAGAAAGTCCCGCCGCTTGAGCTGGTTGATCCCGATTTCTCTTGTCATGTGTCCTGCACCTACTTGAGCTGAAATTCCGGAGAGGCGAGGGTGATGAACCAGCGCGCGCGGTCGTCCGCGGCCTGGTTCAAAAGGCTTGCGGTCTGTGAGCTGAGGACACTGTCGAGCTGTTGGTGTGCCGCCTCTGTCGCAGAAGGCAGGGGTGTCTTGATCTGAGCAAGGGCTGAGGTGACGAAGTTCACGCGCTCGACGACCGTGTTCGATGAGATCCATGACTCGTTGTTTGGCCAGCCGCCGACGTCCGGTGGGTCGAAGAGCGATTGGCCCATCCCCGAACCGGCGCCGGCGATGAGCTTCGAAAGATTGGTCGCGCCCAGTGCTCGGGCGGCGTGGACCATGAAGTCGGCCGGGCTCTTCACCAGCGTCCTGTAGCTCTGCGCGGAGTTGAACTCCGGGCTGGTGAACATGGCGCGCATCAAGGTCTTCATGTCGTAGTTGCTGCGCCGGAACGCGTCGGCAAGAGTCTTGACGTAGCCGGCACCTGGCTGGGCGGCGACAAAGTGCTCCGCGACCTTCGTGGCGATGAACTGAGCCGTGGCGGGCTGGGCGAGGATGCGATCGACAACGCCTTGAGTGTCGAGGGGACCGGTTTTGCCGAGGTAGGTGACGCTCCCTTTGAAGGCACGTCGTGTATTGAAGATGCCCGGGCGCTGTGTCGAGTAGACGGGAAGCTGGCGAGTGACCCCGGTCGCAACGGTGACCGTCGCGGTTGAGTCGGGCTGCGGCAGCACCCAGCCGGCAAGCGCCTTGGCGCTCTCCCGCACGTCGGTTTCCGTGTAATTGCCGGGACCCATCGTGAAGAGCTCCATCAGCTCACGCGAGTAGTTCTCGTTGGGGCTCTGGCCGGTCGATGTCGCGAGGTCGAGGTAGCGAAGCATCGCCGGGTCGGTCGTGACCTGCATCAGCATCGATCGCAAATTGGTCATTGACATGCGGCGCCATGTGAGGTTCTGCCAGTACATGAACGTGTCGTCGGCGACCTTGCGGTAGTCGCTGGTGAAGTGACCGTGCCAGAAGAGCGTCATGCTTTCCGCGAACGGCGTGGTCGTGCGGATCATCTGGTCGAGCCACCACTGCTGCAGCTGGCCGACGGCGAAACGACCGCCCGGCGTCGTCGCGGCGGCGAAGGCGGCGGGCTCAACCGGGTTGGTTTCAATCAGCCGGTCGACCGTCTTGTTGAAACCGTCGGACAGAGCAGCATCCAGCTGCGCGGGCGTGTAGCCGAAGCTGGTTCGGCGCAGGAGCTGCATGACGCGCGCTGACTCCGAGCCAAGCGGCGAGACCCAGTCCATCGCGGTTCCGGCTTTTGGTTTGGCCAGGCTCTGCATCGATCCGCCCAGCAGGCGGACCGCGCCGACGCCAACCCCGGTCGCGAGAGCGGCCGCCAGCGCCTGGCGGCGGGTGATGCCTCGGTGGACCGGTTCAGCGGTGGAAGCGACTTTCTCTTGACCTGGCGCAAGGCTCATGCCCCAATTCAATCCGGCTCCGCCGCGCATGGCATCAGCCAGATGTGAAGAATTCGTAATCGGACCCGAGATGGAATCAGACGCGGCAAACGCCACCCGCAGCCGGGCGCGCCGGGGCACGTACGAGAACTGGTTCGTGAACGTCGCCGATCCTGCCCGAAGACAGGGTTACTGGATCCGATATACGTCGCTCAATCCCGCTGGCCAAGGGGCCGAGCATGCGGCGCACTCCGCCCTCTGGGCTTTTCGCTTCGACCACGACGACCCGAGCGCGAATTGGGGCGCCAAGGAGAACTTTCCGCTGGCAGAGCTAAAAGCCCAATCGCGACCGTTCGTCCTCCGCCTTGGCGCGGCGTTGCTAGCCCATGACGGATGCGCAGGCGAGGTGCACGGCGAGCGGGGAACCATGAGCTGGGACCTGCGCTGGGACTCCCGCGAGCGGCCCTTCCCGTTCGTGCGGCCACCGTGGGACGCGATCGCTTCATTCGCCAACGTTGGCTCGCAGCCGGCCCTGAAAGTGTCGGGCACGATCGACGTCAATGGAAGGCGTACACACCTCGAAAACGTGCCTGGCGGCCAGCAGCACACGTGGGGATCGAGTCAACCGCTGGAGTGGAACTGGGGTTTTGCTTCGGGTCCCGATTTCTGGATGGACGGAGGCACGTCCCGGGTGCGATCTCTCGCAGGACCAGAGCTGGCCGGAACTGCCGTGGGCGCGCACATTCGAGAGCAGAGGTTTCTGATGAACGGACTGACACGAGTCCTGGCGACGCGTGGACCGATCGATGCGGATTCGTGGACAGTCGAAGCGAAGCTGGGTCCGCGCCGGCTGCACGTCCATGTCACGCCGAGACGGTCCGACCTGATTGGAGTCACGCTTGCCGATCCGCGCGGCGGGTCGCGCGTTTGCTACCACACCGAGGTCGCCGACCTGGAGCTGCGGCTCACGCAGGGCGAGCAGGTGCTGGCGCGAATTCGCCGGCCCGCGTCGGCCGCCTTCGAGTACGGCGCGGAATCGCCGGTGTCCGGCCTGCCCGTCCTGTTCTGATCCGGCGAAATTAACAGGCTGGGTTGTAAAGGACGGCGGGCGAATCTAGGTTTCGACAGTACGGTTGGCCGGGTTGGGGGAGGGACCCGGACGGGAGAGGGAGGGCCCAGCCAGAGGTGGCGGATTCCAATTTTTGGNGGTTGGCGGCAGACGTGCGGAATCCGGGCGGTCAAAGGGCTCGGGTGGCGCCAAGCGTGCGGAATCCAGCGGGCTTGCATTCTGGGATGTGTTACGTCGTAATGTTGTAACACCATGACAGAACGAGCCCCCACCCTACCGACCGAGCGCGAAGCACTTGACGCCTACTCCGCGACTGTCACCTCGGTCGCCGAGCGGGTCCTCCCCTCCGTTGCGAGCCTGCGCGTCGGACGAGCCGGGCGCGGCGGCGCCGGCTCGGCCGTCGTCATCACCCCTGACGGCTTCCTCGTCACCTCCGCCCACGTGGTCGCGCAAGGAGGTTCGGCCAGCGCGTCCTTCCTGGATGGCACCGAGTACGACGTTGACGTGGTGGGCGCGGATCCGCTGTCGGACCTCGCGATCGCCCGCGCCCGGGGGGCGACCATCGAGCCGGTGCGAATCGGAAACGCGGATCAACTTCGCGTCGGCCAGCTCGTCGTCGCAGTCGGCAATCCCCTCGGCTTTTCGGGTTCCGTCACGTCTGGGGTCGTCAGCGGGTTAGGCCGCTCGCTGGCGACCGCTGACGGCAACGGGCACCGGCGCTTCATCGAGGACGTGATCCAGACCGACGCCGCGCTCAACCCCGGCAACTCGGGCGGTGCGCTCGCTGACTGGCAGGCGCGCCTGATCGGGGTGAACACCGCCGTCGCCGGCATGGGCCTGGGCCTGGCCGTTCCGATGAACCGGACTACCGAAGCCATCCTTGCCGCGCTGATGCGGAACGGCCGCGTCCGCCGCGCCTATCTCGGCATCGCCGGCGGAACGCGAGCCCTCCCGCCCGCGACCGCTCAGAAGCTGGGCCAGAAGGCGGGCGTGGAGGTGCAAGAGGTCGTGGCGGGCAGCCCCG
>JGI25616J43925_10000930_pt1 | contig 11097 bp, 8 predicted proteins | sample GraSoi2013_100cm_FD_43925 | JGI IMG/M metagenome (IMG submission 43925) | reverse complement strand
CGGTAAAGCTCCCTTTGGTATACCAGCTGACGAGCCGCGAATAATAACCGGCTAATTCCTGCAGGGTCGTGTCCCGGAGTTCCGTTCCGCCGCCATATCCCCAACCGACCTCATTGGGATCTGCGGGATAAGGTACGCGCTTCTCCGTCTTGAACATCCATTGGGGGATGGTGCTGAAGTTCATGATCACGGAATGGCCCTTGGTGGCTTCGAAAAAATCGATGGTCATCGGGTCGATGAGGCTAAAATCCCAGGACGTTTTTTGCCCATCCGGTGCATCCAGTTCCGCCACCGCCAGTTTGGGATAAGGGAACCAGGGTACGTATCGGACATAGTCCGCTTTCAGATCGCGCAGGGCGTTGAAAGAGCCGTCGTGCATGAAGGCTTTCCGGCGGAGCTGGGGATTGCCTACGACTTGTAAGGTAGGCGTAGATCTGGATGTCATTACTTTCGCTCCCCAGTCGACTTTGAGTTCGGGGGCCTGGGTTTGCGCTGTGCAAAATTGATGTCCGAAGAGTAGTAAGGCGATCGGGATGTGTTTTTTCATGCTGGCAATTTTGTAGTACCTATTGAGATGGGCCAAATGTAGTTTAAAATGAAAGGGGCTTCAATAGCTATTTTGATATTTTAAATATGGTTTTTGGTTTAACAGATGCGCACGAAATCCATATTCAGTAAAGACGCCAGTTTTTCAATCTTAGCGCTGATATGTCCGATACCGACGGCGCAGTGATGGGCAGGGCCACGCTGATTCCACTGGTTTACAAAGTTCCGGGCTCCGATAGGGAACCGGTAGCGGCTATTGGTATTGCCGATCTGCAGGATGGGGCCGGCGACGGATTCGGCCTCGGCCACCAGCAGGAGCAGTTTACCGCCCGCTTGTTCAACGACCGATAAAAGAGTGACGGGGCCGTTCTTCACCGACATCTCTACGGAGAGCCCGCTCCCCACTTTGCCGTGATAGACCTGCAGGGGTTTCACTTTGGTCTTGCCTTCCGCGATCGCGATATGGCCCGGTCCGTCATGTCCCATCAGCACGACATCGTCTTTGAAGTCCATGGCATAGTATTCGGTGAAGGAGCCGCCGGCGCCGAAGCTGTCCATGATCTTCATGGCCTGGGCATTCTTTATTTCATATTCTCCGGCTACGGGAATGCCTTCCGCCGTTAAGAGCGAGTTGCCCAGTATAATGGAGTTGATGGTATCTTCATTTTCTTTGTTGCCCGTTCCCTTATAGTAGTAAGCCATGGAGCCCAATTGGTATTTTGCCACCAACTGGTTCAATGCAACGGAGGTGATAGCGGCTTTCTCCAGTTCGGCGGGGGAACAATCCGGCTGGACGTCGAAGACTTCCCGGAACAACTGCACGCGCCCGGCGGCCTGCGCGGGGGTGACTTCTTTGCGCAGGGATGCCAGTTCCTCCACTTCCAGTAATTCGATATGACCGCCGAACTGGGCATATTGCTGGGTAAGGTCGGTGTAGATATCCAGCATTCCGCTGTAGTAATGTCCCATGCAACCCATGCGGTTATAGGATAGGGTGTGGCCCACGTGTGCGGCTTCTATCCATTCCCCTATTTCCTTCCAGGTGATAGGGTCGTCCCGGAGGATGCCGGTCACCTGGTGAAATTTGATCCCTGCCCGGGTGAAGACGTTGGCTATTTCAGGGACGGGACAGGCAGAGCAGTATTTGAGCCATTCGCCCGTCATTTTTGTCCGGTCCTGCATCGCATTGAAGGCGGTGTAGTCGATGGCGGCCTCGGGCGAAAGATTGAGAATGATCACCGGGACTTTCGCTTTTTGCACGACAGGCAGGACGGTGGAGGATAGGGCATAGGTACTGACGTATAAGAAGATCAGGTCGACTTCTTCTCTGCGAAAAAGGCTGCCTGCTTCGAAGGCTTTATCGATGTTGTCGACCAGTCCGGCATTGATAAGGGTGGGAATGCCTCCTGATTGGATGGGGTGAGGGGCCGACGATGCGGCAGGGTGCGGGGTGGCAGTGAAAGAGGCGGTCAACTGTGCGGCGACCTGCTGCAGGTTGCTTTCCAGATTTTGCTGCAGCCCTTCGAATTGGGGCCAGTAGGTGTCGAGTCCGATGGCAAATAAGCCTATTTTTAAGGGCATGGTATTTATTTTTTAATGGTTCGAAAAATCAAAAAGTGCCAATAAAATATCAAATAGTTGATGGGTCAAGGGTGTTATTCGGATAGTTTTGGTTTTGGGAAGCCACTGGCTGCCTTCCGGGAAACGCTCGGGCAAAATGCAGTCATAATGAAGATTGATAAGGGTTTGCGGGGACGGGAGGGTGGCTTGCCGTAAAAAGAACTATCGTAAATTAGGCTATTATTAATAAAAAAGATGCCGGTGAAAATTCCTTATCATGGAGAATTATTATAAATACCTGCCCGTTAGCGGGGAGGATGAAAGCTGGGGGCTGTGTGTCCTGAATGCAGGCTGCAGCAGGGTGCAGAGGGACGAGGAATACCCGGCAAAAGGGCATCCCCGCCACCATTATTTTGCCTGGGACGATGGACGTATCCTGCACGATGAGTATCAGGTCATTTATATCACCCGGGGAGAAGGGGTCTTCGAGTCCGCCAGTACGGGAGTGGTACCGGTGAAGGAAGGGACGATCCTGTTATTGTTCCCGAATGAATGGCATCGGTTTCGTCCCAACAGGGATAAGGGGTGGAATGAGTATTGGGTAGGTTTTCACGGGGTGATTGCCGACAACCTGATCCGTGCTGATTTTTTTCATCCCGGGGCGGCGGCTTTTTCGATCGGGGTGAAGGAGGAGGTCCTGCAACTGATCCTGGAGATCCTGGAACAGGCGAAAAAGGAAGAGTCGGGCTATCAGCCCCGGATCGCCGGGGCTGTATTGCATCTGCTGGGGAAGATCCATTCCCTCCGGAGGCAGCATTATTTCAGGGGAGAGACGCATATGGAGATGATCGTGAATAAGGGCCGGTTTTTGATAAGGGAGCATTTTGACAGTAACCTGTCGATCGGGGATATTGCGGAAAAGCTGAATGTCAGTTATTCGTCTTTCAGGAAAGTTTTTAAGAAGTATACAGGGATGTCGCCTGGTCAGTATATGATCCAGCTGAAGATCGATAAAGCCCGGCAGCTTTTGAGCCAGACCCAGAAATCCATCAAAGAGATCTCCTTCGAGCTGAATTTCAGCTCGGGTTATTATTTTTCTACCTTGTTTAAAGAGAAGACGGGCTGTTCTCCGGAGAGCTACCGGAAGGGGGTGTTGACGCGGACGTAGCTTTTATACATCTGACAGGGGGGTATATCCCTGCAAAAGCCGTGTTCGTCGTTGATTTTATGAACGGCAAGGCCGTATTCTGAAAAATTATAGTACTTTATCGCCCCATTGTAAGGACGCTTGCAGGGACAGGGATGTCTTATGCCCGCGGCAGCGCCCCCCTTTACGGGTAATTTAAAAAACAAATTTTTGTATGAACCTGAGCAATTTTGTACGGATTAACCAAACCAGGATCTTTTTTTTATTCTTTTTAGCGATTGTGGGACTGGAGGCCCCGATGAACGCCCGGGCGCAGGACAAGTCCGCGTCGGAGCCAGCCGATAAATATGTATGGAAGCAGGCGACTTCCGGAGGTTATACCTATCGTTATGTGACGAATGACCCGATGCAAACCCGCTTCTACACGCTCGCCAACGGGCTCACGGTTATGCTCAGTGTCAATCACAAGGAACCGCGGGTAGCCGTTCGGATCGCCACCCGCGCCGGCAGCAATACCGATCCCAAGGATCACACCGGGCTGGCGCACTACCTGGAACACCTGCTGTTCAAGGGCACCGACCAATATGGCTCCCTGGACTGGGCGAAAGAAAAACCTTACCTGGACCAGATCGACGCCTTATACGAGTTGTATAATTCCACGAAGGACAGCGTACAGCGCCGGCGCATCTATCACCGGATCGACAGCGTTTCCGGTCTCGCCAGCAAGTATTCGATCGCCAACGAGTACGATAAGCTGATGGCCGATATCGGCGCCCAGGGCACCAACGCCCACACCTGGGTAGAAGAGACCGTGTACGAGGAGGATATCCCTTCCAATGCCATGGATAAGTTTCTGGCCGTGCAGGCAGAAAGATTTCGCGATCCTATTTTCCGCCTGTTCCACACAGAACTGGAAGCGGTGTACGAAGAGAAGAACCGCGGACTGGACAATGACGGCAACAAGATGAGCGAAGCCATGCATTATTATCTGTTTCCCACCCACAACTACGGGCAACACACTACCATCGGCACGATCGAGCATCTGAAGAATCCATCCATCCGCGCTATCCGGGATTATTATCATAAATATTATGTGCCTAATAATATGGCGGTGATCATGGCAGGTGACCTGGATCCCGATGTGCTGATCAAAAAGATCGACCAGTCTTTCGCTTATATGAAGTCCAAGCCGGTAGATTTGTATAACCCTGCCCCGGAGAAGCCGCTGACGGCCCCCATCGTAAAAGATATTTTCGGGCCCAGCGCAGAAAATATGCGAATCTGCTACCGCACGCCGGCAGCAAATTCCCACGATGCCCTGGTCCTGGACCTGATCTCCAGCATCCTCTCCAACGGGAAAGCAGGCCTGCTGGATCTCAACCTGAATAAGCAACAGAAGGTGCAGGGCTCGCAGGCAGGTCTGCAGCAGTATAAAGACTATGGTATCTTTTTGCTGATCGGGACTCCCAAACAGGGGCAGAGCTTGGAGCAGGTGAAAGATCTGCTGATGGAACAGGTGGCCCGGCTGAAGAAGGGTGATTTCGATGAGGGCCTGGTGAAAGCGATTATCGCCAACGGGAAATTGTCGCTGCTGGAAAGCCTGGAGAAGAATGAGACGCGTGCAGTGGCGCTGATGGACGGCTTCATCAAGCACCGGGGAGCCCAATGGGATAAAGACGTATCTGATCTCGACGATCAGGCTAAGCTGAGCAAGCAGGAGATCGTGGCTGTGGCCAATAAGTATATGGGGGATAATTATGTGCTGCTGTACAAACGCAAAGGGGAGGACAAGAATATCGTGAAAGTGGACAAACCTCCCATCACTCCCGTGGAGTTGAATGCAGGCAAGCAGTCTCCCTTCGTGAAGAAGATAGAAGCGATGCAGGTGTCTGCCCTCAGCCCACAATGGCTGGATTTCAACAGCGGGATCGTACATTCGAAGGCGGGGATCGCGGATGTGCTGTATGTTCCCAATAAGGAAAATGAATTGTTTCATTTGTATTACCGCCTGGATATGGGAAGCTGGAATAATAAGCTGCTGCCGCTGGCGGCGCAGTACCTGCAGTTCCTGGGAACCTCTAAATATTCCACCGAAGAGATCAGCAAGGAGTTCTATGGGATCGCCTGTAATTTCAGCGTGAATGCCACGGCGGAGGTTACGACGCTCAGCATCACGGGGTTGCAGGAGAATTTCGATAAGGCCGTTGCGTTGTTCGAGAATATTCTCTCGGACTGTCAGCCCGATACGGCGGCCCTGGCTGCTCTGAAAGGCCGGTTGTTAAAAGCCCGCGCCAATAGCAAGCTGAATAAGCAGGCGATCATGCAGGGGCTGATCAGTTATGCCCGTTACGGCGCGAACAATCCTTTCAATACGACGCTCACCACCGACGAGATCAATAATCTGAAGGCGGAAGACCTGGTAAATATCCTCCATGGTCTGCTGAATTATAAACATACGATCATTTATTATGGTCCTTTGTCGGTGGATGCTTTTACTTCGTCCATCGGCGGGGCGCATAAATTACCGGCGGCTTTTACGCCCTACCCGGAAAAAAAGACCTTCGCTTATACGAAGCAGTCAGCTAACCAGGTGTTGTTCGCCAATTACGATATGGTACAGAGCGAGATCATCTGGATCCGCAATGCGGCTGCCTATGATGTGAACAGGGAGCCGGTGGTGGCCGTGTTCGACAGTTATTTCGGGGGAGGCATGAGCTCGGTGGTGTTCCAGACGCTACGGGAGTCCAAGGCACTGGCTTATTCTACTTTTGCCACCTATGGAGTACCTGCGAAGAAGGAAGATCCGTTCTATATATTGGCCTATATCGGTTGCCAGGCGGACAAGATGAACGATGCGGTGAAGGGAATGAATGAGTTGCTGAATGAGCTGCCGGTGAGCGAAAAGGCGTTTGACCTGGCGAAGATGGGTCTGAAGAAGGATATTCAGACGGAGCGGGTTACGCAGGACGGGATCGTCTTTGCTTACCTGGCGGCCAAACAGAAGGGGATCGATTATGATGAGCGCAGGAATGAATATGAGGCTCTCGATACGCTGACGATGAAGGATGTGAAGCAGTTCCACCAGGAGCAGGTGTCGGGTAAGCCGTATACCTATTGCGTGGTGGCTTCGGAGAAGAAGATCAATGCCGAAGATCTGAAGAAGGTAGGCGAGGTGAAGACCTTGAGCCTGGATGAGATATTTGGGTATTAGGAAGGTTGTGAGAGATCCCGGGGAAGATAGTGAGGGCTGGCCATTGGGCCGGCCCTTCATTTTTGGGGAGATGGAAAGATGGGAGAAGACAGGGGGTGGGAGGTGGAGGCTATGCTCCTGAGGAGCGGTTATGCTCCCCGGACAATATTGACCAATATGGTAAACATTGCCATGACAAGCAGCAGATGCACGGCATTCCCGGCATGAAAGCCGAAAAATCCTATCGCCCATCCTGCAACCAGGATGAAGGACAGAATATAGGTTACATTCACCAGGGCTGGCTTATAGGCATTGATACGAACTTTCTGAGTGAGATCCGGTGTCTTTGGCATTTTTATTGATTAAAATAGGTTTGGGTGAAATTGAGCCTATTTGTCCGGGCGACTGTTACAGCATTATGGAATTATGTTGCATAATTCACACATTGTCATGGATGTCCGGGTTTTTAAGGGCATATGGGACTATTTAGCTTACCTTTAAGAGCCTGCCCGAAGCGTATGCTCTCTGCCATAGGGATTATGAAAGCGCGGCGATCATTAAATTATGGACTCCCTTGAAACTCTATATCAAAAACATGGTTTGCATCCGCTGCAAAATGGTGGTGAAAGATGAGTTGACAAAACTCGGGCTTCATTATACGGTGGTGGAGCTGGGCGAAGCCGAGATCATGGAAAGCATCTCCGCCGAACAGCGTGACCAGATTAAATCGGCCCTGCTGAGGTCCGGCCTTGAATTAATGGATGACAAAAAAAGTATGTTGATCGAGCGGATAAAGAGTGTCCTTATCGAGCTGGTCCATTATTCAGAGGAGCCTTTGGCCATCAATCTATCAGAGTATTTAAGCCGAAAATTAAACCACGACTACACCTACCTAGCTAATCTTTTTTCAGAAGTGCAGGGGGTGACGATCGAAAAGTTCTTTATCGCACACAAGATCGAAAGGGTAAAGGAATTGCTCGTATACAACGAGCTTAACCTTACGGAGATCGCCTATAAGATGCACTATAGCAGTGTGGCGCATCTTTCTACCCAGTTTAAAAAAGTGACCGGCCTGAGTCCTTCTCATTTCAAGGAGCTAAAGAACAAAAGGCGCTCCATGCTGGAGGATCTGTGAATGGGGGGCTTTAGTTATTGCCTTTGGAAGGAGGGGATAAAAAAACGTCGTCCGTACTCAGCCATATTGCCAGCCTGGCTACCGCTTCCATTTTACCGAGCCTGTCTATAGAAGATAATTTTATCAGCGTTGTTTTTTCTGCTGTCTTCGCATTCTCCCAAAGGGAGGTATTCATAAAAGCGGGAGTAATGGCATGTATGCGGATGCCGCCGGATAAAGATTCCCCGGTGGGATTTTGCATCAGCTCTATTACCCCGTATTTTAAGTTTACATAGGGACTGAAAGCGACCAGTCCAAGGGAGCCCGGTACGGGAGTAATGTTTACGATAATACCCATATCCTGCTTTTGCATGGTTTCGATCTCATATTTCATGCAGTAAAAGAGGCTATTTAGGTCGAAGTCCATCTCATTATTGAATGTTTCCGGATTTTTATCCGCCCCGTATTGGGATTCGTGGAATACGCTGGCATTATTACAGGCAATGTCGATACGGCCATAAACCCTGGCCACTTTTCTGATAAATAACGAACAGGCTGTCAGGCTGCTCAGCCCCATCCTGATGAAAGTGGCTTCCCCATTTTTACTTTTTATCCTGGCGACGGTGTCATTGCCCTCTTTCTCACTGGTATCCGCTACGATCACTTTTGCTCCATATTCGGCATAGAGCAAGGCCGTGGCGGCGCCAATACCGGAACCGGCCCCTGTCACCAATGCTATTTTTCCTGTAAAGGACAACTCCATTTTATTTATTGATGGGAACCTGTTATTATAGTTAACATTTCCCGGATTGTTGTATTCTGTCGAAGGTCAGTATGAAACTGGTGCCCTTGCCTTCTTCTGATTGTACGGCGATTTTGGCCTGGTTGGACTGAAGGATCTCCAAGGTGGTTGATAATCCCAGGCCCATTCCGCCCGCTTTGTCGGTAAAATAAGGTTGGAATATCTTCTGAAGGTTGGCTTTAGGGATGCCGATCCCATTGTCTTTGATCTCTATGATGCATTTGCCGTTCATGGATCGGGTGACCAGTTGTAATTCTCCTTTTTCCGAAGACATGGCATCGATGGCATTAATGATGATATTGGTCAGGGCGATCTTTATTTTGTGTTTGTTCACCAATATTTTGCAGTCCAGGGTCGTATAATCTTTCCGGACGCTGATATTCTTAAGCCTGATCTTGTCTTTGGTCATTGTCAGTACTTCGTCGAGCAGTTGGTGAACGGGATATCTTTCCACCTTCATTTCGTCAGCCTGGCTGGAGCTGAGAAGATCCGTTACCAGAACGCTGATCCGTCCGGAGCTCCGCATAATAATGTCCAGGTATAGTTGCTGTTCTTTATCCACCGTCGTGGATTTCAGCATTTCCACCGCCAGGTTGATATTCGATAATGGATTGCGGACCTCATGCGCGAGGGCGGCGGCAAAATGACCGGGCTTTTCCGGCATTAGTCTGGGCGGGGTCGGAGATTTGAAGAGGTCGGAGGACGCTCTATAGGTACGCATTTTTGTAGTGGGGCGGGTGATGGTGTGTGGGTTCATTTTTTTAGATTTTAGCTTGGTTTGTGGTGAGGATAGGAATTTATTCATATCTGCTCTTGTCTGCCGGGAAGAAAAGCCCCTTATTCAAGGGGGCCTTTCCAGACAAAACACACATATAGAAAGGAAATGGTAAAAAAATTGTATGGACTAAAGGTGCGTAATCTTGCGCTAATAAGTGTTACACCAATCTGTGAATAGGTTATATAATTCACACATTGGGGTAAAAACGGGAAGACCCGGATCAGGCGGTTTGGGTCTTCCTGCTGAGCCACCAGCCCAGCCATATTCCGCAGAGAGCCCAGCTGACCAGGGCGTCGAGGAGGTGGATCATAATATCTGCCTTGGGATACCAGATATGGATGGTATAGGGGGAGTTGATAAAAACGATGATGCCGATAGAGAGGCAGGCCGTGAAAATGACGCCCATGCCGGGAGCCGGTATTTTCAGCAGGATCCAGCAGGCGAAGGCCACCATAATAATATCTATGATCAGCCCCCGGAAGATGTTGGCTCCCATATTGACGTTAAGGGCCTTATGGTATTGAATCTGCACCCAGGGTCTGCCTTTGTTGGCATCCATTTGTTTCTCCATTTCTTCTCTGGAAATGCCCTTGGGGTAGTTGGGCAGAAGATAGGCGCCGTCTTCTGAAAACTGGGTGCTGAGATAACTGAGGATGCTGTCCTGTTTAGGGGTGTATTCCTGGCTGGCATGGTGTAAGTTCAGCGCCGCCCAGGAGAGCATCTGCCATATGAAAATAAGGAGCCCTCCGACAAGAGAGCCAATGACAAGCTTTTTCATATTAATCTTTTTTGTTAAGGGAAGAAGATACAACCAATATTCAGGAATAACAACTTGCCCTTGGACTTTGACAACCCCGGGAGGACGGCGAACCGATGGCTGGGAGCGGGTCCTATTCTTCCGGGGGCGTTTGCTTGTCGTTGGGGGTTTGCTTTTCCGGGGGCGTTTGCCTGGCCGCAGGAGCGTCTGCTCCCTTGTTCTTGTCTCCTCCGCCGGCCCTGAAGTTCTCCAGGAATTTTAATACCAGGGGGAACAGGGCCAGGACACTGGTGAGGAAGGCGGTCAGCTTATTCGTAAAGTCGTTTTGTGTAAAAGCCGTGAAGATAGCGACGACCGCTACAAGGGTCAGGATCGGGATGCGCAGGGAGGTCCAGGCTCCTCCGGCGCTTCCGGCGGCCATGAATTGATTAAGGGCCTGGCTGTTCTTTTGGGAAAGGACGTAATTCCGGAAGCTAAGGCTGAAGGGCTTGAACGCGTCGTCCATCAGGATGAGGATGCCTTTGTCCATCAGCTTATTCAATAGTTCCCTGTTCTTGTAATTGGTATAGCCGTCCAGGCAGAAGTCGAATAAAATAAATTGTTCCTCTACGGACAGGGAATTCCAGATGCCATTATACAGGGGGGCAAACCGCTGCTCATGAGCGAGTATGATCGTTTCCCTTTCTCCGACTGTCAGGTCGGTGGAGAATTCCGGAGCGGTCAGCTCCATGAAACCTTTGTAGAGGTCCTGTCTTGTGGCGGGGATCTCCGGACGTAATTCCGGAAGCGCTAAAAATTTCATCAGTAGATTACTGGCGCGGTCAGGGGCGGGGTCGCGGGTAAACCTAAACAGGAAGAGCCTGTCTAAAGTCCCTTTGATCAGCCAGTTGAACGAAGCCATAAAAGTTATGGTCAGCAATAAAAATAAGAGGAGGATGAAAAGGGGCAGGTTTAAAAAATCGACCAGCGGATTCTGGAGAGAGGATCGGGCGAGGAATTGGTAACCTCTGCGTGCGGCGATCTTATTTTTGTGCGACAGGTTCAGCCAATCCAGCGAATCGTGGGTGGTATAAAATTGCCAGCTGCTGTCGTCGGCCTCCCCCCAAATAGTATAGTCATCATAGTCCTGGCTGGTACGGATATAGCGTGTGTCCATGAAATGGGTATAGGGTTCATCGGCGATCTCCGCATTACGGGGTATCG
>JGI25616J43925_10000922_pt1 | contig 11145 bp, 7 predicted proteins | sample GraSoi2013_100cm_FD_43925 | JGI IMG/M metagenome (IMG submission 43925) | reverse complement strand
GGCTTAAGCCGGCCACATGAACGGAATTCCTTTTGATCGGAAAAGTATTTAACAGAGTCTCTATAACGGCCTTTAAATGCCAGGGGCGCATATTGTTGGCCGGTTGTTCAACAGTGATCAGTAGGGGGTAATGGACGCCATTTTCCAGTTTGACCCCTCCGTCCCAACCATTGGCCAGCCAAAAGTGAGGGCCGAATTTCACCAGGTTCGCCGTACTCGTTCCTACCTCGCCGGCGCCAGGCATACTGAAAATTACAGGACGGGGAGAATTGTCATTCTGTTGCCGGGTCACCCGCACCTGCCAGGTGAAAGGACCTTCCCCGTTTGCTTTTTCTGTGATGGTAGTGTCGTAAGTAATGGGATTGTTGGACTCGCTCTGTCCAAAACTTGTAAGAGAGATTGCCGTCAGCAAATAAAAGACCATGGGTCCCCTGATCAGCAGCTTAAGTAAAGTTGTAGTTTTCATGGTTTTTCGGGTATCGGATTTATAAAATAGAACAGCGGATATGGATATTGAACACCTTAGATATTACTACAAAATCGAATATAGACATATTGGCTTTTATAAAAATACTTTCATACAATAGGATTCCTTATTCAAACTTTAAATAGGTACCCTAAACAGAATCAATAACTATACCAAAGAGCCCCAGTTATCCCCATGTTAGCAAAAAGTGTAGACAATTTTCCACAGCATAAAATGCATGCCAGCTACCGGCTGAGGAAACTCCGGTTGATAATCAAGTTAATAATGCCAAAACACCTAAAATAGTCTGTCAGCCTAAAAAAAGATAAATTTTTAAGTGTTTTTACAATACAGCAGGGTTCCGGGTCGTTTAGGTTATCTTGCGCCCGCGCACACATCATACTTATGCTTTTCCTAAACCTTTTATTCTTCGGAAGTATTTTCATCATTTTTTACAGCTATGTAGGATATGGATTTCTGGTATGGTTCCTGGTCCGGGTCAAACGTATTTTCCAGAGCCGTACGCCCCTCCCCTCCCCTTCCAGCGAGCTTCCCCGCATAACGCTCATCATCAGCGCCTACAACGAAGAGAATTTCATCGTTGAGAAAATAAAAAATTCCCTGGCCCTGGAATACCCGGAAGATAAACTGGAAATTATCTTTATCACCGACGGATCGACAGACAGCACGCCAGCCCTGGTCGCTCAATTTGAAAAGATACGCCTCCTCCACCAACCTGAAAGAAAAGGAAAAGTAGCCGCCATGCACAGGGCCATGGGCTATGTCAGGACTCCGGTAGTCATTTTTTCCGACGCCAATACCCTGCTCAATAAGGAAAGCATCTACAATATAGCCCGTCATTATTTTCTGGCCGACACAGGAGGAGTAGCCGGAGAAAAAAAGATTATGACCGCCGCAGATACGAAGATCGCCGGCATCGGAGAAGGCCTCTACTGGAAATACGAATCCCTGCTCAAACGATTGGATTCACAGTTATATACGGTCGTAGGCGCCGCAGGAGAACTATTTTCCGTACGTACGGAACTATATGAGCCGGTAGGCGATGACGTCCTGCTGGATGATTTTATCATCTCCCTGAAAGTCTGTATGGCAGGGTTCCGGGTGCAATATGAACCCGATGCCTATGCGATGGAGACGCCCTCTTCTTCCCTGAAAGAAGAACGGAAAAGAAAGATCCGCATCAGCGCCGGGGCCTTCCAGTCAATGGTAATATTAAAAGGGCTTTTAAATATCTTCCGGTATCCCGTCCTTTCTTTCCAATACATCTCTCACAGGGTACTGCGGTGGACGTTATGCCCTCTGCTGCTGCCCGTTCTCTTTATCGTCAACATCCTGCTGCTGATACAAACGCAATCCGGTTTTTACGGCCTGTTCCTCGGGGGCCAGATCCTCTTCTATCTGGCAGCTGCCGCAGGATGGCAGCTCGCTAACAGGAATATCAAATCCAAACTCCTGTATGTCCCCTATTATTTTCTTTTCCTGAATATCTCCCTTTACCAGGGTTTTATACGATACCGCAAGGGACAGCAATCCGTACTTTGGGATAAGGCGGTCCGGGATAAATATGCGGCCGGCGACTGACAAAAAAATGCGGGGGCGGGGACCGCTAAATGCCGGCGATCAGATACCGGGACGCAATTCCCGGATAGCCTTACAGATAGCCAATACATGGTTCTGCCAGGTATGACTCCGGGCAAACAATATCCGTTGCTGCGCCCGAACGGGATCTCTATCCTGCAGAGCTTTACCGATCAGGTCGATATACTCTTCCACCGTCTTGCCCATATAGACGTAGCCTCGGAACGTCTCCATTGCCTCCGTGGCTGTTACCACCGTAGGCTTACCCATGGCAAGGTACTCATCGATCTTACGGGGATAATTACCTATGGTCATGTCATTGATGCTCTGGGGATTCATAGCGACATCAAAACGGGCGAGGTAAGAAGGAAGCTGGTCTTCTCTCTTTAAACCAAGGAAATGGACATTCTTTAGATCATGAAGGGCCGATGTTTTAAACCCCTCATCTTCATTGCCCACGAGGACAAAGCTCCACTCCGGCTTGCGCCGGCACAGATTTTCCAGTAAATTCAGGTCAAGCCGGTAGCTAAGGAGGGCGCCCATAAAGCCGATGATGGGCCCTTTGATAGCAGCTATATCTTCCGGCACCTCGGCGATCCCGGAAGGATCGAACAAAGAAAGATCGCATCCCTGGCCTACCTCAAAGGAATGGGGATTATATTGCCGGGCAACCTTTGCAAGATAAGCTGAATTAGCGCATACCAAAGTGCTTTTCTCCATCAGCCGGGGTTCCAGGATATGGCCATGCCGATAGAAGTATGGAGTCGCCAATAAATTATCCCGGCTGTAATAAATGCTCAGGGAGGGTTGTAATAATTCGATCAGGTAAAAGCTCCTGAGCATATCGCCGTCATTGAAAAGAATGAAATCTTTAAAGGACAATTCTTCGATNGCCTCCCGGATATCCGCGGCAAATTTCTTATTATTCCACTTGTTGAAAACATTAAAAAGGCCCGATCCACGTATCCAGTTAATAGAATGAATAATGTTTTTCGGGTATAAGTTCCAGATATTCTCCCCTATCGGCAGCAGGTTTTTACCGCTTTTCCGGATCTCCCGGCGCTTCGCCACGCTGGGTTCATTCTTCTTCCGGAGAAGGGTGATCTGATCGAGGGGAGCATTCACATATAACACCCTGTTGTATCTGGCCAGCTCTATGGCAACATTCTTGCAATTACTGCCTATTTTTATATCCCAGGGCTGAAGACCGACGACAACAATATCTTTATTCCTGATCATCTCCGGGGGAGGATGGCCGATCATTTCCGCGGGGGTATAGCCGCTCATTTCGGGGGATTGATTCCTGCTCATTTATGGACATTGATCTGGGTAAGCGCATCTTCCACATTCATCCCGATCAAAGCTTCCAGCTTGGCCTCAGATGTTTTTAACGCATCGTTCAGGTTGGCCTGTTTGCTCAGCTCGTCCGTATAGGTCTTGGTAGAATTGTAAAACGCTTCCAGGGTTATCTCTCCGTTGGAGAATTTTTGTTCATTTTTAAGATGGATGATACGCCAGTCATTCACCAATTGCTGATACTGGGACAGTAACTGCCTGTTCATGGTGTAGTCGTGGTAATTGATGAGCACTTCCCGGCGGATATTCTGTTTTTCAACGTTGACCTGCTCCACGGCAAACTGGTATTTGTAATAATCTGCTTTGATCTGTTTGGGACTGTTGATGAAGATCCCGATAGGGACAATAACGCCAAAGTTATATTTGGGATATTGCGTGCTCTGCTTCAGGGGATCCGCCGTAGAGGTCTTATTAAATGAATATTCATTCACATTGCCCTGGAGAACGATATTGTTCACCCAGGTCGTTTTGGACACATGGTAGAGGTATTTGAACTGCTGTGCAAAATTCTCAGAAGCTTTGACCGACGGGTTATTCATCGCCAGGGCGACCAGCGCCTCGGCCACGCTGTCCACATTGGGATTATAGGTCGTCGTCGTATATTTTGGCGTTCCCTGGCTATACCCGGCAAAAAATAGGAGAAGACTAAAAAGGGTTACGATAAAATTTTTCATGCGCTTACTTTTTTTTCTTTATTCACGAATAGGTCTCTTGATTGACTATCTGGCACAATCGTATAATAACGGCGTTCAGCGCCAGAAATATAAAGCCATTGGGAATCTGCCCGATCGCCACCTGGGCATAATTGGCAAATACAAAACCGAATATAAAAATGACGGCCGATAACAGCATGATCTTCTGACGCATGTCCCGGGTCTTGTAATAGGCGTATATACCTTGCTGCAAAAGGACAATATAGGTCAGGCACTGGATGATTAGCCCTACCCAGCCATATTCCAGCACAATCATGAGCAGGCCGCTATCCGTCGGGAAACCGGCCAGGGGATGACCGACATTATAGGCCATGAAAGCGACGCCCGTGGTCCCTACGCCTCCGCCGATCGGATGGGCATAGATATAAGGCTGGATGTTATGCCGGTTAATGTCCCTTACCTGGAGGGATTCCTCCGATTTCAGATCGAAAGTGCTTTTCAGCCTCCGTAAGGTCCCGTTGCCATAGCTGGGGCCGAAGATCACACCCAATAAAAGAACGACAAAAAAGGAGAAAAAGATCATCGTCTTTTTTTCTGTAATGGTCATCAGCACATACAACACGATCTCGACGGTGAGCATCAGCGTCGCCGTCCTCGTACCGGAATAGGTCATCGCCAGGACCGAAAGGACCAGTGACAGTAAGATGAACCACCTGCGACGGGCGCTGGCCTTTAACTTCTGGTACAGGATCAGAAAGATGATGCTCGCGCCGGCCATCAGGAGACCGAAGTCCGTACAGCTTGCCAAAAAAGAGGATTTACGGTAGTTACCGCCTCCATCCAGGGCAGCCAGCTTTTCCCGCAGCGGATCCGATAAAATATAATTCAGTTCGAATTTAGGCATCCCCACCCATTCCTCATAGCAGGCATACAAAGCTGAAATGAAGAACAGGAAGATACAGACCTTGAAGAAGCGGTTGATCGCCTTCATATCCGTAAAAAGCTGGATAGCGCAGTAGAGGAACAGCAGGAGAGTGATCGTCCTTCTCAAAAATAAAAAGTACAGTTCTGAAGATCCGCCGTTCGGGTTGAAGTATTCGATGAAATTATAGACGAAAAAGACCAGGTACATGAACATAATGGGGCTCTGGCAATTCTTCCAGAGCGACTCCCTTTTGATCCCCTTATTGATCAGCAGGCCTATAAAGGTCAGCCACACCATCCCATCGATGGCGGTCACCAGGGGTAATTCCGTATTAAGAAGCCGCAGGATCATGAAGACAAAGAGAGAGCCGAAAATAGAAACATAAAATCCAAACTCCGGGTAGACGACCATAAATACCGCCACTCCCAGGCCGATGACCCCGAAGATCAATGCCAGCCCCATCAGAAACCCCAACTTGGCTACCAGGAAAGAGGCGCCCATCGTCAATATCAGCAGTCCGCCTAATAATAGCGGAGACCTGAATGGACTTTCTTTGCTTTTAAATATTTTAGATGTATAACTCATTTAGGAAAAAAGAATCCTCAGAAAAAAGTGATCTTCACACACAGCGCGATGACAATCGCCGCAACGAATAGGGTGACGATAAAGGCATGGATATCCTGCCCGGTAAACCGGCTCCCCTTGTTGTTTTCGGATAGTTGTTTCATGTGTTAAAGTTATTTAGCCGCCGGTTCACCGACCCAGTCATTTAGTCCCCGGTTCATCGACTTTCAGTTTTAAAAATGACATCCCATGCAAAAAGAGTTCCTTGTACAGGGAAGCGGTATTTCTGAATACATTCAGTAATTCCACCCCGAACCTTTTATACAAAAGGGTCTGGGTAACAACGAAAATAATGAAATAAGTGGTGCCTGTTCCGATGGCCGCTCCGATTACCCCAAAAAAATGTACCCCCAGTAAGTTAGCGACGATATCGATGCACAAGGCAAGGAACATCACCCTGAAATTAGTGTCGGGATGGCCTGTGGCGTCCATGATCGTCCCGAATTGCTTCAGAAAAGGCAAGGTGAAGCCGAAAAAAGCCGTTATACGCAGTACCGGGGCCGCCATCATGAACTTCCCGCCGGCCAGGAAATGCAGGATNAGGGAAGGCAGCAGGGTCATGACCAGCAGGGCCGGTATGGAAAAGACCAGGATAGCCCCTACCGTCTTCTCNTACATGTGTTTGATGGCCGACCGGTCCGAGCTATTGTATTGGGCCGCCTTGGGGAATAATACGTCGCCCAACACCTGCGAAGGCATATCTACCAGGTTGCCGATCCGAAGACAGGCATTGTAATAGGCAGAGACGGCCGTACCGAAGATGCCGGAAGTGATGAAATTATCCGTGCTCCGGAAAAGCAGGGAGCTGACATTATTCCCGAAAACATATCTCCCGAAACGCCATAGTTTGCCAATCCAGGGCTTGTAACCGGTAAGGTCCCATTTAAAATAGGGGCGGGAGAACAGGGCCCCTGTCAAACCTCCGGCCACTACGGAGACCAGGTAAAATATAGACAGCAGCCCGGGGGTGATCATCCATTTGGCCCCGTAACAGACGGCGATCGCCGCCAGCAACAATCCCTGCCGGATACAATACATATAACACACTCCCCGGAAGTCCATTTTGGCATTCAGCAACATTTCACATTGGGAGAACAATACCGTAATGAGCAGGGTCAGCGCATACCATTGCAGCATGCCGGCAAGAGCAGGCGCTTTCAACCAATGCGCTACCGGGTAAGCCGCCAGCAAAAAAGTCAGCGAAAGGACCACGCTGATGGAAAGGCTTAATACCCAGGCTGCAGCCTGCAGCCTGCCATGCTCTTCCTCCTTAGTCTGGTGCATGAAACGAATAAAGGCATTCTTGATCAGGGCCGTCCTGGCCGTCTCGGTAATAGAAGATATTACCAGGAACAGCCCCCATACCCCGAATCCCTCAGGGCCCAGCACCCTGGTAAGCAGCATAAAAGAGACGATCCCCATGCCCAATACCGAAAATTTCTGGATAGCGGTATACTTTCCTGAATGTATCCAATATGAATACTTCTTAAAAATACTCATATTCCGGATTTATTTTTTAAGGAGAATAATCTTCCAAAGCCAAATCTCTTCAGCAAAGTATATAAGACCACCGGGATCAGCACGCCGCCGGCCCAACAGATAAAGATCAGTACCCAGCCGTTGAGGGAGAGATGCGAATGAGCCATTATATTACGGATAACGGCCGCCGCCGGCACGTGCAGAATATAGATATACAGGGAATATTTTCCCAGCCAGGAGAGCCAGTCATGTCCTTTCTGCTCGATCCGGTGGGCAATGATATAGACAAAATAACAGGCCAGGAGATTGATGATAAAGAACAAGGGAAAATAAGTTCCCGTCTCCTTGCGGTGCCGGAACCAGAACCACTGCCCGGCCAGGAATAAAGGAAATAGCCAGATCAGGTGACTGAACTTCAGAAGAGCGTCGCTCTTCTCTTTGTCCAGCAGCAGGGGCGATAACAGGGTCCCGATATAAAAATAAGGATAGAAATAGAAAGCGTCCGATACAAGGCTATTGTCCTGTAAAAAAGCCATGAAGGTAACCGCATGGAGGCCGATAGCCAGCGCCGCATGGAGCCAGGGGTTCTTCAGCAGCTTGCTGATCAGCAGGTAAAGAGCGCTGGTATTGAAAAGCGCGAACAAATACCACAGATGATCTATCCCCCGTGGCTGAATGATAATATCGAGCAGGTCGGTCCAGTGCCGCTGCGAATTGGCGTAGCGGGAAAAGAAGATCTCCAGGGAGACCATGATGACGGCCCATACCAGGTAAGGCCATAATACGGTAGCCGCCCTGTCTTTCAAGACGTCTGTCCGGGATCGCTTGCGTAGACTCCCGGCCACAAAAATGCCCGATAAGATAAAGAACACCGGCATCCGGAAATTATAAAATACCTCCTGAACATTGTACATCGTATCGCTGATGGCGACACCCGATCTTCTCAGCCCGATCACCACATGCCGGTAAACGACCAGCATGATGGCAATTCCGCGCGCATGATCTACCCAGGAAATACGGGATGTTTTTGCTTTTGCAGTCCCGCCCGCAGCGAGAGGTCTTTCGGATATCGCCCCGGCGGTACTCGTGGCAGGCGTCTCAACAGAACTGTCCTTCAATGTATTTTTTAACGGGATGATCATTTCGCAGGGGCATTACAGTTCAAGATTAAATTCATCCACTTTGTTAAGGATGGCCCCCAGGAATTTATCCTTGCTATCTACGAGGAATTTAATGGACTCCTTATCGATGGCTGTCAGGGAGGTCTCAGCAGAGAATACGGCGATGATCCCATCCACGAAATTCTCCAGTTCCTTGGTGTCCGTATATTCGTTCAAAGGAGCTCCTTCCAGCAAGATATAATCATATTCATCTTTCAGCTGCCCGAGATGGTTGAGCAGGTGATTCTTGGGAAGTATTTCTGAAGGGGTATAGTCTCCGCCCTGGCAGCCGACAATATCGACCCGCGCTACCGAGGTAGGGGTGACCAGCTTCCTGAATTCTCCTTTATTGAAAGCCTGGCCATTCAGGTCGTACTTCTCCAGGACGGGAGAGGCATTGATATTTTTGGTAAGGTCGTTGTTGCAGAAATTGGTATCGATGATAAGGACCCTTTTTTTCCCCAGGCTGAGGATATAGGCCAAGGCCTGCACGAGCGCCGTTTTCCCCTGCTGGGGCTCCGTACTGGTAAAAAGGAATATCCTTTTGTTGCTGGACTCGACCTCATAACGCAATTTCCGCATCAACTCCAGGAAGGTACTGTTCCGATGCTCTTCCTCTTCGTCGAATTTGGCGATCCTGTTCAGCACATTTTCCTGCCCCTGCAGTTTGATGCGGGGGACGGCTCCCAGCAGGCGCAGACCAGTAAGCCGCTGGAACTGGGAAGGGGTCTTTATGGACTGATCGAAAAATTCAATAAAGATGATGACCAGGGCCGCAATAAAAAAGGTGCCCATTCCCGCGAGGATGATAACCAGCAATCTTTTCGAAGGCTCCGGCCGTAAGGCGGGCTCGCCCATCAGGGTTTGCTTAAAATCAGGTTGGCTTTGCTGTGCAGCCAGCGCCACATTCAAATCTTCCTTGGCAGACTTGTATTCTGCGGAAGCCTGCTGTATATCCTTGTCGAACTGGTCGAGGTTGGCGCCCTTGGAGGCCATGCCGGTCAGACCGCTGCGCAGCTGGGTCAGTTTGGCTTCGATGCTGGCGATCTTGTTCCTGGAGGCTTCCACCTGGCCTTCTGCATCTATCTTTTTTTGTATCAGGTCGTTGAGGGTGGTGGTAGACGACGAACCGCCGCCGCCGCTGGCCGGCACATCCGGACCATCCGATACATCCAGCTTGGCCATGCTTTGTGAGAGGGCATCCAGGCGTTTTTTCATATCCGGATCTTTGCTACCCTTCTGAATATATTCGTTGCTCAGATCATTGTATTGTTTACGCAGCCGGATAAACTCACTGTTCGCATTGGGAGTAGTGCCGGAAGCAACCGGTTTGGTAGTGCCCTGGTCTTCCACCGTGGAGGCTCCCTTGCTGCGGGCTGTCCGGATAAGATCATCCAGTTGCTTGACCCGGAAAGTTTCGTTCCGTAACAGGCTGTTCTCTTCTATCTCCTGGCTTTCATAAGCGCTGATCTGGGACAGTTTACTGGATCCTTCGAGNTTGACGTCCAACACTTTATTGGAAGCCATGAACTGTTCCTTGGCGGCTTGCCTCTGATCCAGGATNGTCTTTTTCTGTTTTACAAGGGTATCCAGGTTATTGACGGCGACATCCGTATGCTGACGTTCGGTCAGGCTGTAGAATCGCTTGAACTCATCGCAGAGCGTGTTCACAACGAAAGCAGACATGGCCGCATTCCCGGACCGGTATTCAATGTTGATATAATCTGTCTTCTGGAACCGGTCTACCTTTAATTGAGACGAAACGGCATCGATACTATAGCCATATAAGTTCAACAGGTCGATGATCTGCCTGTCATCCTTATCGGAGGGAGATAATGCACTGGCGGAATCCAGGTGGGCCGAAAGACGGAGCACCACGGCCTGCTTGTCCGCCTTGTTTGCCTCCATCTGTTGTTTGGGCTTTAATACGGTAAAAGGACTGGCAGATTGAAGATCGTGCAGCAGCAGATGATAGCTGACCAGGCCGACTACGTTCGGAGAGGAAATATTCTCGATCACATTTCCGAACTTGAATTCACTCTGTATATAATTCACCGCCCCATTCGGCTGATCACTGACAGTAAAGCGGGTAGCGAGCTGAGCGGTAGACTTATAGGATTTTGAAATGTTTCGCGTAAAGAAAAAAGCTGTTCCGAGCGATACGACAACACAAATCAAAATGACCCACTTACGACGCATAAACGCCCTAAACAAATAGGCAAATTCCATTATTTTTCTTTTTGTTCTTTATTCCCTTGGTAATAACAGGACCGGTAAAAATCAATTCTACCGGTCCTGCTTTAAAATTTTATCTTCCTTGCCCTACATTCTCACTTTCACCAACTTGAAGGACTTCACTTTTTCGTCGGACAACCCATATAGCTGAATAAAGTAGACACCTTGTGTTAAGTTGCTCAGATTCAATATCTTTTGCCAGTTTCCGGCAGGTACATTGCTAAATTCCTGCTTCTGAACGATCTTACCGCTGGCATCGGTAATTGCGAGTGTAAACTTAGCAACATTTTGCTGAAAATCAAACTTCACGGTCACATTATCCACGAATGGATTCGGATAAGCGGCTAAACGGGTATTCAGACGTTGGCTGGCAGAAGAATCCAGTGCATTGACCGCGCTGGCATCCAGCAAATTGGCCCCTGTCACCGATATGATATTACGGGTCACGCTGCTGGCAATCACCCCGGCCGTTCCGGCAGAATCGGCAGCGATCACATCCGGTGACGGCATACCCTGGATGGTAAGGCTGGTCCACATGGCATAAGGAGTCGTTGCCCCCGTATAGAAAGTGATCAGCACGCTGCCATTCGAATCCGGCTTGATACCATTGATGAAGACCATATTCGTGGTATTGTTATACGCATTCAG
>JGI25616J43925_10000921_pt1 | contig 11148 bp, 9 predicted proteins | sample GraSoi2013_100cm_FD_43925 | JGI IMG/M metagenome (IMG submission 43925) | reverse complement strand
ATAAGGAGCGTAATAAACATCTCAATCGCGCGGTATTTAACGATTGGGGATTGTATACCTTCACCGAAATGCTCAAGTACAAATGTCCATTGTATGGGAAAGAGCTAGTTTTCCTAGATGAACGCAATACCTCAAAAGCTTGTAGTGGGTGTGGACGCCTACAATCCATGCCACTATGGAAGCGAACGTATTGCTGCATGGAATGTGGACTCGTGATGGATCGTGACGACAATAGCGCGGGTGTGACAAGAAATTAACTAGAGGCAATGCCCGAAGCGAATGCTGAAAGGCACTCGGTAGGGTCTTACTCTTTCCCCAAAGGGTAAGTGGATACGAGCGTAGCTTCCGGGGAGGCAACCGAAAGTGAGATAACTGCTCGAACAATGTGGATGTAACCGGAAAACTACCTCCGCTTACGATCTGCTAACCAAAGATGATACGGGGTTACGAAAGAAAGCTCTGTCTGACGGGTCGATAACTCGGACATGGTGTGAAGGTAGTCATCCCGAAAAAGGACACCATGAGTATGAGGTAAGGTGTACTTGGCTGCTACGCCTGAAAAGCTACTCCGTGCTTAGCAAATAGGTGATGTTATAGGGGTGGAAACTAACCTACTCATACGACAGGCAAGACGTGCTTGTAGACGGCCTAAAGGAGCAACCCAACGATCATTGCAAAGTGTCGCTAGTTAAACTTGTGAGAGCTTCTTAGCTCGCCTGAAAAAGGCTAAGATGGCCTGCATCTGATGAGCGGAGAAGCAGTCAGAGCCATCATAGTACTCGGAAAGCCAGCTAATGACTGGACTGTGAGGAAGGATGGCAGCCTACTTCATAAACCAAGAAGAGTACGAGAGGGCTGGATACGTATGTCCGATATTATCAAAACTCAACAAGGTTTAGCCCGGAAAGCCGAAGCGCAACGAGCGCATCGTTTTGAAGACTTGTATCATGTGATTTGTAAACGGGAATGGGTTGAAGAGGCACTCCGACACGTTCTTGAAAACGACGGGGCAGGAACCCCCGGCGTGGATGGAATGAGCTGGAAAGCATTTCATGATGTAGAAAAGAATGATTTCGAGAACGACAAGTTCCGTAGTCAGTTCATCGACGAATTGCAACAGGAGCTGAAAACTCAAACATTCAAACCATCGCCAGTACGACGGGTGGAGATACCAAAGCCGGGGACGGACAAGAAGCGTCCTTTAGGAATTCCCACCATTAAGGATCGCACTGTTCAAACCCTGCTGAAAATGCTCATGGAACCCATCTGGGAAGCGGATTTCTACCACTTCTCCAATGGATTTCGGCCGGGACGCTGTACGATGGACTGCATCCAACCGCTCTACACCCTCTTCAATACCACGACTGGATATCGCTGGGTGATCGAGGGGGATATACGGGCGTGCTTTGATCGAATTCCGCACAACAAGTTGTTGTCAGCGGTAGCACGACGCATCGCCGATCCGAAAATTCTCGCACTCATTAAGCGCTTTTTGAAAAGCGGCATAATGGACTGTGGGAAGCTGGCTCCAAGCGATGAAGGAACGCCCCAGGGTGGCATTTGCTCACCTTTACTAGCAAATATCTACCTCCATCAGTTTGATGAATGGTTTGATCACACTTTCGCACGACCAGATAAAGCAACAAACCGACCAGAGTTTGAAGCCTGGTACAAAGAACGAAAGAAAGGTGGATTAAAGGCCGCCGCCCAAATGTATCGGTACGCCGATGACTGGATTGTGCTGGTACGCGGGACGAGAGAACAGACCCAAGCAATCAAAGAGCAATGTAAAACATTCCTCCAAGAGACACTTGGACTCGAACTCTCCGAAGAGAAAACCATGGTCACACACATCAAAGATGGGTTTAATTTCTTAGGATATCATATCTTCCGATGCGATCAGCCTTCAGACGGCCGAGTGGTGGGAATCTTTGTCCAACCAACCAGGAAAGGTCTGGAGAGAATGAAGCAGAAGATCAAAGAGATGACGACGAGGAAAACCCTTCAAGATGATTACGTCCACAAGATACAGGCGATCAATGCCGCGATACGAGGATGGGCCAATTATTACCGAGCGGTAAATCCAACCACAGCCTTTCAAGAGCTAGACCGGTACGTCTGGTTACGACTCCGAAAATGGCTGGAAAAGAAATACCTGCTCAGCCCGTCACAGGTGAGACGACAGTATATGCACCGTCAAAAAGGGCCAAAGGGCGGAACGGTCGAGTTTGCAGCCCAGGAGGCAGACGGTACATGGGTATGGAGGTACCGAACAGTACAAACCAAGCTCATCTACTACCGACCCACCTACAAGAAGAATTGGCCCAATCCTTATCTGGAAAAGGTGAAAAGCGAACACTACATACTTCCAACGCTGAAAGTGATCTGGGGTGGATACCATGAGGCACCCACCTATGTGGCGAACCGACGAGAAGCTCTGAGAAAGGCAAAGGGGGCATGTGAACGATGTGGAACAACAGAGAGATTAGCGGTTCACCACAAACACCGGGTCAACCGAAGGAAACGGAACGTAGAGCAAGCAGACAACCGACCGGAGATGTTAGAAGTCTTGTGTCGAGCATGCCATGATGCGGAACATAGGGCAGAGAACATTTATCGCCAGAAACAAATGGCTCAAAAACGCCAAGCAAACGAGGTTAAGAGTAAGGGAGAGCCCGTTGCAGGGGCAACTTGCACGGCGGGTTCGGTGGGGAGGATGCAGAAACGTCTATCCTGAAAGGGATAAAACGCGCTGTGTCCTTACCCAATTCAATATTTTCACGAGGTTCTTTGCGCGGCTAGCGCCACACATCGAAAGGTGCGGTGTGCTGCATGAGGATCAAAGCAGTGTAGAAGTCATGGAGGCTTCCTGTTCGATCCAAGCGCAGCAATTGGAATTGTGGTAACCTCACACGTTTTACCACGTTTTGAAAGGCAGTATGGATTTTATATGAAACGTATCCTATCCAACATGGCGGGTCTCGTTCTGGAATTGCTTGTCAAACCGGGTGAGCAGGTAAGTGTTGACCAGGACGTTGTGATGCTCGAATCGATGAAGATGCAAATACCTGTCCAGGCTACGGCCAGTGGGACAGTCAAGACTATCAAGGTCAATGAGGGCGATTTTGTGGATGATGGAGATGTTTTGTTGGAGGTGGAATAGTATCATCTTTAAGTGAAGGCTATGCGCCAGCAATAAATCGTAAGGTTAAGAAGATCAGCGGGATATGGCCGGTCCCCAGGATGTGACATGCTCAGGCGTAATCATAATCACGGGGTATTTCTCCAGGGCCATGGCATGGTACTGGATGTAGCGTGCCCGCAGCAAGACTAAAGCCTGGGCATGAGGAGCCTCTGTAGGTGCAAGCAAGGCTGCACGTCCCTGAATGAGAAGATAGCCCAGGCGCGACCAGTCGTCGTCATACTGGTCAATAACCAGTGCGACCTCAGGACGAGCCGCAATATTGCGTACCCGGCGCAACTTGCTTTCGCTAACGCGCTTGGGTTTTTCGTCCAGGGGTGTATAGAAGTAGGTGCCGTCAAAAGCATAGCAGACAGGTATAACGTGAGGTTTACCTTCTGCGTCGGCCGTGGCAAGACGCGCGACACGCTGCCTCTGTACAAAGGCTGCTTCAGCCTCTGTGAGCGTTGAACGATTAGTCATGTTTGCTGCTTCTTGATCCTCATATGGATCTAATGAGCAGATAGAGGGCGACCTATGGCCCATCTACCTGCTCATTGCTTTTCTCTTAGCGACCAGCTACTGCTATCTTATTAACCTCCGGAATGACCTCGGTTGCAAGGAGATCGAATACATCCAGGTCGTAGACATTTGGCATGCTGAAGATCGCCTGGTCGATGCCCAGCGCGGCCAGGCTGGCGAAATATTCGATAGCTGCCGCCGGGGTCATTGAGCCATTGCGTCCGTCACGTGAAAGAGATATGACACTGAGTGTGGTTTTCTCAATCTGCTCATAGGGACGACCAATTGCCTGGCAATGCCTACGCAAAACATCCAATTTATTCTGAAGGAAATTGTCGTCCAGGCGAGCGAAGATGTTACAAGCATCGGCATACTGGGCAACCATGCGCAGCGTCTTGCGTTCGCCGGTACCACCAATAAGAATGGGGGGATGGGGCCGCTGGACGGATTGCGGCGAATTTAGCGGACGTTCGAGCTGGTAGTGCTTGCCGTTGTAGGGTTTTTCATTACCTGACCACATTTGTAGCGCGATCTGAAGTGTCTCTTCGAGGCGCTCGAAGCGCTCAGATGTTGAAGGGAAGGGCACACCCAGGCCTTTGTGCTCTACTTCGTTCCAGGCTGCGCCAATACCAAAGTATGCGCGTCCACCTGAAAGGACGTCCAGGGTAGTTGCCGTCTTAACCAGAATTCCTGGATAGCGATATGTGACACCGGTAACCATCGTGCCCAGCTTGATACGCTGGGTGTGGCCAGCCGCAAAGGCCAATGCACTCCAACCCTCAAGCATCTCCATCTCGGGGCCACCAGCGAAACCTATTTGAAAGAAGTGATCCATTACCCACAGGCTATAGAAGCCTGCTTTGTCGGCGTGCTCTGCGATCTGACCAAAGGTCTGGCCAAGTTGGCTCTGCCCGTTGGGCCAGGTAAAAACAGGGACTTGTAATCCCAGGCGCATCTACGATCTCCTTGTTCTTGGGATATGGGTACTATCTATGCGTTTACACTTTGCATTTTTTAGATGCTGCGCAAACGATAGTTATTATACAAACGATAGCTATTATACAAAAGAAAGTATAGAGATCGCAAACTTTAGCCAGATTAAAGAAGACATATTCATTATAGGCAAGTAAGGGCAGGGAATGAATCTTGCACAGTCGTTCCCTGCCCTTACGCGTATAAAGCACGAAAGTTATTGGCCTTTTTTGTGGCCCTCTTCTTTGTGGTGCTTCAATACAGTCCGGGCGGCAACCTCCTCGGCGCGGTCACCGTAGCGGCCGCTTTTCTTGGCGGAGTCTTTGATGTGTTCGTACATGCGCTCCTCTTTTTTGCCTACGCCACTTACAGGTTCTTCTTTCTTTTTCCTTGGCATAAATGCACCTCTTTCTCAATACTTAAGTTCAGATACCAGCCTACCTCTATACGATTCACACGATTATGTGCATAAAAAGGTTCCGACTCTTTGACTCCTCAGCGCCTGCGGCGCTTCGCAGTCACTCAAGTACAGATGATAGAACAGACTGAACTGCCCGCGGGCAGTTCAGTCTGTTCTATCATCTGTACTATCACATGAAGTGAGCCATCAGAGGTGGCGAGGCAGCTTAAAGAGGCCAGGTGCGCCGACTGTATCAAAAGCCGACTGTATCAAAAATAGAGCAGCCTGTTGAAAAAGTCCTCAACAAGCTCATCAGTAAAGAGAGTGACACAGCCTCCTCATCCTTTTGCGCAGGGCTTTCTGGTAGGCCTTGGTCTGATAATAGCCTTTGACTTGTTTCATCCTCCTTTCTCTCACTCGTTTTGGCCTTTTTCAACAGGCTGGGTGGTTTTCTGATATAATGGATAAAGGGGTTTCATATTTACGGTCGTTTTTGTCACAGATAGAGAGCAGTGCTCAGAAACCCTCAATTGCTCGCCTAAAAATTGGCTCTCACAACGTCTATATACTCGAGAAGAGAAGAAGCGACGAGCACAACCAGACGCAAGGAGAAGCAAGACATGAACAGGTCGGCACCACCTCTGGGCGGTTACCTACTACTAGCCCTCTTCTTCGTGGGTCTGTTTGGTCTCCAATGGCTCTACTACGCAATCTTCATAAGTAACGGTGTCAGAACACAAGGAGTCATCGTCAACACACACGTCGTAGATTGTGGGAAGGGAAAGAGTGACGCAGTCTCGGTACGGTTCACTGATCGAGGAGGCCAGGTCCACACTGGCATCGAAGGCGGATGCCCCCAGCCCCTCCACGGCTCCCCCGGAGACTCGGTCACTATTGTCTACGGCCCAAATAACCCCAGCAATATCGCTTCTCCCGACGACTCGCAGTACCTTCTGCGCTGGACTATCTTTAGTGGCCTCATCGCACTCCTCCTCCTTCCCTTTTGGATCCGCAAGCGAATGCGCAAGCCCAAACACCTGGAAGCTTGGTCACTTTCAGGTTTCAAAGAGCCTCCTCTTTTTCACGATTAAGTGACCATGACACCTTCTGTAGCATTGGGCCTTCTCACCTGTTTTTCTCTATCTCAAGAAACGCTCCAGCCTGTTGAACAACGGGAGAAAAAGTGGTAGATCATAGGATGATGTCCAGTCGTGCCAAGGAGAAAGGCGACTCCAATGATGGGAAGCAAAGAGCGGCACTTTGCCCCGCTCATCAATGTCTCTTTAGAAGGGTTAGTACCAGCGGACCATTTTTATCGGCATCTGGCGCGCACACTCGATTTGTCGTTCGTCCGGCAATTTGTTCAAGAGACCTATGCCAGCAAAGGGCGTCCTTCCATTGATCCGGTCGTGTTCTTCAAACTGCAACTCGTCATGTTTTTTGAGGGAATACGCTCCGAACGGCAACTCATGCGCCATGCGGCAGATCGGCTGAGCGTGCGTTGGTATCTTGGCTATGATTTGAACGAGCCTTTGCCCGATCATTCCAGTCTGACGCGCATTCGTGAACGCTATGGCGTCGACATCTTTCGCCGCTTCTTCGACGCGATTGTGGAACAGTGCCAGCAGGAGAAGCTGGTCTGGGGCAAAGAACTCTACATTGATAGCACTCAAGTCAATGCCAATGCCGACCTGGATTCACTGACTCCTCGCTTTGCGGTGGAGGCGCGAACAGCCATCCAGGCTCATCTGGCTGCTCTGTTCACTGGGGAAGACGCTGGTCACGAGCAGCGGGAGGCCGAAGCCCCTGCGGCTGACACGCCACAGACAGAGCCTCCTGAACCCATCGCCAATGGCGACGCACCTGTGCCACTGCCCGTTGTCCTCCCTCAAGAAGAGCAAGAGGAACTGGCCCGCGAGAATGCCACTCGGCACGATTGGATCGCAGAGGAAGGTCAGCAACAACGGGAGGTGCATGGCCTTTACCAGCGAACGTCGGACTTCAAAGTCAGCACCACGGATCCTGATGCGACGCCGATGCGGCTGAAAGGGGGAGGCACGCATTTGGGGTATCATACCCACTATGTCGTCGATGGCGGCAAAGCGCGCATCATCCTCCAAGTACTGGTGACGCCTTCGGAGGTCATGGATAACCAACCGATGCGCGACCTGCTGTGGCGTGTGCGCTTCCGTTGGAAGCTGCATCCTCACCAAGTGACCGGCGACACGAAATATGGCACCATCGAGAACATCAAAGCCATTGAGGACCAGGGCATCCGTGCCTATGTTCCCCTGCCGAATTGGGAAGAGCGGTATGAGGTCTGGTCGGCCTCCCACTTCCGCTATGAACCGCAAGCTGATCAGTATCGCTGTCCGCAAGGCCAGATTTTGCAACGGGTGGGGGTAGTCAATCCCGACGGACGTCAGCTCTATCGCGCTCCTGCTTCCATCTGCAATGACTGCCCAGTCAAAGTGCAGTGTACGACCAGTAACCAGGGGCGTCGCGTCTATCGTCATGTCGGAGAGGAGTATCTAGAGCGGGTTCGTACCTATCAGCAGACGCTCGCTTACCAGAAAGCTCTCCGCAAACGCCAAGTGTGGGTGGAACCGCTGTTTGCGGAAGCCAAAGATTGGCACGGTATGCGCCGCTTCCGCTTGCGGCTCCTCTGGCGGGTCAATAGTGAAGCTTTGCGGATCGCTGCCGGACAAAATCTGAAACGGTTGCTCAAGAAACGGGGATGGGGACGGCGTCCGTTCCCGATAGAGGCCTTCTGTGCCTCCTTTTTGGCTGATTTTGGGTGGTTTACTCGTCGTGTTGTGGAAGACTGCGCATTTTTCTTGCCGCTTAGCTCATCGTACTCAATCATGTGAAAGCAATGATCTCTCATTATTCATGAGCTTGGTGAGGACTTTTTCAACAGGCTGAGAGTGTTTTGCAAAACCCAGGTAGTCGAAAGGTGATTATATGGAAGTGGTACTATATCAGCAGCATAATCGCATTAGCGAAAGGAGAGGCTCATATGGATCAGACAACGATTAAACTATACGGTACCAACTGGTGTAGCGACTGTAAACGCAGCAAAAAATTCCTGGGTGAGCAGCGCATCCACTACGAATTTATCAATATCGAAGAAGATATGGAAGGCCAGGCTTTTGTACAGAAGGTACAGAATGGCGGGCTGACCATACCGACCATCGTTTTTGAAGATGGTTCGCTGCTTATCGAGCCATCTAATGCAGAAGTGGCTGTCAAGCTGGGGCTGGAGACCAAAGCCAAATGTGAGTTTTATGATCTGATTATTGTTGGCGGCGGACCTACGGCACTGACGACTGCCATTTATACCGCGCGGGATGGTTATGATGTGTTGGTAATCGAACGTAGTGGCCTGGGCGGCCAGGCTGGTATTTCAGAGCGCCTGGATAACTATCCGGGTTTCCCTGAGGGTGTGACAGGCGCGGAATTTGCTGAACGCATTATTAGCCAGGCCAAACGCTTTGGCGTCGAATTGCTATCAGCGCAGAATGTTGTGCGCGTAGGTAATGATGGAGATGCGCACTTCGTCGAAACTGAGTCTGGCAACAAGTATCGCGGCAATGCTGTACTTATTGCCACCGGTTCAACCTATAAACGCCTTGGCATACCTGGGGAGGATGACTTTATTGGATCGGGCGTGCACTTTTGCGCTACGTGTGATGGACCTTTCTACAAGGGTCGCGAGGTCGCGGTAATTGGTGGAGGCAACAGCGCTGTTGAAGAGGCGGCATTTCTGACGCGCTTCAGCCCCAAAGTGACCATCCTGGTGCGTGGTTCTGCATTGAGCGCCAGTAAATTGGCCACCGACAAAGCTTTAAACTCATCGGAAATAGAGGTACGTTTTCATACGCAGGTAGTAGAGTTCAAGGGTCAGCATAATCGCCTGGATACCGTAGTTGTTAAGAACACGAATACAGGTGAGACGGAAGAATTGCATCCAGCCGGTATTTTTGTCTTCATTGGCTTATCGCCAAATAGCCGCAAGTTTACCGATATTGCCAAAGTAGACGCGCAGGGCTTTATCATGACGGGCATCGATTTCCAGACCAGTACGGAAGGCATCTTTGCTGCTGGCGATGTGCGTGCCGGAAGTACCAAGCAGCTAGTGAGCGCCGCAGGTGAAGGTGCCGCTGCGGCTATAGCTATTCGTGAGCACCTGCGTGGTCATGATGCGCACACTATGGAGGAAGCACTGGTAGCAAATCCTGCCTGACGTACATTTGCAGCCTGGGTTGGGTATTGCCTGGCTCTTTCGTATGAGGGCTACGGGCTATGTCGCCGCTAGCGGCGACATAGCCCGTAGCCCTCATACGAAAGAGCGAAGCATGTGCCCTAATCACGCGCCGCTCTTTTCTCCTTATGCATACCTGTTTATGCTACATTGTACTGTACGACAAGCAATACCAGAGACTCAAGGACTCTGGCATCCACAAGAAGCTCTCCTGCCTCTCGCTGGGAGTGGCAGCGGAACCTCTTGCGGGTGCCAGGTGTATTTTATTACAACTACAGCAATCCTTTGCTCTGCAAGAAAGATGTTGCTACTTCTGTGACACTCTTACCGCCAACAACCTGGGCCTGCAACTGCTGACTCACCTGGGTTGTGAGCAAGGGTGCAAGAGGATTGAGCGCGGTTTTTATGCCAGGAGCCTTTTGCAGCGTATCATCGCGAACAATGGGAGCCGGGTTATAGGCCGGGAAGGCATTCTTGTCATCCTGCAACAGAACAAAGTTGTCCTTGGCGATCAAGGCAGCAGTGGTATAACAAATGTTCAGGTCTTGCGCACCAGACTGAACGGCTGGGAAGGTCAAGCCTTCTTCGTTATATGTTGTGACGCCCTTAAAGGTGATGCCGTAGGATGATTTGAGCACATCAACCCCGTAGGTTTTGCCATCGGGTGGCGTTGCTATTGTAAGTGTTGAGGCTTTCGCTTTGAGATCTGAGATCTTCGTTGCTCCCAGGCTGCTGGCTTTGGTCTGACTGGTGCAGACGCCATAGGTATCATTAAGTGGAGCAGGATCTAACCAGGTAATTTGGTAGTTGCTCTCATAGCCGTTTTTCACGGCTTGATAGTCTTGTTGGGGATTGTTGGTTGATGCTTTGCCCAACTTTGCCAGTCCTGTTGCGGTGAACTCTGGATAAAGATCAATTTGTCCACTTGTAATAGCTGCAAACACAACAGCATTGGTACCTAGTTGAGATTTTTCGACCACATTGAAGCCAGCATGTTTGAGCAACAAGACATACATCTTGGTAAGCAACTGGGCTTCAGTATCAAGTTTTCCACCTACCTTTAATGTAATGCCAGAATTTGGATTTGCTGTGGCGTTACTGCCAGGCGTAGTACCTGTACTACCGCAACCCGCTAATAGCAGGGGAATGAGTACGGCCAACACAAGGATATGCCCTCGTAGTGAGCGTAAATAAGAAGTCATCACTTTCTCCTTTTGAGAATATACGAACGGAACGTAAGTTGACAATAGAATAAAAAAAGGTGTCTTTGTCTTATGCTCGAGCTACCTCGACAACTGCCTGCACACGAAGTCCGGCAGGAGTCAGGGCGCGTTGTAGCCAGGCTAAAGACAATTCCACCAGGATAGCTAGCAAGGTAACTGGTAGTGCGCCTGCCAATAACGCTGTGTTATCAAACTCGCGCAAACCCAGATATATATACTCACCGTAGCCGCCACCTCCAATGATGGCTGCTAAGGTAGCGGTCGCAACAATTTGTACCGCTGAAGTGCGTACACCCGCGGCAATGATGGGAAGGACAAGCGGTGTTTGAATGCGCGTAACGATTTGCCACGTGGTCATACCCATACCATGAGCTGCTTCAATCGTAGCGGGATCAATACCACGAATGCCCGTGTAGGTATTCAATAAGATGGGCGGAATACCAAGTATAGTAAGCGCAACCAGGGAAGGTAGAAATCCGAAGCCTAAAAAAGGCCAGATTGCGGCAAGAAAGGCTATCACCGGTATAGCTCGCATCAAGCCACTGAAATTGATTGCGATGAATGATGCTATCGGATTGCGCGCTAC
>JGI25616J43925_10000920_pt1 | contig 11153 bp, 10 predicted proteins | sample GraSoi2013_100cm_FD_43925 | JGI IMG/M metagenome (IMG submission 43925) | reverse complement strand
GATTACCCTGGATTTCTCCAAAATGAACCATATCCTGGATGTGTACCCCCAGGATTTCCTCGTGGCGGTGGAACCAGGCGTAACGCGAGAGGAACTAAACAACGCACTTCACGATATCGGCCTCTTTTTCCCAGTAGATCCCGGCGCTAATGCCACTCTCGGTGGAATGGCTGCAACCAACGCCAGCGGCACAACTACGGTCAGGTACGGAGGCATGCGGCAAAACGTCGCAGAGCTAGAGGTAGTCTTAGCAAATGGTGAGGTGCTCCGCCTCGGTCGATCAGTACGCAAGACCAGCAGTGGCTACGACCTCAAAGACCTCTTCATCGGCTCTGGCGGTACCCTGGGAATAATTACCCGCCTTGTACTAAGACTCTATCCTATTCCAGCTTTCGTCCATACTATGCGCGTCTTCTTTCCAGGTCTGGCAGAAGCCGCCGAAGCTGCTTATAGCATAATGGCCAGCGCCCTGCCCGTAGCTCGGCTCGAACTCCTGGACGAACTCAGCATCAAAGTCATCAACCGTGACCTGAACCGCACCTATCTCGAGAAACCCGCGCTCTTCCTCGAATTTCACTCTTCCACCGGTACAGCTATCGAAGAAGAATCAGCTGTTGCAGAAAAGCTCGTGCGAGACGCCGGAGCACTTGACATCAATGTCGCCAAACATGAACAAGACCGTGCTGCCCAATGGGAGGCGCGGCACAACTTCTACTGGGCATTTGTGCACTGTAACCCTGGCAGCGTCTATTACACAACCGACACAGCCGTACCAATATCGAGAGTAACAGAACTCGTCACCTATGCACAGCAGCTCCTGCAAGAAATGCGCCTGGAGGGAAGTATCGTAGGTCATGTGGGAGACGGCAATTTCCACACCTTGATCGCCACTCTACCCGAGGAGTATGCGCGGGCCGAAACCTTCTCCGAACTTCTCGTCAAACGCTCCCTTGAGCTAGGCGGTACCGCCACCGGCGAACACGGAGTAGGCCTGGTTAAAAGAAAGTTCATGGAAGCAGAACACGGAGCGGCCCTCAACTGGATGCGCCAGGTCAAAACCCTCTTCGATCCAGAAGGCATCTTGAATCCAGGAAAGATAGTATAGTGGATATAAGCCGAGCAGCATATGTGCGCACAGGTATTCGCGTTGAGGTCTTTAGCGTTATTTGGATGGTGATTGAGGCAATTGTCGCTATCGGCGCGGGTATCATTGCGGGCAGCGCCTTACTCACAGCATTTGGTCTTGATAGTGTGATTGAACTTGTGAGTGCTGGTGTTCTGCTGTGGCGTCTTTTGATGGAAGAAAAGGAGGGTGATACGCAGCGTGTAGAACGCGCAGAACATCGGGCCGCATGGATTGTTGGAATAGCCCTTGCCCTACTCTGCCTCTATGTTCTGCTGACTGCAATTTATGGTATTGCAGTGCATGCAATGCCGGAAAGTTCTCCCATTGGTATTGCTATTTCTGCTGCCGCTGTTATTGCGATGCCCTGGCTGGCGGTAACAAAGCGAAGAATAGCGAAACAAATTGACAGTGGTGCATTACGTGGGGATGCAGCGAGTTCGCTCACCTGTGGCTATATGGCGGCAACTGTCCTCGTTGGGCTTGCCCTCAATGCGCTATTTCATTGGTGGTGGGCAGAAGATGTGGCTGCTCTGGTATTCCTGTTCTGGCTAGTGCAGGAAACACGCGAGGCCCTTGAAGAGGCTCGTAATGAGAAAGAAGATGAAACAGATTAAATGATGCTTCCATCTGTCATGCTCTTCTGATACCTTGGACCTTGTGTCCCGCTCATGTATGAAGTCCCATCAGGGCGTAGGAGATTACATCATCTTGCCCCAGGGTTAATTCTACCCTCCACTCCTCTGCGAAAGTCATTTCATCCAGTTCAACACGTTCTGTTCAGTGCCTTCTTGTTCAGTTTTCATGGTTGAAAAATAGCTACTCCCGTCGTTGATATATCGTCCGACCCGAATGAGAACTTGAACGAGGAGGTTTCACATGATCTACTATCGTGTTGCCTTTCGAGGAAGCCAGTCAGCCAGGTGGCGGTGGAAGTCCAGCCCGCTCACCTCACTTCATCCTGTGCTGGGCTTGCTGAACATGTATCGTTGTCTGCCTAAGGAGTACATCCGCGTGTTTCTGTCCACCGCGCCCGAGTTAATGGATGCGATGCTCAGCCGGGCCAACCTGGGGTTGCTCTCCACCGCCGTCACCGTGGATCAGCTCTGGGACAAGCACTGCATGAGCTGGATCGAGGTGAGGCGCCTGGAGGCAGAACTCGGTGCAGGGGGCGATCATGATCTTCCCTACACCTGGAGCCTGCCCCCCTCCAGTTCGCAAGTGCTCGCCTGGACCAGGCTGCTTGCCAGGCAAACACGTGGTGAACTCGTGCCGTAGACAGATGCTCAACTTATGCTTGCTTGTCGCTACTGCTTTGTTTGTAGGAAGACTGAGGCATTGGTGAAATCGTACTTGCACGTTTGCAGAGAGGCCGCGTGTGGCGCTCACTTTTACTGCCTCAGTTTCGTTGGTAAAATCGGTGGTGCTGTATCCCTCAATACCGCTTTAGACTACCCCACTATGGGTTGGAAAAGCTCACTGCATCCTGGCGGCTTGCTCCACCAATTGCATGATTTCTGGTGTGAGACCGGGTGAAAATTCCTCTGGTCGCTCTGGCTCTGGAACAAACGGTACACCATCAGGTGGTTTTGGTGTTGTCACCAGTTCACCACTTCTAGAGGGAGAAGCACCACGGAAGATCTTCGCCATCTCTGAGCCATCCAGGCGCCAGTGATGCTGCATATTCTGCATCCCCTGGTCCATCAGCTTTTTGACCTCAGGGAACCTGGTTGCATCGAAATTGGGAATAGGTAGGACCTTCCCCCAGTTTACCCCGAGCGTCTCCAGCGCCTTGGCATAGGCATTCTCATGGGCATGATCGCGAACAATCAGGTAGGAAATGGTGGACCGTGCGGTCTTATTGTCCGTCATCTCATATAGGCGACACTTCTGGAGCCGTCCCGTCGCTTCAAGCATCAGATTGTAGATCAAGTCGAGCGTCAGGTTGCCGCTGTTGTAGACGTAGGAGCCAGACCAGGGATTGCCTACAGCATCAACAGGCATCGCGCTCTGTGCTCCGACGAGGAAGTGGTGAATGTTCCCCTGGCTCAATGCGATTTTGAGGGGTGTCGAGCCATCCTTGCCAGGCATATTTTGTGTTGAAGTGTCAAGGAGTCCTCCTTTCGCCTGGTAGCGAGGAGAGCCGTCAAGGAGGTGATTAATGGTAGTCGCAATGAGTTCGACGTGACTAATCTCCTCGACGCCTACTCCTTGAATCAAATCCAGGTATGGCTTTGCCTTTCCTCGAAAGTTGAAGCTCTGGAACAGGTACTGCATCATCGTGCGCATCTCGCCGAACTGGCCTCCTAACCCTTCCTGCAAGGCGTTCGCGGCGGCCGGATCAGGCTCGTCGGGAATGATCTCGTTGATCAGTTTCTGCACGTGAAAGAACATTTTTATTCTCCTTTCCTTCTTCGGAAGATGTTACATTTTGTCTTTTAGGGATCTATATTGATACGCATTTGGTTTGAAGAAGGATACACGCGGGGAATTGCTGTCTCTTTAAGTGGAGCGGCTTGTGGTTTCACAAAAAAATGGGCACCACCTGGTGTTTTTAGTGGAGCGTAATTTGAAAATTACCAAAGAAAAAGCCCGATAAGCAACGCAAGAGCAATAAAGTAATTGCCAAATTTCTCCTTGAATGACAGCGGAAAGCAATATATAATCCCTTCTACATATATGGCAGCAAAAAGCAGCAGATATGCGTCAAAGACAGGGATTCTGCAAGACTGCATGGCTGCTCTGAAGTTAGGAAAGAAGGCACTTGCTGGACAGCTAGTGCGTAAGCAGAGAGGATAGGAACCATGGCAAATCACAGTATGAAGCCAAGAATTTCTGTTATTACATTGGGAGTAAACGATTTGGAAAAATCACTTGCTTTTTATCGTGATGGCTTAGGCTTGCAAACAAATGGGATTATAGGCACCGAATTCAAAGGTGATGAAACCCATCCGTCAGGAGCAGTTATCATGTTTGAGCTCCAAAATGGGGTAATTCTTGCACTGTATCCACGTACTGAATTAGCGAAAGATGCCAAAGAACCTGTTGGAGTAGCAAGTCCCACCGAGTTCAGTATTGGTCATCTCGTGCAAAACAAAGAAGAAGTCGATGCACTGATTAAGCGGGCAGAAGCTGCCGGGGCTACTGTGACTGACGAACCGCACGAGCGACCATGGGGTATCTACTCAGGTTATTTCAAAGATGTAGATGGACATCTCTGGGAAATTGTTTGGAACCCTCAAATGTTGCCGGAGTAAAAAGTTCCTAGTAGCACTTTTGGGCAAAATGAGAGGTGACGAGGGATGCAGAGGATGTATTTGTCTATAGCCTTGCGTTTTGGCTTCATTTTCATAAGCTTTTATGTCGAACATTTCTGCTCCTTGTTGTGGCTCCTCCAGGTCGTTTACTGACTGCTCGCGCACGCGGTGTACCTGGTACAATTCTAACTTGAGCTGTGCGAGATAGCAAGGCAGGTCTTAGGCAGCGCTTTTGTTGAGCTGGAACTGCTGCTTCGGGTCACGCTGCGATGTCATAAAGAGTCTGCCAAATATCAGATGAAATTCAACGCTTGTATCTGTGGAAAGCATTGCTTTTCGGTCGTGTGTGTCCAGGTGGTCGCTCATTGCTCCGACTCCTTCCCCCGGGGGGTAGTTGGTTTTTATGAGGCGGGGCGGTTGCGATCCTGGCGTAGTCGTTCTAGTACCCACATCCGTATTAGGGTGGATTTTTTTATCCCGCGCTCGCGTGCGAGTGCCTCTAGTTCGTGGTCTGTATCTGGGTCAAATCGTACTTGCACGTTTGCAGAGAGGCCGCGTGTGGCACTCACTTTTACTGCCTCAGTTTCGTTGGTAAAATCGGTGGTGCTATGCGTATCCCAGAAGGTGGCTTCTTCCTCATAGCTGTTAAATGCCGGAATAGAGCCGTGTGCTTGGGTGGGGTATGTCGGCCCTTTGTAGGTTGGTTCGTTACTCATGGTGGTGTGCCTCCTTCACAGCTCTATTGTAATGCAAAACATTACAATGTCAAGTAGGACACCATTGGTTACCAGGATATAGCAGAGATGTCAACCAATCGATGCTTTGATGTATCCAATCTTCTCACCATCCTTGACAAATACTTGAGTATTTGGTAACTTTGCCTTACGTTACCCCTTTACAAGCTGCAAGAAAGAAGATGACAGTGTGGGTTGCCTGGCCTCAAGATCATAATGCAATGTTTGCACCTCATAGAGAGCCATTCAGGTATGCAAATCTACCCTGGGTTGATGAAAAACCTTCGCCTGGCACAACAATGGAANTACTTGAGAAAAAGAGCCTATGAACAATTTCAGCGAAAAGGTCAACTTCATTTGGAGCGTAGCAGATCTCATACGAGATAGTTTTAAACGCAGCAAATACCAGGACGTAATCCTACCTCTCACAGTACTCCGCCGCATCGACTGTGTATTGCAACCCACCAAAAAACACGTACTTGAAGTCAACGCCGAACTCAAAGGCAAACTTGACAACCTCGCTCCCCAACTGCGTAAAGCCTCAGGCTACGCCTTTTACAACACCTCCCTGTATGACTTCGAACGACTACTGAACGACGCCCCAAATCTGGCAACCAACCTGAAAGCCTACATCAACGGCTTCAGCGACAACATGCGCGAGGTGCTTGAAAAATTCGACTTCAACAACACCATCAACAAACTCGATGAGGCTGGCCTCCTCTTTCTAGTGATGGAAAAATTTAAGAACATAGACCTCCATCCCGACGTAGTCCCGAACCTCGAAATGGGCTATATTTTCGAAGAACTCATCCGCAAATTTAACGAGGCTCTGAATGAGAATCCTGGTGAACACTTTACGCCACGTGAGGTGATTCGGTTGATGGTCAACCTCTTACTGGCGCAGGATCAGGATGCCTTAAAACATAGTCACATTGTACGTACTNTATACGACCCATGCTGCGGCTCAGGTGGCATGCTCACTATCGCAAAGGAACGCATTCTCGAAATCAACCCAAATGCAGAAGTTCACCTCTTTGGTCAGGAATTGAATGGAGAGACATTTGCCATCTGCAAATCCGACCTTTATATGAAAAGTGCCGACGGTCGCGATGCAGAGAACATCAAATTCGGTAGCACTCTCTCGAAGGACCAGCACGCTGACAAGCACTTCGATTATCTGCTCACCAATCCCCCGTACGGTAAAGAGTGGAAAATGGACCAGGCGGCTGTAGAAGCCGAAGCTAAGCGAAGTTATGCTGGCCGTTTTGGCGCTGGCACCCCGCGTATCAGTGATGGGCAATTACTCTTTCTCCAACATATGCTTGCTCGTATGCAGGATCCAGACACAGGTGGAAGCCGCGTGGCCATCGTCATGAATGGTTCGCCGCTCTTCACAGGCGATGCTGGCAGCGGTGAGAGCGAGATTCGTCGCTGGATACTGGAGAACGATTGGCTTGAGGCCATCGTAGCTCTACCCGAACAGCTTTTCTACAACACCGGTATTTCGACCTACGTGTGGGTGCTAACCAACCGCAAAGAGCCACAACGACGAGGTAAGGCGCAATTAATCAATGCTACAGACTTTTGGGTGCAGATGCGCAAGAGCCTTGGCGAGAAACGCCGCGAAATCTCGAAAGAACACATCAGGCGTATCACCGAAAACTTTCTATCTTTCCTGGAGGGCGAAAACTCCAAAATATTTGACACGACCGATTTTGGCTATCGCAAGATCACTGTAGAACGTCCCCTAAGGCTCAACTTCCAGGCTAACCCGGAGCGTGTTGCTCGTCTACAGCATCAAAAAGCCTTCCAGGACCTGGCAACCAGCAAAAAGAAAAACCTGCAGGAGAAAGCATCTGAAGAAGCAGAAGGCCGCAAGCAACAAGAGGCAATCCTTGCCATGCTAACCTATTTACCAGATACCCTCTTCAAAGATCGTCCAACATTCGAGTGGGTGCTGGACAGTACCGCTAAATCCTCAGGTCTCAGGCTCTCCCCACTTATGCGCAAGGCTATCCTCACAGCCCTCTCCGAGCGAGACGAGACAGCCGATATTTGCCACGACAAGGACGGTAATCCTGAACCTGACCCAGAACTGCGCGATACCGAAAACGTGCCGCTCAAGGAAGATATTTGGGCTTTCTTCGAGCGTGAAGTCAAGCCGCACGTACCAGATTCCTGGGTTAATACGGCCGTACGTGATCATAAGGATGATGAGATTGGGAGGGTGGGCTACGAGATCAACTTTAACCGCTATTTCTACAAATATCAGCCCCCAAGGCCTCTAGAAGAGATTGAGGTGGATATCAAGTTGCTGGAAAAGGATATCCTGGAAATGTTGCGCGAGGTGGCGGGATGACGCAAATAAAGCCGGCTGTAACTGCATCTAGCACTGGAAAATGGAAGGCCTATCCTGCTTACAAGGATTCAGGAGTGGAATGGTTGGGGGAGATTCCGGTGCGTTGGGATGTTAGAAGATTAAAATACCTTACGAAAGATATGATTGCAGGTCCCTTTGGCTCTTCGCTAACCAAAGACTTATATACTACTGAGGGATACAGAGTTTATGGGCAAGAGCAGGTAATTCCCGCAGACTTTTCTATAGGTGATTACTACATTCCAGAAGATTTATTTCTCACAATGACGCGTTATGCAGTCAATGCAGGAGATGTGCTTGTCAGTTGTGTAGGTACTTTTGGAAAAGTAGCTGTCGTACCACTAGAAGTGGAGCCAGGAATTATTAATCCTCGTCTCGTGAAGTTGGTACCAAACAAAGATGTAATCTTACCGGCCTACCTTGGCCTTCTTCTACGAAGTCAGGTGGCTTTCGAACAAATAGAGCAGGTTAGTCGTGGTGGAACAATGGGTGTCATCAACTTAGGACTACTTTCAGACCTACTACTTTCTCTCCCATCGCTTGATGAACAACGAACAATCGCAACCTACCTCGACTGCGAGACAGCAAGAATCAATGCTCTGATAGCAAAGAAGGAGCAATTGATCGAGCTTTTGCAGGAGAAGCGTTCAGCTCTCATTAGTCATGCTGTTACTAAGGGACTTGATCCTACGGTGCCGATGAAGGATTCGGGTGTAGAGTGGTTGGGGGAGATTCCAGCGCATTGGGAAGTGAAGCGGATGAAGTTCGCCGCCTCCTTTTTCGGTGGTGGTACGCCTTTCAAAGAAAATCTTGAGTATTGGTCTGGCGACATTCCTTGGGTTTCGCCTAAGGATATGAAAGCTGAAATTATTCATGATGCTGAGGATCATATCACAAAGGAAGCTATTGAAAATAGTTCTACTCGCTTAGTTCAACCAGGAGCAGTGTTGATCGTTGTTCGTTCCGGCATACTTAAGCATTCTATCCCTGTTGCAATCAACGTTCGTGCCGTAGCTTTGAACCAGGATATGAAGGCCATTGTACCCCAAAATTTCTTAAAGCCTGAATACTTGGCATCGGTTATCCGTGGTCATCAAAGCGCTTTACTCGTGGAGTGGCGAAAAGAGGGAGCAACAGTAGAGAGTATCGAGTATGAGCTACTAGTTAACACATTATGCCCTATTCCACCTCTTTCTGAACAACATGATATTGTAGACTACCTCAAAAGCGAAACAGCCAAAATCGACGCGCTCATTACCAGGATTGGTGAGGGCATTGAGAAGTTAAAAGAGTATAACTCTGCACTTATCTCAGCAGCCGTGACGGGGAAGATCGATGTAATGGAGACTATTGGCAACCAAGCAGAACATTTGTAGTGACTAGAAAGCACATGCCATATTATAAAAAACGATCAGGAGTAACAAATGAAATGGGTAAAGTGAACATTCATGGTGCTGAGTATCCTATCCAGAAGATATTTAACGACGATTTTGTTTTTACTATCCCTCAATACCAGCGTCCTTATGCATGGACAATTGAAATAATCGAGCAGCGACAACAATATCTCATGAATAAATTAAGAGACATTTGGCGGCTAAATTGAGGTAGCCATGGACATTTCTGAAAAAAACCTAGAAGACACAATCGAGGAAGTACTCTTATCCAGCGGTTTACCTCCGGTGCATTCAACACTACAAGGTATACACCAACCTCCTCCGCTCTACGGTCCAGCCACCAGCAACCTGACACCAAACAACGTTGCGCCAGGGGGCTACCGCAAGCACACATCGGAAGACTATGACAAAACCCTCTGCCTCATTCCCGAAGATGTCCTGAATTTCATCTATGCCACGCAACCCAAAGAATGGGAGAAATTCAAGAAGCAGCACGAAGCCGATGCCAGGACAGCTTTCCTACATCGCCTGGCAAGCGAACTGCGCACTCGCGGTACATTAGATGTGCTGCGTAAAGGCATCAAGGCCAACGGCTGCAAGTTTCGGCTTGCCTACTTTCACCCATCGAGTGGATTGAACTATGAATTGCTGAACCTCTATGCCGCGAATATCTTCAGCGAAATTCGCCAACTGCATTATAGTGAACGAAACAAGAACAGCCTTGACCTTGTGATCTTCCTCAATGGTCTGCCAATCTTCACTGCTGAACTAAAGAACCCGTTCATGGGACAGAACGTCCAGAACGCTATTCAACAGTATCGTTTTGATCGCGATCCTCGCGAGCCGCTTTTCGCCTTTGGCCGCTGCCTGGCTCATTTCGCTGTCGATTCAGACCTTGTCTATATGACCTCGCACCTGGAGGGGCCTAAAACTCGTTTTCTGCCTTTCAACCAGGGGCGCAATGGTGGCGCGGGCAACCCACCAGCATGGAAAGGCTTCGCTACGGCCTATCTCTGGGAGAACATCTGGGCCAGAAACAGCGTGCTCAACCTTGTACAGCAATTCATTCAGGAGATCGAGGAACTCGATGATAAGGGCAGAAAGATAGGCAAGAAAAGCCTGATTTTTCCTCGCTATCACCAGCTCGATGCCGTGCGCCGCTTAGTAGCCGATGCTCGCCAGAAAGGACCTGGACAACGTTACCTCATCGAACATAGCGCGGGAAGCGGTAAAAGTAATTCTATTTCCTGGTTGGCTCATCAACTCTCGGTACTGCATGACGACCAGGATAAGCGAGTCTTTGACTCGATCATCGTCATTACAGACCGTCGGGTGCTCGACAGGCAACTCCAGCAAACGGTGCAGCAGTTCGAGCAAACCCTGGGTGTGGTCGAGAACATTGATACGACGTCTGGCCAACTCAAAGATGCCCTTGAAAATGGTAAGACCATCATCGTCACGACACTGCAAAAATTCCCGGTGATTGTGGACCAGGTCGGATCACTGCCAGGGAAACGCTTTGCCGTTATCATAGATGAAGCTCACTCCTCTCAGAGCGGCGAGAGCACTAAAAGTCTAAAATCAGTGCTGACGATAGGAAGCCTGGATGACGCCGACATAGAAGAGAGCGAGGAGGGCGAGGATCTTGAGGACCGCATAGCTGAAGAGATGAAGAAGCGCGGGTACTTATCCCATGTAAGCTACTTTGCGTTCACCGCGACACCTAAACCCAAGACACTTGAACTTTTCGGCACGCGGCGTGAAGATGGCAAATATGAAGCGTTCAGCCTGTATACTATGCGGCAGGCAATAGAAGAGCATTTCATCCTTGATGTGCTGGAGAACTACACCACCTACAAAACCTATTGGAGTCTCCTCAAAAAGATCGAGACCGACCCCCATTATGACCGTACTAAAGCTGTCCTGTTGCTCAAATCCTTTGTTGACAGGCATGAGCAAACCATCGCCAAAAAGGTAGCGATTATGGCCGAGCACTTTGCCGGACAGGTAGCTCACCTGATCGACGGTAAAGCCAAAGCTATGATCGTGACCCGCTCGCGCCTGCATGCCGTGCGCTACAAACGGGCAGTAGATCGGTACCTGAAAGAGAAGGGCTATCCCTATAGAGCGCTGGTCGCCTTCTCTGGAACCGTGCGGGACGGAGGCATAGACTACACCGAGTCGAATATGAACGGCTTTCCAGAAACGCAAACCGCCGAGATGTTCAAACAGGACGTATATCGCATACTCATCGTTGCCAACAAATTC
>JGI25616J43925_10000917_pt1 | contig 11158 bp, 21 predicted proteins | sample GraSoi2013_100cm_FD_43925 | JGI IMG/M metagenome (IMG submission 43925) | reverse complement strand
CCGCCTCGCTGATCGGCATCACGACGTCGCCCAACTATGTCGATGCTGGATTGACAGGCGGCACGGCTTATACCTACTTCGTCGTCGCGCAAAACGTCGTGGGATCGAGCGTGAATAGCTCTGGCACCAGCGTGACGACCGGGTCGCTCGGGCCGATCCGCTACGACATCGATTCATGGATGTACGGCGTGCAGACTGTCGCGACGCAGCTCGTGCGGCGTTTCGTCGCCGATCGCACGATCACCTTCGGTACGACCGGCCATGTCACACAGGCGAAGCTCGGCGCGACGGCGAGCACAACTGTTACGATCACGAAGATCTCCGGTGGCGTCACCACGACGATCGGCACGTTCAACTACGCCGCCGGCGGCTCGGGCGGCGTGCAGAACGGCACATTTAGCATTAGCGCGGGCTGGACGCTGGGCTCGGGCGATGCCATGGAGATCACCATGCCGGCGACGCCGGATGCGACGCTCGCCAACATGAACACCATTTTGGCCGGGACGGCGTAGAGGGCGAATCCAATATGACCGATTTCGCCCCGCACAACATGACGAGCAACATTTTGCCGTCGCCGTATATCGCTCACGGCTCCGATAGTTACACTGGTAATCGGCCCTTTGATGGGTTTGACGGGAATACCGGTAATCCTTGGATTGGGCAAACCGGAGGCGTTGGTTACCTCGAATTAGACTTAGGTTTGGGGCTCACTCAATTCGCCCCGCACACCATGACGAGCGATACGGCGCCAAGTCCCTATGTGGCATCCGCGTCAAGCGCTTTTTATCCGGCGCACGCTGCGTTCGATGCCTTTGATAACCTTGATAGTAGCTCGACATCGGCCCCGGGGCATTACTGGCTCGGTTCAGGAAGCGGGACCGACTGGTTGCAACTCGATCTGGGCGCCGGTACGACAAAAATATTGGGCGTTTATGACATTGAGGTCAACGTCATTCCAGAGCCCAACCGCGCGCCAAAAACTTGGACTATGCAGGGGTCTAATAACGGGACCACTTGGACCACGGTAGACACGCAGACTAACGAAACCTCGTGGGTCAACGGGCAGGTGCGCTCCTATACCTGCGCGACTCAAACAACGGCCTACCGCTATTTCCGCTTGAACATCACCGCCAATAACGGCGATGCGACTTATACGCAGGTCAATGAATTGTGGCTCTATGAAGCCGGGACGAGTCCGGGAGTGGGCTCCTACTCACAAAAGCTCGGCAGCTACGCGCTCAAGTTCAGCACGAACGGCGCTGAGCCGACGAATCGTGGGCCGAAAAATTGGACCGTGCAGGGCTCGAACGACGGCAAAGCATGGACGACGGTTGACACGCAGACCAACCAGACGGCATGGACGACGGGGCTGCTCAGAACCTACACGTGCGGAGCCCCAAGCGGGACAGCGTTTCGTTTCTGGAAAATCGATATCACCGCGAACAATGGCGATGCGACTTACACGTCTATCGGCGAGATGTATCTGTACACGCCCGTCGGCCCAGGCCCCGGTAATTTCGTTCAAGTGTGCTCATAAATCGAGGCAACCAATCGATGAAATACGTTGCGCTCTTCATTGCCATCCAACTCCGTCTCTGGCGTCCTCGTCCTCATCGGAATTCCGATCGTCGGTCTGCTCGCGTACCTTGAGGTCTGGGAGAAACCCGCGATCGCCGCGCAGTGGCATTGGGCCCTCGCGCGCCTTCTGGCTCTGGGATAACGAGGTCGATGGGATCTGCGCGCCGGGCACGACGCCGACCGCGTGGCGCGCGTTCTATTGGTCGGCGCTGCGCAATCCCTGTAACAACCTGCGTTTCGTCCCGGGCGTATCGAAGGTAGGGCGCCCTCTGTGGCATAGGACCTGGGGAGCGAAACCGGGTGGCTGGTACGCGCAGGCCGGTTGGAACAATTCAGGTTACCCGGTGCTCTCGGCCGGCCGCAACGTCAATCCATGGTAGGAGGGACTGCTATGTCTGATCCTGAAGGGAAATTCAAAACCGACGTCGACCAGGCGGTGGACGATGTTCAAGCGGTCGCCGACCGGCTTCGCGCCAAGCTGGAGAGTGATGAGGCAGCAACGGTGGGTTTCGTCAGAATTCCGATATTCGTGATCGGCTGCATTCTCTGTCTGCTCTTCGGGTTCATCGCGGGGCATATCCGGTGAGCGATAGCCCGCATGAAGCCCTTCCGCAATGGGCCGTCAATATCGTCGTGTGGGCCTGCCTCGTTCTCTCCGCGGGGTTCACCGGGTTACTCGGTTGGTTCCTGCGCAAGTACAGCCTCAAGATCGAACTGCTCGAAAAAAATCAGAAGCTATTCGCGACTATGGACAGCGTGGCACGCATGCAATTGCAAATCGCGCCCCTGATTTCTCGAACGGAGTTTCTAGCTCATCTACAACAGATGCGCGAGGACAACGACAGGCGCAACGAGCAAATGCGGGAGGACCGGCTGCAAATGCACAAAGAAAATCGAGATGATAACGCTGCTTTACGCGCCGACGTGCGTGCAGTCCATTCCCGAGTCGACGAGCTTTTCGGCAAATGAGCGCCGTCAGCGAATTCCTAGCCCGCAAGACCCGCGAGGAGGGCGACCGAATTTTGCCATACGACGACGCGACCGGGCTCAATGTCAAGGCGCCCGTGGGCAACCTCTCCTGGGGCCGCGGCTACAACTTGATGAAGTGCGGTTCCGCAGGCTTATTCGATGTGATGGATGCGTTTCTCGTCGGCGCACTCGACCACCAATTACAGTCGTACGACTGGTATCGGGCCGCGGGCGACGTGCGCGCCTCCGTATTTTTGGATATTGCGTACAACGCCGGGCTTCACGGGCTGCTGTCGTACCCACATATGCTCGCCGCGGCCGCGACAGGGGACTGGACGGAAGCTGCCGCGCAGTGCACGGAGAAAGACCCGAAGCTTGATGCCTCGCGCTATGCACCGTTGAGACAATTACTGCTGACAGGAGTCGCAACATGAACCTAGGAAGTTGGATACATCGTTTCTGGAACATGATCGATAGCCGCTTAGGGATGATCGTGATTCTGGCCATCACGACGTTGCTCATCCTTTGGGCGCTCGAGCGGCGCAGTAAGAGCGCGGCGAGCAAGATTTCGCTCGATGACCTGCTGCTGGGCGACGATGGCAAGATGTCGAAGACCGCCGCCGTCATGTTCGGCGCGTTTGCGCTGACCACGTGGACGATCGTGTATCTCACGATCACGGAGAAACTGACCGAAGGCTATTTCGGCGCGTATCTGACCGCATGGGTCGCTCCGGCCGTCGCGCGAATCATCAAGGGGCAGGGGCAGAGTCCGCCGGCCAGTGGCACGCCATGACACCGCTTGCCTATTTTAAGTGGGGCAGCATCGCCGCCATCGGCCTGGCGCTTACCAGCGGCGGATTCTACTTCGGAAACCTGCGCGGCGAAGTCAAAGCAGCCAAAGCCAAGACCGAAGTGGCCGAGGCTAAAACCGCATTAGAGACCGACCACGCGGCGATGGCGAGGGCAGCTACAGACGCATTACTGGCCCAGCGATCCCGGATCGCGGCCGATGCGGCTGCCGACAAAGAGACGGAGAGACAACATGCAAAAGATCTGCACGACATCGATAGCATTGCTCCTATCGGCACTCCTGTCGTCGTGTACCAATACGCCCCCGCGGACCGTCTACATCCCGGTACCGTGTCCGGCGCCGAAGGCCAAACCGGTGCCGGCGGAGCCGATTCCACAGAAGGGGGAAGTGAGCCAGTGGATCGAGGACGCAATATCCGGCCCGCCATCGAAGAAGTGAAGAAGCGCCTTGAGCGGGTCATGGCGGACTATCGGCAGGAGGATTCGGAGTGGCCGCAGGGGCTCGCGCCCAAATGATCTGGCGCGACGCCTACAACGAGTTCGGGCGTCGCTACTGGACCGATTTGAGGGATCACGCCCTGGCGAATATCGGGGAGATGGCGAGAATGGCCCACGTTCGCCGCTCGCTCGTTTATAGGAAACTGCACCGCTTCGGCGTGACCTTGCCGGCGCATCGCCCGGCCAATCCTCCGGGGCTGCGCTGGCCGCTTGGGCGCTTGCGACTCTTACCTAAATCAAAACCGCGGGGTGCGCTGTGAAAACTCTCTACGTGCTCTGGCTGCTCGTGACCGACCGCTTGACGGTTCGACTCCGGAGGGCGCCCATGCGTGACCGACCATGAGTGATGCTATTCCGATCAAGATCGACCAGCGCTCGATACCGAACGCGAAGCGCGCCGCTCTCGGCCTGCCCTTGATGGGCCGACCGGTTGGCACCCGAGGCAAGCGGGACGCGCGCGAGCCCCCGATGGTGATCGATGAGACGCCGCCGGAGGATCGCTTGCGCGATCAACTCCAGGGCCTATTCAGCCGAGTACTCGGCGCCCTCGAGCGGTGGAAGCTCGGGGATCAATAGATGGGGAGAAATCCCCCCCCCATGACCATCGTCAGCGGCTGGCGGTTTGAAGGATGCCGACCAATGCGACTATGGCCAGCACGAGGGCAAGTGCTACCCACATTGCGCGTATGCGCGCCTCGGCCGACGCCAAATCCTTGGCGAGCGTCCTGATAGTGTGATCGCGTAGCGTGATCATGCGGGCAGCGGCGCGCAGGGCGGTGTCGCTCGTGGGATCGCTGCCGCATTGAGAGCACGTTTTTGTTTCGGGGTCGATCTCTCTGCCGCATTCCTTGTCGAGCACCGCGATTCTCCCTGTCCTTGCGACGCGTCATTCTAACCGAGGGGCGCTATCGGGGTTTCCCGGATTTGACATTGCTGGCCGCTGAATGGTGAGACTAGCGCCCACTGCAACAGCCGCAGCGTGTCCTCGTCAACGGGATCTTCCGACCGTGGTAATCGATGGTGATCACGAGTCATATCGTAAAGCTCAATTTCCCGGCAGGACTCCCAGCCACGCCATACCTAAGATCAACAGCGCCATGCCGGCCAGAATAGCGGCACCAATCAGAAGCGTTTGTACAGTTGCGCGAATCACAAAGGACTCCTTTCCGCGGAGTGAGCAGTCACATCCTTGCGGTGCAGCAGCATACTAACCGATCGGCCGGTCAAGGTGTCCCTGGTTTGACATAGAGGGCGGCTGAAAATCGTGGCCCAGGGGTGTGGGGAATCACTTGGCATGTGCTAGACCAAACAATGGCTTACACGCGAAATCCTACGCCGGATTCCCCACACTTGACTCGATAAGAATGCCATTATTATCCGATACTTATCGCTGAGAGAGCGTGAGGCTACGAACCAGGAGGCCGGGAGTTCGAATCTCTCCGGGCGCACCATATTTCGCGTTTTCATTGTGGGGAATATTCCGGTTGTGGGGAATTCTGGAGCATATGCCTCAGATATCCTTGAGCGATTTTGTTGAAAACCGCGTGCCCCCATTCGTTCATTGCCAGATTGATTGCGACCACCACGAGGCGGCAATTGGCGAACGTATACCCATCCTCGGAATCGATCCGGTCGATGCTGGGCGCATATGGTCTCCGCATGAAACCATGACGCTTGAACAGGTCGAACGGCAGGCCGGTCAGCTCGCACCGACCGGCGCTACGGGTCCATATGCCCACAAGGTCGTCCCGCGTCAGTGAGAATGGGAGATCGCGCGTCTTGGCATTCTTCCTGGCCTGCCAGTACAGCGGTCCCAGCGCGCCCGCATCCATTCGAGTCGGCGTGATGCCGATCTGCGCCAGCACCCTCTCAGCCTCGTCCAAAGTGCGGCCAAGCGTGACCCGCTTCGTTTTGCCACGCCGGTAGTAATACGTGCCATGTTCGATATAAACGAACTGCGGCAACCCCATGTCATTGACTCGCTTCCTGCCCATCAGATCCTCGGTTTCGCCTTTGTAACGCCTCTCGAATAGTGCCGCTTGGTCGTTTCACTGGATGCGTGCCCCAGCCGATCGCGCGCCTCCTCCAGGGGCGTCTCGTTTACCGACACACTGCGCAGATCATGGAACGTGAAGTGGTGCCCACCGGCCGCGACGTGCTTCAGCATCAGCCGTCGCCAGTTCTGATAGAACCCGTCCCCCGAGTAGGGCTTGCCGTTACCTTTGCGGATCAGATAGTCGCGCGGGATCTGCGGTGACATGGCATCCGAGCGAGCGATGAGTTCGTCGGCGGCGGCACTGCGAGCAATTAATAACTTGGCATCGGTCTTACCCTGCTGCACGTAGATTCCATCCTCGCGAATGTCCGACCGCTTGAGCTTCAATAGGTCAGCGCGGCGCTGGCCGATCATCACCGCCCAATCAATCGCCAGGCGCATCCTTGGGCTCGCCAGCTTCTTGACGGCCTCGACCCATTCCATCGGCACGTAGGGGCGCTTGCCGGCCTTCTCCGGCAGCTCGATGCCTGTCACCGGATTGATGGATGCCGCGCCCCAGCGTTTCGCTTTTTTGTAGATGTGGCCCAGGAGCACGACCTCATGCCGGGCGGCGATTGGCACCGGCCGTCCGTCCTTCGATTTCCTGGCATCAATGTAGGTGTAGAGATTGACCGCGGTCACGCTATCGGGGAGAAAGTGTCCCAGGGCTATTTTGAGCCGCTCGAGGGACTTGCCTTCCTCTTTGCGGGTCTGTTCGCTTTTCTTGAGCGGCAGGATCTCGACCCGGTACTTGTCGATCACATCACCGAGCGTCCGCAGACTCCACGTGTTACCAATCAGTCCGCTGTACTTTGCGAGCGCCTCGCCCAAATCCCTGCCCAGCGACTGTCGCGGCTTCTTGCCATCCCGATAGTAATAAGCGCCATGCTCGAGGTAGACCTTCGCGGGTAAGTGTCTGTCCGTGCGCCTATTTCTACCCATTGATCCCTTCCAAATTTACTTCTTGTGATCGTGCAGCCTTGCCGCCGACCAGGTGCCGATTGAACTCGGCAATGGCGACCACCGGCTTGTCGATGCCGTTTACAGTGAACTTCCAGCCGTGTTTACGCAACCACCGGATCTGCGCCGAAGCCCGGGTAAAGCCGGTGACGTCTACCAGGTCGGACGGCGAGAGGATCACGCCGCTACCCATCGATTTGATTTCTGTAGGTTTTCGAGTTTCGTGATTACCTGAAGATTAGCGGGCGTATGAAGCCCGCAGACCAGTTTGCCGAGGATGGGTATGACGTGATCGACATGATAGGCAATGCCGGCCTCAGCAGTTCGGACTCGGGCAAGCACGTAGAACGCCGCAATCTCAATCCTATTGGCCCACCGTGGCCGAGCATGACGAAATCTCAGATTTCGATTTGAACTCTTCGCTACCGTTGGTGGCACCCATAGATATTCAGCTAACGCCTCGTGATCTATCAGAATTCGGCCGTCGGGTGCCTTGATCGAGAAATCGCGGCCGAACCAGGCAATCGTATCAAGCCCGTTGCGGATCTCGCGTTCAGTGATCCCGCATAGTTCCGCGGCCTTTTTGATGGTTACCCACTTCACGCAGGCGGCTCCGCGGCGGGCATCAGATTATGCTCCGTACCCGCATTCCACGGAGAGTCGCAGCCGCATCCCGCCAGGGCTGAGCATCGGCGTATAGGCGGGCCAACGATTGAGCGCCAAGTTCTTGATCGTGACGTCGAGCTCCGTCTCGGGGTAGGGATGCGCCGAGGGAAAGCGCAATCCGGAGACGACTTGATTACCATCAATCGTCTTGATCGAGGTGTCCACGATGAAGAACGCATTCCGTACTCGTCCCCCGCCCGAGCCATTCGACCAGTAGTCAAGACCCCCATCCAGACAGCGCGAGTAATACCCATCGACCAGGATGCCGTTGGCATCGGCTTTCAAGCTGTGCATCATGCCGCTCGTCGAGAGCCGCCTTAAGGGATTGCCGCAGTACACGCCCTCATCGACGACATCACGCAAGATCAAGTTCATCGGCGCACCGACGCCTGCGGTCAAGTAGAAACAATGTGGTGGGGCAAACCAGGTGCTGACCCCGCCTTGGGTGTTGCCCTGCGGGTCTTGTAGGTCAGCATAGCGACGCCGCGTGATGCGCTTCAAGGTCCCCGTACCGCTGCCGACAAAGCCCATGTAGACGCCATCCATGAGAAAATCGTCCACTGTGATCGTCGGCGAGACCAGCGAGGAACTCGGCGCCACCGTCCCCGGCGCGAAGGCGGGCTCCAGCGCACACGCTACCGGGATAAAACCAGAGGCAAGTGCATCGTTATCGACGAAGAGTTTGGTACCCCCCAGGAACGAAACCTCCGAGGCGCCTTTCACGGATAGGAGCGCGCAGGCATTCGTCGGACCCGTCCAGTAGGCGCCCCCACTGGTGAAGGTATTGATCTGCTGCGCGATTAAGTATTGCTTCGCAGGACCGTCATTCCAGGCATTGCCGAAATGGTTATCCGCAATATTCAACGCGCCGAACTGGCCGGTATAGCGAATCGTGGTGCCGGTCCATACGACGCCTTTCGCGTGGTAGAAGCACAGCGCCGGGAAGCCGATGTTATCGACGTTGATCTGGCCGCGCGGCGTGAACGTGACGTTCGATCCTGAGGGCACAAAGAGTCCTTTGGTGATATCGGTGCCCATGATGCAGGTAACCGGACAATCGGCAGTGATAGGAACCCCGCCGTTCAATACGGCCTGCAGTCCTGCGGTACTATCTTTGACACCTGAAGGATCAATGCCTGGACTTTGGCTCAATGCGATCATGATTTCACTCCGGCATCAGACTTGAAGTTTAGGCCCAAATCCGTCCTGCAACGCTGGCACCAATACGTGCTGTCGAGTCGCTGCCGCACAAATTCGTTCGGGTGAGCGCAAGGGCGCGGGTGATTCTCAGAGACGCGACAATCGCCGAAATGAGATAGAGGGAACGGCGATCCGCAGTGCGGGCAACTCATGACTTCACCTCTCCGCTGCGTGCATAGCTGACAGTCCGATAACGCTCGGTCGGCCAGCGCTTTTGGTGATAGCGCTTTGCTTCCCAAGCCTGAGCGCGGTGCATCCAGGTAGCCATTGGAACCCAACCAATCTTGGGGTCGTGGTGCAGCGTCTCGACAACCCACACTTTATTTGCCATCACAATCTCCATCGCCAGCCGAGCACACATCGTCTGGCACGTTGAAAAATCCTTGAGACAGAACCGCAGCGCCTCGTGCAGACGGTTGTGGTCGTCTATCAAGGCATCCTCTACAACGTCGTCGCTCATTTCGACTGTCCCTCTGGATTAGACTGTGATGCGGTCGCTGGGGTTGATTGGATAAAGAACGGCGAGCGCACGCCAGCGCTGCAGGCTTCGGCAACCCGAAGTGCCTCGCGAATGCGTTCCTCTGGATCTGACATCGCCCCGGTCGAGTGCAACGAACCCAAAGCGAGTTGTTCGCCGCACCCTACGGCATCAAAGCCGTGGATTGATTCGCCTACTTGAAAGTCATCCTCAATATTGAAAAGCCGGCCGGCATACCCGACAAGGAAGGTCCCGCCTTGCTCGGAGTGAGAATCTTTGACTCGTGCGAAGCCACCGTTCTTCATTGTCTGCCGGGCCGAGTCTATGAAGTCCGTTACCATATACGCGAAGATATCGACGCCCTGTCGGGGCTTGGGCGGATTGAAGCTGTGCGCTAATAGTTGCCCCATCCGAAACGATGTCGTAAAGCCCATGACGAAATCGCCATTCGTAAAGACTTTGCGGTCATTGCGAACCACCAGACCGTACCCGTTGCCAACACCAGCACTATCGCCGCCGATATAAACACGCCCCTCTGAAATCAATCCGACGATGCAAGTCAAAGACGCTCTCCTTTGGATGTATGCGATGTCACGGGGTAAATTTCTAGGCCGCCTTGCTCGACGTGATCCTGCATTCCGCGCGACATCTTGCGGAACTCTTTGAACGTCGGCTTGCGCCATTCAAAGGCTGGTACGCCACAGACACCGCGATAGAAACGAGACTGCATCATGCCCTTGCAGCCCTTCGTAGCACGGCATCCGAGCATGAAGGGCGTGCACCCCTCGTCCTTGTCGATCGTGATGATGTCGCCCTTGCACGTGTCGCAGACGTATTGGTTCAATTGTCCCTTGAGCGTCGTCATTTGGCTGCCCCTGAAGTAGATTGAGATGCGATCCATTCTTGAACCGCGACAGCCGCGTCGATGTAATCCTCACTCGGCCGCTTGTCGATCTCTTGGCCCGCGCGATATGTTGCCCAGATGCGATTACGCAGGCGCAGCGGCAGCATGAACCAGTGCGGCTTGCAGCCCCACATCGCAGGCGGTACCACGCGCAGGCACCCTGGCCAGTGACAGGTATGAGCCATCAGAATTCTCCTGAGCATGCGAACGAGCATGGCCCGTGGTCGTAGCAGTCCCGATATCCCGGACCGCCCTTCTCGCCGTAGTCCTCCCAACCGCACGCGCGGCACACATAGACCGACTGCGAGCAATTCGGCGTATACAGGTCGGTGCTTCGCGGGCATTGCCGGCCGCCATGGGTGATCCAGTCGTGCCCGAGCTCGGCGCATTGATGCTTGCCGCCGGCCAGGACAGATGCCTCAGCGATCAGGCGATTGAGGCTCACGCCCCGCCCTCCACGCCCGATACTGCTCCGCCACCGCCCACAGCAGCCCATTCGGCGCGTAGAGCGTCGGGGTGTCGAGCTCGCCGCGGCGCTCGATCAGTTCCTCGGCCTCGGCCGGGTCGGTGACGCCGATCCATTTGTCTTTGTCCATCGAAATCCCCTGTAATTCCAGAGGATTCCAATACTATGCACTCGCCTGTGCCGAAAACTCTAGAGGTAGAGCATGGGCGCGCAAGTGGCTGATTGTGAGAGAGAGATAGTTGGGATTTCTGCGAAAACATGCTCAGGTCTCGTATCCCTTCAAGTCTTCATACGCACGAATCATAGCTACCGTGTCGCCCTCGATCATGGTTTTGCTGGCCGCGTCCATGGATTGCCGCATCATCGCCAACGCAAAGGCACCGGCCGGCCCAATAGCGATGTACGCCGGCATCACCTGGTCGCGAACGCGGGCAATCTCTTTTGGCAGGGCTTCGCCCAATGTGTCACTCATGCTCACCTCCGTCACCCGAAGCGTCCGAGCACTTCATCGCGCACCAAACGCCGGATCATGGAGACGCCCCATTCGAACTTGAGTTCTCGAACCTTCGCCATGTTCTCTGGGTTGGTAAAGAA
>JGI25616J43925_10000916_pt1 | contig 11162 bp, 19 predicted proteins | sample GraSoi2013_100cm_FD_43925 | JGI IMG/M metagenome (IMG submission 43925) | reverse complement strand
TGGTTCTTTGTGTGAATGTTTGAAGAATAGCCGAGCGTGAAAAGCCACTCTGTTCAAAGATTCGTGCAAGATTCTGGGCCGAATTCTTGCACGAATCTTTGAACGAATTAGCATCAATGTGCTCTCAACATACCACAAAACATGATTTATTAGACAGAAGTAAGCCTCACCTGTGAAAGCGAATTATCACTTTCTAAATGCTTCCAGCGAACAGTTGCGGAATGAGCATTACCTTCTGTGACTCGGGACCAGATGGCTGGTGCGGTCTCAGATGGTGATTCCGCAAGTTCAACATGGAAGCATTTAGCAGATGCTACTAGGCATCAGGCTACGGATAAACTCTGCTCTTCAAAGATTCCTGCAAAGATTCAAGAATTCGTGCAATAAGGATTCAAGAATTCACGCAAGATACCACACACTACCTCGGCAAGCGTGATGCAGAGCCTTGACGAATCTCAAAACTTATCTCATAATCAGAATCTCAAAAGGTCGAGCAATTGACGGGAAACGTGAGACAAAAGGAAGAGCTTATGAAAATTGGCTATGCTCGCGTCTCCAAACAGGAGCAAAACGAGGAATTGCAGATTGATGCACTCAAAGAAGCGGGGTGTGACAAATGGTTTGTGGACAAGATGACTGGGTCGAAGGCTGAGCGAAAAGGACTCACCGAGGCATTGGCGTATCTGCGGCCAGGAGATACGTTCGTTGTCTGGAAGCTGGATCGGGCGGGGCGCTCGTTGACTCATTTGATTGAGTTGCTCAAGGGTCTCAAAGAGCGTGGGATCGAGTTCATCAGCCTGACTGAGCAAATCGACACCACGACGCCCGGTGGCAAGCTCATCTTCCACCTGATGGGAGCTCTGGCGGAATTTGAGCGTGATCTCATTCGCGAGCGCACGAATGCCGGATTAGCCGCGGCAAGAGCCAGGGGGCGCGTAGGCGGGCGGCCAAGAAAACTCAAAACCAATGGGAAAGTGGCTTTAGCTTACCGCATGTTCGCTGACCAAAGTCATTCTCTTCCAGAAATCTGTACAGCCCTCGGGATCTCTCGCGCTACGCTCTATCGATATGTCAAAGAGGCGAAATCAACAGAGTAATTACCAAAAAATCAACAGCTTAATCTCAAAATTTACACTTCTGCTCACATTGCGGGTGAAATGAACGACAACTGACTTCGTAGGAAATGAGAGGAAGAACGATCTTGATGGAGCTTCCATCCCAAATGGCCCTGATATTCGCCGTTCAGGCGGGCGATCAGAATGCGTTCGAGGCGTTGGTGAGTGCATACCAGCGCGAGCTGCTCGTGCATTGTTATCGGATGCTGGGCTCATTCCATGACGCCGAAGATCTGGTGCAAGAAACCCTGCTACGCGCCTGGGAGAAACGCACCACCCTGACGAGTCCGGCATCATACCGGGCCTGGTTGTACCGTATCGCCACCAATCTCTGCCTGGATCGGCTCAGGAGTGCTCCTCGACGATCTCTGCCCCGACATCCGCATCTGGTGAGTGATCCCAAGAGTCCCTCTCCGAAACGAGTGCGGGAGCCAATCTGGCTGGAGCCATTCCCTGACGATCTGGAAGCCTCTGAGCACAGTGATCCGCAAGACCGAGCGGAGAGGAACGAACGGACCACCCTGGCTTTTCTGGTGGCGCTGCAGCGCTTAACGCCAGCGCAGCGGGCCATTCTTCTCTTGCGCGAGGTGTTGGGATGGCCTGCCAGCGAGGTAGCCGAATGGCTCAACCTCTCGGTCGCTGCTGTCAATTCCGGTCTCCAGCGAGCCCGACGCGCTTTGCAGGAGCACAACAGCCTCTCAGAGAAAGAGTCCGCTCTCCCAATCCCTCAAATCCAATCCCTGCTTGACCGCTATGTGACGTGCTGGGAGCAGGCGGACATCCCTGGCCTGGTGGCGCTGCTGCGAGAGGACGCCTGGTTCACCATGCCGCCACTTCCCGTCTGGCTCCAGGGACGAGCAGCCATCGCCACAGGACTCTCGAGAAGGATCCGCATTCCTGGAAGGCACTGGCGCCTGCTTCCGACGCGCGCCAATGGCAGCCCGGCTTTCGGTCTTTACCGGCAGGAGGGAGAGACCGACAGCTATCAGCTCATTGGTCTGATGGTGCTGGGTGTGGTGGAAGGGCAGATCGCAAACATGGTCATGTTCCTGGAACTGTCCAGCTTCTCGTCCTTTGCCCTGCCACCCACCCTTCCATACGAGAGAGAGCATACCTAGCCCAGGGAGTGCCAGGTATGCTCTCTCGTATGACGATAGTACCTGGCACTTCTTTCAACTCGAGATCGGAGACACTGTAAGAGGGCGCAAACAGAATCTCTGCAGGCTTCAGGGACTCGACTACCTTGGAGAATATTCCAACGTGCCGCCTATCTCATCCTTTCCTCTGGATGGCACGTGCGGCAACCTGCCAGCCGATGTTGCCAGCGGAACGCGCACGCCGCCGAGGCCGCGACGAACATGCGCCGACGCCCGAAGGCGCCGAGGTCGACCGCGATGGCCACTCGCATCATCAGGTTCAACAGCACCTGGATCGCAGCTGTTTCGCCGCTAGTCGTCCAGGCTGCCCATGCTCAGGTTGACGGTCGTTCCCGTCATCCCGCTCGCCTTGTCGGACGCCATGAAGACCGCCAGGTTTGCCAGCTCCTCGAGCGTCATGAGTCGTCGCGTATGGGTCCTGCTTGCGAGGAACTCTTGCCACTGTTCCCAGGTCATGCCCGATGCCTTGGCGCGAGGCTCGAAGGCTTCCTTGATCGTGCGTGTCTCCAGCATGGCCTGTGGTCGCAGACCGACCACGCGAATGCCCTGAGGGGCGAGCTCGGCGGAGAGAGCTCGCGTGAGGGCCTCCTTGGCGGCCTGCGCCGGACCGTAGCCCCCCACCACTGGGAGGCCCGTCCGCGAGTGGAGCGCGGTGACGGTCATGATCACCCCCGATTTCTTCGGGATCATGTGCCTTGCGGCCAGGCGTGCGGTCAGGAAGTACGACGTTGTGTAGGCCGTGATCGGCAGGGAGAACTGCTCGACATCCAGCTCGACCAGAGGCACACCCAGAATCTTTGTATTCGGGATGCCGACCGCGTTGAACGAGATGTCAACGCTGCCGGCCGAAGCCTCCACGTCGCTGAGATGCTTCTCGATGGCCGCTTCGTCGAGCGCATCGACGTGTGCCGCTTCGGCTTTCCCCCCGGCGGCTCTGATTTCATCGGCCACCGCTTCTACCTTTTTCAGGTTGCGTCCAGTCAAGAAGACCGTGGCACCCTCGTGGGCAAAAGCGCGAGCAACAGCACTGCCAATCCCTCCACTAGCCCCGTAGATCACCGCATGTTTATTCGAAAGTAGCGTTCCCATCTTTCTCTCCTTTTTTCAGAGCATCACAATGGATGCGCGAAGCTGGGATCAGAAACGATCCCAGGCAGGTGACGATCAGCGTCATGACCTGCGTGATACGACGAATCTGACTCACTGTTGTGCTTCATTTCTTGTTCAAGAAAACAGGTTGATCAAGGCAAGGTTTGCCTTCCTCTCCATCACACCCTACCTCCCTTCAGATTGCAGTTCATAAGCTGGTGTCCTTTCGACTTTCACTTCCTTCATCCAGGCACCTCGCGCCTGGGTGAAGATGACGGTGCACTATGAGATCGATCACTTTTCACTCATAGGACGGCGAGTTGATCCAAAACTCATCGCAAAGAGCAGACGAATATGGGGAGTTGGGTTGAGAGCGTTGGTGCATCAAAAAGCAAGGGGGAAGATCCAGTGCGCTTCTCTGCGGCAGGCGAGAGCACGAGCAATGTATTTACAACATATTATGCTAACAACCCAGATAGGGAGCGGTTTCTCCAGTGTCTTGCAGGTCGATTCCTCTGTTTCGCGCCGATTTCCTACATGATGCCTCAAAATCCGTGCAGATTGTGCCCAATTTACCACGTTGCCTTAGCCATATGTGTTCACCCCTTTGTCTAACCGTGCATGCTCAGCTTCAAGCTGTTGGCCGAGTTCGTCCACCCTGGTCTCGATTTTGCCATAGGCTGCGTACGCATCTTCCAGGACGCTGTGGTAATCGTCCACCAAGATGCGGCGCGGGGGCCACTGCCTTCAGGCATGTGGAGGAAGCGCCGCCCCAAGCTGATAGACATAGCCATCGTTTTGGTGCAAACTATGACAATAGCGTGCAGGAATATCTTTGACTCGCCTCTGGCTAGTCTGTACATCAAAACTGCCGCGCGTGCGCACCAGGACTCGCCCAATATGCACGCCTTTCGCCTTCAGATGCGGCGGGACCACGGCTTTGACCAGATCTCCTGTTCGGAAGCCGCGTACCCGGCTTGGCCCTTTCGGTTTGCTGCGAGGGAATCCCTGCTTGTCAACGTTGACCATCTGACGCGATTGGCGACCTCTGGCCTCGATCAGCCAGGGGCGCACCAGTTGTAGGCGCAGCACTGGAGGAGTTGAGGGTCCGCAGCAGGCTGCATCGATCCAGTGCCCCTTCGGAAGCTCCCTACTCTGCCGGTTCCATTTGGTGAGGCCACCAGAGCCGGTTTCGAGCGGCAAGCCCAGCGCGCCCAGCCGCTGGTAGATCGCCCAGCGCGTGCTGTTCACAATGGCAGCATCTTTGAGTGGGGCTTTGCGTTGGGCTTGGACGCGTGCGAGCACCTCGGGACGGTCAGCCAGAAAGTCTTCCAGGAGCTTGTCCCCTTTGGCCAGGTTACACGCCCGGCAAGCGATCACCAGATTTGATACCCGGTCACTGCCTCCGTGACTCTGTGGAACCACGTGATCGATCTCCAGGGGTAATCCAGTCGCAGTACAATAGGCACACCGATGCTCCCATTTGGTGAGGAGGTACTGGCGGACTTCCATGCCCCACAGCGTACCGTGCTGATACTGCACACTCTCGATCGAGGGATTCTGGAGCAGTTGCATGTCAAACCGAACCAGCTCGAACGAGAGCGCACCAATGGGACAAAAGCGTGAGAGCCGTGCGACCCAGGTCAGCACATTTTGTATCCGTGAACGCAGGGAAGGGGGAAGCCACCCGATGGCGCGACGACGATTGCGCCAGCGTGCTTGGCGGTATCTGGTATGTCTCTGGCGACGGCTGCGACGCACACTTCGGCGAGTCGTCAGGTTTTTCTGCACCTGGTCCCCGCGATGCGTGATTTCCGCAGCCCATACGACTTCACCAGAAGCATCGTTGACCACGGCCAGGCCGGTCATCTTCGAGCCTGGATCAAGTTTGAGCCGTAAGGGGTGAACCACCCGCTCTGTTTTGGCTTCCTTCAAAATCAATATGAATGGAAACCTGCGCAGCACTGCTGCTTTCTGCTGTTTTAAGAGCAGGCGCGCACGTGCTGGCGTGCAAGGCATCAATGGACGGTGCTCGGCATCCACAACGAGAACTCGCGACATTTTTCCTCCAAAAGGGCCTCGCAATGAGGCGACGCGTTGGTGCTCCTGGTTGCCCAGAAAGCGCCAACGGTAACGTTTTCCTCGCCCGTGTATGGCTGGCGGCCATCTTTCTGCTGCACTGGCTTTGGACACCTCATCAACCTGTTTAACAGCAGAATTGGAGGGCTTCCGGCTGGAAAAGCTACCGAAAGGTCCGAACTTAGGCACCTCCAGCTAACGGCTCCGGTCTCCAAAGACACCGGGGGCTGGTCAGCATCGAGGCTTGCTTTCACAAGCCTCCGGCTTGAGCCGTGAGGTCGCTGACTCTCCCCGGCAATAAGAACTCAGGCCCCTCCAGGTGGCGGAGCTTTTCCAGACGTGCATAGAGGATCCGAAATGATTCGAGCACCTCATCGATAGCATCCATGTTCATTTCTCCCATAGGTATTCACCTGGCCAGTTTCGAGTCGTTTGCTCATTTCGAGTCAAACTGGTTCTCCAGGTCCTCAAGTTCCTTGTGCAATGCAATCAGAGCCTCGTATGCGGCTTCTGGTGTCGTGAAGGTTCGATAGTCGCCTCGTTTTGCATCTCGCAGCGCTCGCCAGCCTTTCCTATTCCCACGCCCAAGAAAGGTAGAGGTTTCGGCAAGCCACAGGGCAGTATTCAGTGGATACGGTCGCATCCGCCAGCCCTGGTAGCCTCCATGACGCTGAAGCTTTGCGATGATATCAGCATCCATCGGGTCTCCTCTCAGGCCATTGCACTCGGTGCAAAAACGGGCGTTTTTCTATCGAAAAGCGGTCTACTCCTGTCCTCTCGCACTTCGGCACCCAGGCTACTCTGCTCATTCCTCTTCCTCCCCCTCACGCTCCTGAGCTACCATCTCGGCTAATTCTCGCTGGAATTGCGCCTCTTCTTCTGGTCGGGAGCGCTGTAAGCGGTATTCTCCCCGTAACCAGGATGCTTTGACCTCTAGGGTGACACTGGCCCGGTTGAGTTGGTCAAGAGTTGCCTTCCATTGGTCCTGCATTGGGCCTGGGGTGAGCGCCTCCCCTGGCTTGATCTCCTTCAAGATATCGATGGCCTTGCAGGCGATCAGCGCGGCGCTAATGATCTCCTGGGCCATATCGTTTGTATCATCAGTGAGCGTGTTTATCATACCTGCGCCTGCCTTCTCTCTTCTCGGTGTTTCTCGCTTCGCGAACTGGCTGGTCTCACTCGTCGAGACGCGAATGATCGCCCCCCAATGCTCACACTATGCAGCATCCCACGGGCCAGAGACGACGCACTGCTTGCACAACCAGGCAAAAGGCGGGCGGTGTGCTGCCTGGAAGCGTACCCGCTGGCACACACGCCGCTTGTCGCAGCCGTAGCACTTCTGCCGCTGTTTCGGTTCATCCTTGACGATCTCCATGCCTCCTATTCTCCTTACAAAAACGCTCGTTTTTCTATCTATCCGCTTTCACGAGCGATCTCGATTGCCCATGTAAGAAACCGCTCAGGAAGTGCGGCTGTAGGCGGTTCGTAGGCGTCGAATTTGTTGGCTGCATCTTCTGCAAGCTCGGTGCAATTCACGCCGTTCACCCAGAGCCTACCGATGTTGTGCCATTGCCGCATTTCCTGATGCTCCCCTACACGGCTACGCATATACGCCTGTACTTGCTGCTGTTCACTCATTGGTATGCTGCCTTTCGTCATAGAGCAAGCGGAAACGCCCGTTTCCCACTTCCGCCTGTGGTGGTATTACCTGGCTGCTTTGCGTAGCTCTTGCTCTTTATCTGGCGCCAGTCGAAACGCAAAGTATGCCAGAGCAGAACTATACGACCAGAAGAGATACTCCTGGCCAGCTGCCTCATCCTCGCTAAATGCTTCGGGATCGTCATTCCATTCATGATAGAGGCGCATGATCTCCCGGCGTCCCTGGAGGGACGGCACCAGCGCAGCAAGATCAATATCGTCGTAGATGCGCCTGCCAAAGTAGTCGGCAATTCTTCTCAGCAGAGCCACAAGCAGGCGCATCTCGTAATCCGGCAAGGCTGCAACACGCTCCCGCGGGAGCGCATCAACAGACGCAGGGCGCTTGTCCGGGGCCTGGTCCTCCGACAGTCCCAGGTATTTCCCACACACGGCACACGTGGCGCGGGTGTAATAGGCCTGGATGGCGTTGATCGGAAAGGTAAACGGGGCCTGCGGTAGCTCGGTGTCCTGATGCTCTAAGCACAGGCAGGTCGGATTATTCGGCAGCGCCGACGGGTTGGGGTAGTTCTCGACGTAGACGCCAACAATTGTGCTAAACTTCATGGGTTTCGGGTCTCCTCTCTGTGTCGTTTCGGTCTCGCGACGAGTGCAGACGAGAACAGGATGTTGCGTGCACTCCCTACAAAAACGCCCGTTTTTCTCCCTACAAGGCATTCTTCTCCATCGCCTCGCGATAATACTGATCTACCACGCCCGCATACTTCTGGAGCGTCTTGAGGTTCCTATGCCCCGTATTCTTTTGCACCTCAACGATATTGGTACCACGCGCCAGGTGGTACGTCACGTGGGTGGCGCGCAGGTTGTGGACATGGCTCCATTTGACGCCGGCTCTCGTGGCAACGGTCTTGAACATCTTCTGTATGGCCCGATTTTTGAGCGGCTCGCCCGATCTGGCTAAGAAGACACTCCTGGCCTGGCTCTGTGGTCGCACTTTCAGGTAGGCCCGGATTGCCTCCACCGCTTTGCTATTGAGCGCCAGCAGTTTCTCGTCACCGCCCTTTCTGGTCACCCGCAGCGACCCACCCTCGGCCTTGCTGCCCTTGCGTTCCGGGGGCAAGTCCAGGTCGTCGAGGGACAGGGCGGTGAGTTCCGAGAGTCGTATACCGGTCTGTAACAACACCTGGATGATGGCAACGTTGCGCAGCGCCAGGCTCCGCGCCCTGGCTCTGGCCTCCGGCTTGTTCTGCGACTTCACCTGCCCGGCCTCAAACAAGAGCGCTTTATACTGCGATTCCTTGAGAGGCTGCGGGTCTTTTTCCGGGACCTCGTGCAGCACGATCGCGTCAAGCAGCTCCGGGTCCAGGCCATAGTGCCGGACCAGGAAGTGGGCAAACACCCGCAGCGCTGCCGCCTTACGATGGCGCGTCGAGAGCTTGTAACCTCGCGCTTCCATCTCTACCTGGTAGCGCGTGAAGCTTTCGACCGTGATCTCATCCACATAAGTAATCTTTGTGCCTAACCATACCGCCCACTGGCGCAGGTCCAGGAGATACGATTTGCGCGTGTTCTCGCTGGCCCTGGCGCGGTTGGCAAGGCCATGCGTAGCAAAATCTTCAAGCGCCTCTGTAATCGTTGTGCGAGTGGTCGCCTCCATAAAACAGACCTGCCTTTCATCCCTCAAACGGTCGGTAGCCATGGCTGCAACCCGACAGCGTCTAGAATTTCGCCTTGGATCAGGCCTCCAAGGAGTAACAGAACGCTAAACAACGCTAAGAACATCCATCATAGACTTACTCCCCTCGGATTTCGCCTTCGGGCTGCTTGCCCAGCTCATATTGATTCCTCCAAGCCTCTACCTGTGGCTCGTATTGGTCTATTTTTTCCTTGACTCGCCTGACCGATTCCGGTTCTTGAGCTGTTACCGCTCCTGTATCCGATACCTGCAACTCCAAAACACGCATGTGTTCATTATCGGGATAGAATGCTTTCAAGGCTCCATACCAATGCAGAGCTCGCTCCCAATTGCGAAAGAGACTGGGAGTATAGGCACGAGCTGTATCATTATCTGTCCCGGATAAAGTCGGGAAATAAGATTCAGCTCGCTCGAGATACATCAAACTCATCTTTTCTGCAATTTGAGGACTGTTGAATTGCTTCATTGCCTTCGTGGCAAGGTCATCTATGTTATCGGGAGGATTTATCAGAAGAGCCTGAAAAGCCAAATCGGCGGTTTCTGCTACCCACTGGTTGAGCTGCCCTATATTCCCTTGCAGCGTTTGAAATCCGCTTTCAAGTGCCGCAAAGTCCATTTGGAAGTGGCGTATCTGCTCATTTGCCCTATCTTGTTGTTCAACAAGCAAGGTATGTACTTGCCTTTCCACCTCCGCCTTCTGCGTCTCATACAGTGCGCTTACCTGGTTTCGCACACGTTTGTCTAAGCCCAACCACCAGGCAGCAACAGTAAAGGCTCCGAGTAGTGTCAAGATGGTCGCACCTACTCCAAGTATCGTTGCTGCTAACCCTGCGACTGTCCATCCATCACAAGCTGTAATCCCTACACACACAGGCCAGAATGTCATTTTGACAACAATCACGACCAGACAGAGAAGAAAAACACAGATCGCGACATAATAAGTAACTCTCATCGATTTCATAAATCCTCCCTCCCTTGCGAATGTGATAATTCGAGGGACGGTTTGCTCTTCTTTGAGGTCGGAGCGACCCGGATAATTGTACCAGTTTCGCGCATTTAATATCCTAGCATTTGCAGGACAAACGAAATATTCACACAGTGTAAACGAAAGTTACTCTCAGTGCAGACAAGATCAACAGTGACAATCCACGCACCTCCTTCTAAAAAAGTACGTATAACTATCATCCAATTACTGGTTATTGTACCCTGCGTAGTCCCAAAAGTCAAAACTAGTACACATAACTATTGTTATGCGTACTCAGCCGCTTACCAGGGGATAGCCTAATAAGGCTCTTGAGTATTAATGGTACGGAAAGCAACGAGAAGGATTTTTGAGCTTTATTGTTTTTCGGTCTGTTTATACTGTAAATCATTTTGCTTCGTGGGCGAAAATTGGATAATTAGGTGGGCGGTAAAACAAGCAGAAGAGGTATGTCTAGCAGAGGAAATGAGCTTCCTTCCGCTCTGCTGGCTGTTTCAGGCTTCTGAACATCCGCCCATTGAATTATCCAATTTTCGCCCACGAAGCAAAATGATTTACACAATGGGACGCTGGGTGGCCTGTCAGAACGTGTGATGGAGCGCATTCCGTTGCCCGAGCATGAGGGGGTCCAGCGGGCTCTCACCTTGTTGCTCGCGGCGCTGCAGGCAGAAGTGGAACATCCCTCGTTGTCAGAAGAGATGAGTGTTGGCCTGATGGAGCGTGATGGGGAAGGAACTGAGCAATGTACGTGCGACTAGCCACCCCAGAGGATGCGGCGGCCATCGCGGTCATCTACAACCAGGGCATTGAACGCCTCCTCTCTACCAATCTGGCAGAGACGTCACCGGCATGATGAAGGACTCGACTTTCGAAAGGAGCACCAGCGTATGAACATCATCGAGCGCGCATCCCCGGCGGATCTTGCTGCCATACTCGCATTACTGGAGCGCTGCGGTCTCCCGCAGGCAGGGTTGAAAGAGGTGTTTGCGACAATGGTGGTTGTGCGCGAAGCTGGGCGCGTGGTGGGGTGTACGGCGCTGGAGGTGTACGGAACGACGGCGTTGCTTCGCTCCGTGGCGGTTGATCCGATCAGACGTTCCCACGGCCTTGGAAACCGGCTCGTGCAGGCGGCGCTGTCCATGGCACAACAGCTGGGTATCCATGAGATATACCTGCTTACTGAAACTGCCGAAGATTACTTTTCCCGTTTCGGCTTCCACCGAATCGAACGGGCAGACGCCTCACCCGCCATCCACTGCTCCGTTGAGTGGACGAGTGCCTGTCCAGCCTCGGCGCAAGCGATGGTCCTCAGGCTGGAATCAGGGCAGCAGCCATGCAGGGGTTGATATACACTATCGAAGTCCTTGGAGAGGCGTGTGCATCCTTTT
>JGI25616J43925_10000914_pt1 | contig 11168 bp, 9 predicted proteins | sample GraSoi2013_100cm_FD_43925 | JGI IMG/M metagenome (IMG submission 43925) | reverse complement strand
CGTACGGGCCGACGNCATGGTGGTCGCTCAGGTGGACGATCCGGAGCGGCGGCACGTCGGCGATGGTCGGCAGCTTGTAGTCGCCCAGGTTCGCGGCGCGCACGCGGCCGTCCTCGAGGGCCAGATCCTCGGTGAGGGCCATCCCGAGGCCGTAGACGAAGCCGCCCTCCAGCTGGCCCCGCAGCAGGACCGGATTGATGACCTGGCCGACGTCGACCACGGCCACTGCCGCGAGCAGCCGGACCGTCCCGGTCTCGGCGTCGACGGAGGCCTCGATCGCGATGGCGCAGGCGCCGTGGTCGGCCGCCGTCGCGTCGAACTTCGCGGATGCCTCGATCGTCTCGCCCGGGCCGAGCGACCTCGCGGCCTCGGCGACGCTCGTGCCGCCGAGCTTCGCCTGGAGCGCCTGCGCGGCCGCGAGCGCCGCGCCGCCGTGGACCGGGGTCACCCGGCTTCCGCCGATGCCGGGATCCTTCGGACCGTCGGTCGAGAGGCGGCGCACGCGAATGACCGACGGATCGATCCCGAGCGTCGCCGCGACGATCCGCTGGATGAGGGTGTGCTGGCCGCCGCCCTGCTCCCCCACGCCGGTGGTGGCCTCGATCCGCCCATCGCGCTCGAGGCGCAGCGTGATCGTGGCCGACCCGGTGCCCACGTGGCGGACGCCGAGCGCGAAGCCGACGCCACGTCCGGGCTCGCGCTTGCGCTCCGCGCCGATCTCCGCCGCGGCGCGGTCGAGCAGCGCGTGCAGGTCCGGCCCGTGCCACGGCACGCCGCTCGTGATCGGATCGCCGGTGCGCGCGGCGTTCCGGCGCCGCAGCTCGAGCGGCGCGATGCCAAGCTCGCGCGCGATGAGGTCGAGGTGCGACTCCGACGCGAAGACGTTTTGCGGCTGTCCNGGCGCGCGCATGTGTCCGCCGGGGACCTGGTTCGTGTAGACGACCGCGGCCTCGTGNCGCGACGCGGGCACCCGATAGCCTTCGAGGGTCTGCACTCCGCCCTCGACCATGAGGCGCGGCGTCGGCTTCCCGGCGGCGTAGGCCCCGCCGTCGAAGATCGCGCGCGACTCGTGGGCGACGATGCGCCCGTCCGCGTCGACGCCGGTGCGGAGACGGATGCGTGAGGCGTGCCGCGGGTTCATCGCGGTCAGCTCATCGGCCATCCGCGTGATCGCGCGCACCGGCCGGCCGGTGGCCTTCGCGAGGAAGTAGAGGACGTATTCGTCCGTCGAAAGGCCCTTGCCCCCGAAGTCGCCGCCGATCGGCCCGTTGTCGACGACGATGCGCTCCGGCGTGAGCCCGAGGCCCGCGGCCATCTGATCGCGGAGCGTGAACGGCGCCTTGTTCGTCGAGACCACGTGCACCCGGTCGTCCTCGATCCACACGACGGCCGCGTGGGGCTCGAGGGCCAGCTGATGGATCCTCGGGGTCGCGAACTCGTGCTCGAAGACGCGGGCCGCACCGGCGAACGCGGCGTCGACGTCGCCGCCGTGCGATTCCCTGACGTAGCCCTGATGGTTCGGGTGCGGTCCCGACGGCCGCGGGCCGCGGCCTTCGAGGAACCGATAGCTCGCGCTGTCCGGATGCAGCGCCGGCGTGCCCGGGGTGATGGCGTCCTCCATGTCGAGGACCGCCGGCAGCTCCTCGTAGTCGACGTCGATGAGCCGCACGGCCTCGTCCGCGATCGCCCGTGTGTCCGCCGCGACGGCCGCGACGCGGTCGCCGACGAACAGCACCCGATCCCAACAGAGGACCGGCCAGTCCTGCAGCCGCCTGCCGAGCCGCGCGCCATTCACGTCGGCTCCCGTGATCACGGCGCGGACGCCGGGTANCGCGCGGGCGCGCGACGCGTCCACCGAGCGGATCCGCGCGTGCGGATACGGGCTCCGCACGAACGCGGACTCGAGCGCGCCGGGGAGCNCGATGTCGGCGGTGTACTTCGTCGCGCCGTTCGTCTTGCCNTCGCCGTCGAGCCGCCGTTCCGGCGTGCCGAANAGCGCCGGAGCGCTCATGTCGCCACCGTCCGGCGCAGGCAATCGGCGAAGCCCGCGAGCACNTTGTCGGCCTGGCGGGCGATGAGCGGCTGGCCGAGCTCGCCGATCCGGCCGAGGATCGTGACGTCGCTCGACACCCGGAGCTGGGTCGGCGCGTCACCGGTGAGCGCGACGTCGACGTGTGCCCGCACCGCGCCGCCGAGGCGGCGATCCTCCGCGTCCGCGCGCAATCGAGCGGTGCCGGCCGACTCGTCGCGCGACTCGACGGTCACGGTTCCGGACAGCGCGAGCTTCACCGGACCGACGCGCACCTCGAGCGTGCCGCGCACGCGCTCACCGTCCGCCGCGAGATCGCGCGTCCCGGGCACGCAGCCGGCCGCGACCGGGAGGTCCATGAGGATCGCCCAGACCCGCGCCCGCGGCGCGTCGATNGAGACGGTGTGCTCGAGCTTCATGCGACGTCGCGTANCGCGCGCGCGGTCCACACACCGACCATCGCGCGCTTGTACTCGGCGCTTCCACGNAGGTCGGCGAGCGGGTCGGCGGCCGCGGTCGCGAGCGAGGCGGCCTCGGCGATCGCGGCGCCGTCGATACGGCGGCCCACCAGCGATCGTTCNGCGTCCTTCGCGCGGAACGGGATCGGGCCNGCGCCGCCGATGGCGATCCGCGCGTGGGTGCACGCGCCGCCCGGGTCGGTCGCGACGACGGCCGCGACGGAGACCGTCGCGTAGTCGTCGAGCGTGTTCGGGAGGAACTTCCTGTATGTGGCCCGCGCGCCCGCCGGGAGCGGCGGCAGCTCGATCCGGAGGAGCAGCTCGTCCGGCTCCAGCGACGTCTCGAACACGTCGACGAAGAGCTCGTCCAGCGGGATCGTCCGAGCCCGGGCCTTCGACATCGCGATCGCGCGCGCGTCGAGCGCGAGCAGCGTGACCGGAGGGTCCTGNGCCGGATCGGCGTGGGCGAGGTTGCCGCCGAGCGTCGCCTGCTCGCGGATCCGCACCGTCGCGACGGACGCGAACGTCGCGGCGAGCGCGGGCGCGTGGCTGCGGACGGCGGCCGATCGCGCGATCCCGGCATGCGTCGCGAGCGCGCCGAGCCTGAGGCCGCCGGTCGCGTCGATCGCGCGAAGCTGGGCGATGCGCCGGAGGCCGATGACCCGGTCCGGGCGCACGAGGTCCTGCTTCATGAGGATCACCAGCGATGTCCCGCCCGCCATGACGTGGGTGTCCTCGGCATCTTCGGCGAGCAGGGCCAGCGCCTCATCGAGCGTCTCGGGCTCGACGTACTCGAACGGCCTCATCGGCGCTGNGCGGCGGCGATCGCCCGCGCGATCCCGTAGTAGCCGGTGCAGCGACAGAGGTTCCCCAGCATCGCGTCCGTGACCTCCGCCTCGGTGGGCGCCGGATGGTCGCGCAGGAACGCGTCCGCCGACATGAGCTGTCCCGAGGTGCAGATGCCGCACTGGAACCCGCCCTCGGCGATGAAGGCTTCCTGCAGCGGCGAAAGCACGCCGCCGGCCGCGAGTCCCTCGACCGTCCGCACGGCCGAGCCGTCGATCTGGGTCGCGAGCAGCAGGCAGGCCGACATCGGCGCGCCGTCCACCTGGACCGTGCAGAGGCCACACACGCCGACGGAGCACCCGTCCTTCGTGCCGGTGGCGCCGAGGTCCTCCCGCAGCAGGTCGACGAGGAGCCGCTCCGCCGGGACGGTCGCTTCGCGCGTCGCGCCGTTCAGGGTGAAGCGGATGCGATGTTCGCTCACGAACGCAGCCGGAAGCGCTGGATCTTGCCCGTCGCCGTCTTCGGCAGCTCGCTCACCGGCTCGATCCAGCGCGGCTGCTTGTGCCGGGGCAGGCGCTCGGCGCAGAGCTCGGCGAGGCCTGCCGCGTCACCGCCCCGCAGCACGACGTACGCGCAGACCCGGACGAGACCATCCGCGTCGGCGCGGCCGACCACCGCGGCCTCGGCGACAGCGGGATGCGAGAGCAGCACCGACTCCACCTCCAGCGGCGAGACCCACTGCGCGCCGACGCGCAGCATGTCGTCGTCCCTTCCCAGGTGAAAGTAACGTCCGTCGCGGACGCGGTACCGATCGCCGGTCACGACCCAGCCGTCGCGGAAGGTCGCGGCCGTGCGTTCGGGCCGATCGTGGTAGCCGACCGCGGTCGAGCCGCCCCGCACCCACAGCGTCCCTTCGTCGGCATCTTCCCCGTCGGCTCCGACCACGCGCGCCTCGTAGCCGGGTACGACGCGGCCCGACGAACCCGGCATCACGTCGTCCACCGTATTCGAGATCGCGATGTGCCCGATCTCGGTCGAGCCGATGCCGTCGAGGATCGGGCGCCCGAAGCGCCGCTGCCACCGCTCAGCGATCGGCGGAGGCAACGCCTCGCCGGCCGAAACGCAGAGGCGCAGCGAGGACACATCGGCGCGTGCGCCCCCTTCCGCGGCCGCGAGCAGCGCGGCATAGGCCGTCGGAACGGTGAAGAGGATCGTCGGACGCTCGTCCGCGATGACCCGCCAGGCGCGCTCCGCCGCGAACCGCTCGGGGTCGAGCACGACCGATGCGCCCGTCGCGAGCGGGATGAGCAACGAGTTGCCGAGGCCGTACGAGAAGAAGAGCTTCGCCGTGCTGTACACGCGGTCGGCGGGACCGATCGCCAGCACGTGCCGCCCGTACGCCCGCGCCGGGAACGCCGCGCGCTCGTGCAGGTGCATGACCGCCTTCGGCCTGCCGGTCGTCCCGCTCGAGTATTGCCAGAAGCACAGGTCGTCGCCCCGGGTCGGCGCCGCCTCGACCGGGCCGCCGGGCGCGACCGGCGCATCGGCCTCGCCGATGCTCATCTTCGCGCCGCTGTCGCGGACCATGAACTCGAGCTCCTCGGGCCGCGCGACCGTCGAGAGCGGCACCGGGATGGCACCCAGCTTCGCCGCGCCGAGGAACGCCGCGACGAACGCCGGCGAATCGCGCAGCACGATCGCCACCCGATCGCCGCGGGCCACGCCGCGCTCGCGCAGCGAGCGGACCATGCCGTCCTGCAGCGCGGCGACGTCGCCGTAGGTAAGCGTGTCACCGCGGTAGCGCAGGGCGGCGCGGGAGGCGTGGCCATCCGCGCACGCGGCGTCGGCGAGGGCGCTGGCGAGGTTGAACGCGGCTAGAGGTACTTGCGCCCGGCGAGCTTGTCCGGGATGACGAGCCCGAGCGCCGAGATCTTCGGGTCCATCTCGGCGATGTAGTCCCTGCGCATCTGGCCGTTCGTCCGCTTCTTCAGGCCCCACTCGATGTAGCGCTCATCGCGCGCGGACTCGGAGCGACCGAACATGTCGAGGCCGGTCACGTACCACTTGTCGATCGCTCGCTGGGCGGCCTCCGTGCCTTCGGCCGTCTCCATCATCTTCTGGAGCTCCTGCTCGCCGTACGCGACGTGGCCCTTCTCCTCGCGGAGGATCGTCGGCAGCACGTCGTCGGTCGGAAGGAACGACGAGCCGACCATCTCGTCGAGCTGATACTCGCCGACCTTGTCGATGAGGAAGCCGAATGCGGCGAAGTCGCCCCACTCGGGCATGTCGACCTTGAACGCATCGACTTCGCGCTGCGAGCGCGGCCGATAGAGGATGTCGGACCGGTCGAGTCCGACCATCCCGAGCATCCGAAGGAACTTGCGGCAGTGGTCGATCTCCTCGGACGCGATCCGCGCGACGCGCCACTGGTCGTCGACCGTGGGCGCGCGGAGGGTCCAATGGTCCACGTAGATGTGCGGGCCGCCGATCTCGCAGTCGGCCTGGATGGTGAGAAGGCGGGTCAGCAGCTCGCGGTACTCCTCCGGCATCTTGCCGAAGTCGCCCGGCTCGATCCGGTCGGTGAACTGCGCCACTGACCCGCCTCCTTCTGCTGTGCCGGCTAGCCGCCGAGCTTCCGGTCCTGGGCGCTCTGCATGTACGTCCGATCGATCATCTTGCTGATGTCGACCTTCGCGATGTTCGGGTTGCCTTTGCCGAGGATCTCGACCGCGTCCTTGAACTGCGTCGTGTCGGGGAACAGGTAGGCGGACGTGACCTCGTTCATGAAGAAGTCGTACGCGGCCGACAGGGCCGTCGTGTCCGTGATCTTGAAGTACTTCGCCANGATGTCCATCGATCCCTGCTTGTCGGCCTTCATCTTCGCGCGCGCGATCGTGAGNGAGTCGATGTACGCCTGGACGACGTCCTTGTTCGCGTTGAGGTAGGTGCGCTGCATGATGACGCCCGTGTTCGCGGCCGGAAGCTTCTGGCCGGCGAGATCGACGATCGCCGTCAAGCCGGCCTTCACGAGCTCGAGGTCCTCCGGCGGGTCGTCGACGCCGGCATCGATGGAGCCGGCGAGGAGGGCGGCGGTGCGATTGGCGTGGGAGCCGACCGCGACGATGGTCACGTCCTTGTCGGGATCGAGCCCGGCCGCCTTCAGCGCCGCGCGGGTCGCGATGTCGCTCGAGCCGCCGGCGTTCGACACGCCGACCTTCTTCCCCTTGAGGCCGGCGATGCTGGTGATGCCCTTCTGGGCGTAGAGCTTGTACGGGTAGACCGGGGCGAGGTTCGCGACGACCACGAGGTCGGCGCCGCCGGCGTTCGCGCTCAGCGCCTCGGCCCCGCCGAACTGGCCGATCTGGATCTGGTTCGCCAGGAGCGCGGCGCTCGTCTGCGCGCCACCGTTGATCGACTGGAGATCGACCTCGAGGCCGTTGTCCTTGAAGATGCCCTTCTCGAGCGCGTACCACGGGATCCAGTCGTCGGCGCTGATATTGCTGTACGCCGACACCACCTTCTTGCAGCAGGCCNGCTTCGCCGCGGCCGCGGGTGCGCTCGTTGCCGCGGCCGGTGCGGTCGTCGCGGCAGTGCCGCCGCCTCCACCCCCGCCGCCGCAGGCTGTCGCGAGGATCGCGAGGATCGCGGTCACGACCACGAGACTCCGCTTCATCGCCACTCTCCCATCCATTCTCACCACCGCGCCACCTTCTATCGCCGGATCTGGGGCCGCCAGGCCTGGAATCGGTTCTCCAATCGCTGCAGGATCGTCGTGAGGAGCATGCCCGTGCCGGCGATGAGGATCACGCCGGCGAGCATCTTCGGCGTCTGGAACGTCTGGCCGGCGATCGCGATGAGCTGGCCGACGCCGTGCCGCGCGGCAATGAGCTCGGCGACGACGACGCCGGTCAGCGCGTGGCCGATCCCGAGCCGGAAGCCCGTGAGGATGAACGGCACCGAGCCCGGCAGCACGACCCGCCGGAAGATGAGGGCGTCGGATGCGCCGAACGAGCGGGCGACGCGGAGCAGGGCATTCTCGGTATTCCGGACGCCCGCCATCGTGTTGATGATGATCGGGAACAGTGCACCGAGGAAGATGACNGCGATCTTGGACGGCATGTCGATGCCGAACCAGATGATGAACAGCGGAATGAGCACGATGCGTGGCGTGCTGTAGAAGAAGTTCACGAACGGGTCCATCGCGTACTGGAAGCGCGTGTACCAGCCCATCCCGAGCCCGATGAGGAGCCCGACGAGGATCGCCATCCCGTAGCCGATGGCCATCTCCTGGCCGCTGGTGGCGATGTCGAGCCAGATCTCGTCGGTCTGGAACAGCTTCACGAAGGCCTGCGCGACGTCCGCCGGACCGGGAAGGAAGAGGACCGGCATGACCCGCGCGTTCGCCACCAGCTGCCAGACCGTCAGGACGAGGATCACGGAGATCGTGCCGATGACCACCGGCTCGTACTGCTTCATGCGGCTCGGGCGGACGACCGACCGTCGCTCTTGCGTCGGATCGGTCTCGCTCCTCGTCACCGGCAGGACGCGGTCGGCCTCTTTCACGGTCATGCGGCGGGCATCCCGGCGACGAGCCGCTCCGGCGGGACCGCGAGCTCCTCCTGGATGCTCTCCCAGATGCGGTCCTCGTAGACAAGGAACGCCGGGTCGCGCTTCACGCGGAGGTCGCGCGGCCGGGGCAGGTCGATCTCGACGACGTCCTTCACCCGGCCCGGCCGCCGCGTGAACACGATCACCCGGTCGGAGAGGTAGATCGCCTCCTTGATGTCGTGGGTGATGAAGAGCGCGGTCTTCTTCGTCTTCGACCAGATCTTCAGCAGCTCGAGCTGCATCGTCTCGCGGGTCTGCGCGTCGAGGGCCGCGAACGGCTCATCGAGGAGGAGCATCTGCGGATCGGTCAGGAGCGCGCGCGCGAGATTCACGCGCTGCTGCATCCCTCCGCTCAATTCAAGGGGGTAGGCGTCCTCGAACCCGGCGAGGCCGACGAGCTCGATCTGCTGCCGGGCCCGGGCGACGGCATCGTGGTCCATCCGCCGCTGCGCTTCGACACCGAACAGCACGTTGCCGAGGACCGTGCGCCACGGCAGGAGTCCGGGCTGCTGGAAGACCATCGCGCGGTCCGGGCCTGGCGCGGTGATCTCGCGGCCGTCGAGCGTCAGGCTGCCGGCGCTGATCGGCTGCAGCCCGTCGACCGCGTTGAGGAACGTCGTCTTGCCGCAGCCCGACGGGCCGACGATGGCCAGGAACTCGCCCGGCCGCACCGTGAGGTCGACGCCCTGGACCGCGGTGAAGATCGAGCGCGAGCGGTTGAGCCAGTACTCGATGACGACGCCCTTCGCCGCCAGCTTCGCCGAGCGGTCGAGCACCGCGCTAGCTCAGCTTCCCGTCGGACGGATGCGGCTCATTCCGGAGCAGGTACCCGAACTTCTCCTTCGCTTTGCGTTTGGTCTCCGGGCTCGGCGTGTTCACCGGCGGGAAGTCGGCCTTCCACTCGAACGGCCGGGTCGCGTCGATGATCGCCCGCGAGCTGTGACCCTTGCGGTCGCGCGGGATGCGCGGGTCGAGCGGTCCGCTCCACGCGCGCTTGATGATGTCGATGGAATCGACCGGATCCGACCGCGAGGCCATCGCCCAGATGACGTCGTTGAGGTCCATGACGTCGATGTCCTCGTCGACGACGATCACGTAGCGGCCGAGGTACGCGCCCGCGTGCACGGTCGCCGCGAGGTGACCGGCCTGGCGCGCGTGGCCCGCGTAGCGCTGCTCGATCGAGATCGCGTTGAACAGGCGCGAGCCGCCGACCTCGTGGCACCACACGCCCTTGAGGCCGGGGAGGCCGGCCGCCTCGAGCTGCTGGCGGAGCTGCGCCGAGCGCAGGAAGGCGCGGTAGAACGACTGCTCGTCCGGCGGCTGGTTCGGCGGCGACCCGAGGATGATCGGATCGTTGCGGTGGTAGACCGCTTCGACCTGCATGAACGGCTCGGGGCGCGCGTCGCTCGCGTAGTAACCGGTCCACTCGCCGAACGGACCTTCGACGATCCGCTCCTTCGGGTCGACCCAGCCCTCGATGACGATCTCGGCGTCCGCGGGCAGCGGGAGGCCGGTGACCGGACCCTTCACGACCCGGAACGGCTCGCCGCGAACGCCGCCGGCCCAGTCGTACTCGGTGAGGCCGAACTGGACCTCGGTCGCGGCGGCGAGGAACAGCAGCGGGTCGCCGCCTGCGACGAACGCGATCGGCATCTTCTCCCCGCTCGCGATCCACGCGTCGCGGTGCATCCGGCCGTGCTTGCCGGGGGAGATGTAGAAGCCCAGCTTGTCCTTGCCGTGGACCATCACGCGGTAGCAGCCGAGGTTGACCCAGCCGTTGTCCTTGTCCCGCGTGATGTCGAAGCTGCCGGTGCCGATGTAGCGACCACCGTCGTCCTCGTGCCACTTCGGCGCCGGGAAGATCGTCATGTCGACGTCCGCGCCGCGCTTCACGTTCTCGAAGATCGGGCCGTCCTTCACCTCGATCGAGGGGATCGGCTTGATGCCGTCGGAGACGCGCTTCTGCCACGCCTTCACGAGGTTCTCGGGCGACTCCTTCGGATCGAGGCCCAGCGTCAGGGCGAGACGCGGGAACCAGCCGAGCGAGTTCGAAAGGACCCGGAAGCCCTTCTTGTAGCCGGGGATCTCGTCGAAGAGGAGCGCCGGCGTGCCGTGCACGCGGCCGGCGAGCTCGGTCGCCATGCCGATCTCGTCCTCTGAGCGAGCGCCTCGCACGACCCGAAGCTCACCGAGCTCGTCGATGCGCTTCAGCCAGTCGCGCAGGTCGCGGAAGGTCCGGGTCGGGCGCTCGGCGACGGCCATCCCACTCTCCCACCCGGCCGGTGCCCGGCCGGGATCCAGCTCCACCCCGTCGGCGGTCCGGCGGGGTCAATTGGCAAATGGTTATACCACTGGGACCGGCGCCCTGGCGATGGGCCGGCGGGACCTACCTCAAGAGACCCCGGTCGAGCGCGCTTTTGACGAGGGAATCGTCGACGATCTTGGCCGGGTCGACGGTCTTCACCTTCTCGTTGAACTTGCTGACGACGTCCTGGATCGAGACGAGCTGCGCCGCCGTCGGCGTCGGCGGGTCTTCAGGACGGTGCCGACGTACCAGTCGTAGGCGGCCTGCATGCCCTTGTCGTCCTCGGACTTCAGGTACTTTTTGAGGGCCGCGATGGTCGCGGGCTTGTCCGCGCGGGCCTTCGCGATGCCCTGGACGATGGAGTCGACGTAGCGCTGGACGACCGCCCGGTTCTCGTTGAGGTACTTGCGCGTGACGACGATGGTCGTCGCGGCGGTCGAGAGGTTGAGGTCCGCCATCTTCGCCACCGAGTGGAAGCCGGCCGCCTCGAGCTTCAGGGTGTCGGGCGGCGACGACAGCGTCGCGGACACGCCGCCGCTCAGGAGCGCCGCGGTGGCGTTCGCCGTCGAGCCGGTCGAGAAGATCGTCACGTCGGTGTCGGGCACCAGGCCGAGCTTCGGCAGCATCGTGCGGATGCCGATGTCGAACGTGCCGCCGACGCCGGCGATCGCGACCTTCTTGCCCTTGAGGTCCGCGGCCGTCTTGATGTCCGCCGCGGCGTAGAGCTGGTACGGCCAGACCGGTCCGGTGTTCGCGACGACGACGACGTCGCCGCCGCCGGCCGTGGTCGTGAGCGCCTCCGATCCGCCGATGTGCGCGATCTGCGTCTGCCCCGCGAGGAGCGCGGGCAGGCCGGTCGTGCTCGCGATGAGCTGGAGGTCGACGTCGAGGAGGTTCTGGTCGAAGATGCCGGACTCCTTGGCCACGTACGCGGGAAAGAAGTCGGCGAGGACGTTCGAGTACGAGACGACGATCTTGGCCC
>JGI25616J43925_10000913_pt1 | contig 11191 bp, 10 predicted proteins | sample GraSoi2013_100cm_FD_43925 | JGI IMG/M metagenome (IMG submission 43925) | reverse complement strand
CGATCTTCTCCCAGGCCGCCCGCCGGCCCCGCCACCATTCCCCGTCGAGGTTGTTGCGCATGTACTCCCAGAGCCAGGGCGTGGAGAAGGCATCGGTGGCCGAACCCTGCGGTTTGCCCAGCAAGTGGTGGGCCATATGGTTGTTCCACCAGTTCGTCGCGAAGCCGAAGGAGAAGATTCCGCCGTGATAGCCGAAATCGCGGTACATGTCGGCGGCGCCTTCCCAGGGGATCATCGCCTTCAGCGACGGCGGCTTGAGGCTCGCGACCAGCCACTGAGTCATCGCGTAATAGGAGATCCCGAGCGTGCCNACGCGGCCGTTGCTCCAGGGCTGCTTCCCCGCCCACTCGATGGCGTCGAAGAAGTCGCGCGATTCGGAGGGCGACCAGGGATCGGTCCTTCCAGGGGATTTTCCCGAGCCGCGGCCGTCGACGCGAAGAGCGGCATAGCCGCGCGGCACCCACCACAAGGGGTTCACCGCCTCCCAGTTCATGTAAGGGTTCGGCGCCTCCTCCAGATCGTGAGGCGGAACCCACAGCTTGTCCTTCTGGTAGGAGCCCAGATTGACGACGACCGGGAACCGCCCGGTCGATTTCGGGCGGAACACGTCTGCCTTCAGACGCGCTCCGTCGCGCATCGGAATTTCGAGATCCTTCTCGACGACGAGGTCGAAGCGCGGCTGCGATACGCGAGCGCTTGTTTTCGAGTGCTTCGCCAAGGCGTGGAGGGCCGTTATTCGATCTTGATTTTTGCCTCGCGCAGGAAATCGCCCCAGGCGTGCGTTTCCTTCTCCACCAGCTGCTGGAACTGCGCCGGCGAGGACGAGAGCGTAACGTCGAGCATTTGCTTGGACAACTGCTCCTTCATCTGCGAATTCGACAGGACGGCGGCGACGGACTGGTAGATCTTGTCGACGACCGCCTTCGGTGTCGCAGCGGGCGCGAACATTCCCTGCCACGCGTTGGTGCCGATTCCCGGGAATCCCTGTTCGGCCATCGTCGGGACGTTCGGAAGCTCGGCGAGGCGGCTCGGCGCGGTGGTGGCGATCGCTTTCATCCTTCCGGAGCGAATGTGCGGCAAAGCGGAAGAGAGGTTGAGAAAGGCCACGGGTGCCTCCCCCGCGATGATCGCCGGGATCATCTGGCCCGCGCCGCCCTTGTACGGGATGTGGGTCATCTGAATGCCCGCTGCTTTCATCAGCTTNTCCATGTCGAGGTGCGGGTAGCTTCCCAGGCCCGCGGACGCATAGTTGATTTTGCCGGGATCCTTCTTCGCGAGAGCGACCAGATCGGCGACCGAGTCGGCGGGAAAACCCGCAGTNGTCGCGATGATGTGCGGAATTTCGACCAGTTTCGCGATGCCCACCAGATCACGGGACGGCTTGATCTGCAGCTGATGCGCGAACGTGTTTTCGTTGATGGTGTTGGTGGAGACGTTGCCGACGAACAGGGTGTAGCCGTCCGCGGGCGCCTTCGCAACGGCTTCGAGAGCGAGGTTGCCCGAGGCGCCGGGACGGTTCTCCACGAGAACGCTCTGGCCAAAGGAGTCGGTCAGTTTGGCGGCGACGATCCGCGCGATGATATCGGTTGCGCCGCCCGGGGCGTAGGGTACGAGGATCTTTATCGGTCGGGTCGGGAAAGAGTCGGCCGATTGCGCGGCAGCAGGGAGNGGCAGGGCCGCAAGAACGGCGGACAGGATGCCTGCGGAGATTCCGGGCAAGGCGNGAAGTCGGGCGCCGCCACGGCTTGCGAATCGGACCATGATCTCTCCTTGTTTTTCTTCGCCATCATAGCGCGATCCGGGTATCCCGGAAAACCGTGCGCGCCGAAGCGGAGTCCGGCGACAAACGCCTTATAATTCCGGAACGATTACGGCGGGCCTCCCCGCATTGCAGCCCGGTGAATCTGGTCAGGTCCGGAAGGAAGCAGCCACAGCTGATCGCTGTAAGTGCCGGGGGTAAGGCTCGCCACCTATTTGGTATCGAGGATCGAGAGAAAGCCGTCATGTCCTACCAGGTTCTCGCCCGCAAGTGGCGNCCGCGCACGTTCGAGTCGCTGATCGGGCAGGANCACGTGGTCANGGCGTTGCGCAACGCGCTGGATCAGAANCGCCTGCACCACGCGTACTTGTTCTCCGGGACCCGCGGTGTGGGCAAGACGACCCTCGCGCGCATCCTNGCCAAATGCTTGAACTGCGAGACGGGAATCAGCTCGAGTCCGTGCGGGAAGTGTTCGGCCTGCGTGGAGATCGACGCGGGCCGCTTCATCGACCTGATAGAGGTCGATGCCGCTACCAACACCAAGGTCGACGAGATGCGCCAGCTCCTGGAGAACTCGGTGTACGCGCCAAGCCGCGGGCGATTCAAGGTGTACGTCATCGACGAAGTCCACATGCTCTCGACCTCGGCGTTCAACGCGATGCTGAAGACTCTCGAGGAGCCTCCCGAACACGTCAAGTTCGTTCTTGCGACGACCGACCCCCAGAAAATCCCGGTGACGGTGCTCTCCCGCTGCCTGCAATTCAACCTCAAGCAGATGCCCGCCAAGGCGATCAGCGCTCACCTCGAGGCGATACTCGCGGAGGAGAAGCTTCCGGCCGAGGCAGGGGCGCTCAGGCTCTTGGCCGGGTGCGCGCACGGGAGCATGCGCGACGCATTGTCGCTTCTCGATCAGGCGATCGCATACAGCGCCGGGAACGTCACGGAGCAGGCCGTGCGCGCCATGCTCGGCACGATCGACGACAGCTTCCTGTATTCGATGCTCGAAGGGCTCGCTCGCGGCGATTCGGCCGCGGTGCTGGCGATCGCGGAGGACATGAGAACCCGAAGCGTCGGATTCGACGGCGCGCTCCAGGATCTGGGCGCGCTCTTGCATCGCGTCGCTCTCGCCCAGGCGTCGCCCGACGCCGTGGATGCGGAGGGAGGGTTGCGCGAGCGATTGGTAGCGCTCGGCCGCACCCTCGATCCCGAGGAGGTCCAGCTCTACTATCAAATCGCGGTTCACGGACGGCAGGACCTTCCGTTTGCGCCGGACGAGTTCGCGGGTTTCACGATGGCGCTCCTGCGCATGCTCGCCTTTTCCCCGGGAACGCGCGACGCCGGAGAATCGCAGCGGACGGGCTCGGCGCGAAGCGAGACCCCGGAAGGGGCGAAGCCGGCAGGGGATCTGCAGCCTGCTGCCCCGGCGGCGTTCGACGGCGACTGGCCCAAGCTCGCCAATTCGCTCGATCTCGGCGGTATCGCAAAACAGCTCGCTCAGGCAAGCGAACTCGCGAGCTTCGACGGCGAAGCGCTCGAGCTTTGCGTCCCTCCGGCGGCGAAGCATCTGGCGGAAAAGAGCTACCAGGAAAAGCTTCGCGGCGCACTGCAGGAACGCTTCGGCAAGCCCGTGCGCTTGACCGTGACGATAAAGGAAACGACCGGCAACACCGCCCGCGATCGAGCGGCGGCGGCAGTCAGCCGGGACGCATTCGTACGCGACTTGGTCGAGAATTTCGACGCGACCATCGTCGAGTCCTCGATCAAGCCCGTACGGTGACGGAGACATTTCCATGAAGGCACAAATTGCGGGCTTGATGAGGCAAGCCCAGCAAATGCAGGAGAGCATGCGCAAGCTCCAGGACGAGCTCGCCTCGATCGAAGTGGAAGGGCAGTCGGGCGCGGGCATGGTCAAGGTGACGATGACCTGCAGGCACGATGTCAGGCGGGTCACCATCGATCCGTCCTTGCTTGCCGACGACAAGGACATGCTCGAGGACCTCGTGGCGGCGGCGGTCAATGACGCCGCGCGCAAAGTCGAGGCGGCGGTCCAGGAAAAAATGTCGGCTCTGACCGGCGGTCTCGGCCTGCCTCCAGGGATGAAGCTGCCGTTCTGACCGGACGAGATGAAATCACCCACGGCCCTGGACGAACTGATCGAGGCGCTGCGCTGCCTCCCGGGAGTCGGACCCAAGTCCGCGCAGCGCATCGCCTATCATCTGTTGCAGTACGACAAGACGGGGGCGGCGAGGCTCGCGCAGTCCCTGCACGGGGCGCTGGAGAGCATTCGCCGCTGCGCCAAGTGCAACAGCTTCACGGAACTCGAGCTGTGCGCGTTGTGCGGATCCCCGCGGCGCGATCCCTCCCAGCTTTGCGTGGTCGAAACGCCGGGGGACCTGCTCATGATGGAGCAGACCCTGGCGTATCACGGTCTCTATTTCGTCTTGATGGGGCGTCTTTCGCCGCTCGACGGCATCGGACCCCGAGAGATCGGGCTCGACGTCATGCAGCGGCGCCTGGCCGACGGGGAGGTCAAGGAAGTCATCGTCGCGACCAATTTCACGAATGAAGGCGAGGCGACCGCGCACTACATCAGCGAAATGCTCAAGGACCGTGACCTGCGGGTCACTCGGATCGCGCGTGGCGTTCCGGTGGGCGGCGAACTGGAGTACGTCGACACCGGAACCCTTGCGCAAGCTTTCGTCGAGCGCAGGCTGCTGTGACAAAACCTCTGGAAGGGTTGAAGGTGATCGAGCTGGGACAGCTGATCGCCGGGCCCTTTGCCGGGAAATTCTTCTCGGAGTTCGGCGCCGACGTCATCAAGATCGAGCCGCCTGAGGGCGACCCGCTGCGCAAATGGAGAAAAGTCCACCAGGGCACGTCGCTGTGGTGGCACGTGCAGAATCGCAACAAGAAATCGGTCACCGTCGATTTGCGGACCTCCGAAGGGCAGGGGATCGTGCGCCGGCTGGCAAAGGATGCCGACGTGGTCATCGAGAACTTTCGCCCCGGGACGCTGGAGAAATGGGGACTGGGCTACGAACGGCTCGCGGCGGAGAATTCCGGGCTCGTCATGCTGCGGCTTTCCGGATTCGGGCAGTCCGGGCCTTACCGCGATCAGGCCGGGTTCGGCGCGATCGGCGAATCGATGGGTGGATTGCGCTACGTCACCGGTTTCCCCGACCGGCCTCCCGTACGGCCCAACCTTTCGATCGGCGACGCGCTGGCCGCGCTGCACGGCGTCATCGGGGTGCTCATGGCCCTGCGCCATCGTGCAACCAAAGGAGGCAAGGGCCAGGTCGTCGATGTCGCGCTTTACGAAGCAGTCTTCAACATGATGGAAGGAGCGCTGCCCGAATACGATGTGTTTAAGGAGATGCGCGAGCGAACCGGAAGCAACCTCACCGGCATTGTTCCATCGAACACCTATCTGACTCGCGACGGGCATCACGTGGTGATAGGCGCGAACGCCGACAGCATGTTCAAGCGGCTGATGAACGTGATGGAACGCGCCGATCTCGCCGCGGACCCGTCGCTTTCCGACAACGCCGGGCGGGCAAAGCGCGCCGATGAGCTCGATCGGGCGATCGGGGCTTGGACAGCAAGGCACGACGCGCAGGACCTGGTGCGAATTCTCAACGATGCGCAAGTCCCGAACGGCAAGATCTACAGCATGGCCGATATCGTCGGCGACGCGCAGTACCTGGCCCGCGACATGATCCGGGAAGTCAGGCTCAAGGACGGAACGCCGATCAAGGTGCCTGGCGTCGTGCCCAAGCTCTCGGACACGCCGGGCGACATCGATTCGGTCGGGCCGGAACTGGGAGAGCACACTGCGGCCGTGCTCGCAGCGCATGGCTACAGCAAAGCGGAAATCGCCGGCCTCAGGGAGCGCAAGGCCATCTAGCGGGCACCATGCAGCAGACCTACATACATGAAGTGGTCGCCCGCGACGGCTTGCAGATCGAGCCCCAGTTCGTGCCGACGGAGCAAAAAGTCGAGTTGATCGACGCGCTGTCGGAAACGGGGCTGGCGAAGATCGAAGTCACTTCATTCGTTTCGCCCAAGGCGGTGCCGAACCTGCGCGATGCAGAGACGGTGATGGCGAGCATCAGGCGCAACCCTTCGGTGAAGTACGTCGCCCTGATCGCCAATCTGAAAGGAGCCGAGCGCGCAATCGCCGCGCGGGCGGACGAGGTCAACTTCGTCGTTTCCGTTTCTGAAACCCACAATCGGGCCAATGTGCGTCGTTCGACCGACGCTTCATTCGAAGGATTGAGTGAAATCGTGCGCGAGCTCGAAAGAACCGGCATCGCCGTGACCGGCGCGTTGTCCACCGCATTCGGTTGTCCGTTCGAGGGCGAGCAGACGTCCGGGCGCGTGATGCGATTCGTCGGCCGCTACGTCGAGCTCGGGGTCCGCAGCGTCACTCTTGCCGACACCACCGGAATGGGGCATCCCAAGCTGGTATTGGACTTGTGCACAGAGGTGAGGGAGCGCTGGCCCGAGCTGGAGCTCGCCCTGCATTTCCACAATACCCGGGGGATGGGGCTCGCAAATGTCCTCTCGGGCCTGGCGGCGGGAGTCCAGCATTACGAGGCATGCCTGGGCGGACTGGGCGGTTGCCCGTTCGCACCGGGGGCGACCGGAAACATCTGTACCGAGGATCTGGTGCACATGCTCGAATGCATGGGCTACACGACGGGAGTGGACCTCGACAAGCTTCTCGCGGTGTCTAGACGGCTCGGCGCGATTGTCAGCCACGATCTGCCCGGGCAGGTCGTCAAAGCCGGAAAAGCCACCGACCTGCACCCGATTCCCGGCGGCCTTCACTGATCGGTATGGGGCCCGTGAGCATCAAGGGACGCGGCGCCGCCGACAATCCGCAGGGGCGGTTCGAATCGCTCGCGCGCAGCCGTGAAGCGGAAGCCGAAGTCCAGTCCAGGCCCGAAACCGTGGTGACGCTGCAGCGCGCTCGCTCGATCATCGCGCGCAACGACTCGCCGGACCTCCCTTTCGCTCAGTCCATCAACCCCTACCAGGGTTGCGAACACGGCTGCATCTACTGCTATGCACGGCCGAGTCACGCCTACCTCGGACTTTCCCCCGGACTGGAATTCGAGACGCGCCTGTTCGCGAAGGAAAATGCAGCCGAATTGCTGCGCAGGGAGTTCTCGCGTCCGGGATACCGCTGCGAGCTGATCGCGCTGGGGGCCAATACCGATCCGTACCAGCCGATCGAGCGCGAGCACCGGATTACCCGCGGCATTCTCGAAGTGCTGTGGGAGTTCCGGAACCCGGTTGGAATCGTCACCAAGGGCTCGCTGATCGAGCGCGATCTCGACCTGCTCGAACCCATGGCGCGCGAAGGCCTGGTACAGGTGTTCATCTCGATCGGTTCGCTCGACGGCGAGATCGCACGCACTCTGGAGCCGCGCGCCGCGGCACCCTATCGCCGCGTGGAGACCGTCCGCCGCCTGAGCGAGCGCGGCGTGCCATGCGGCACGCTGGTCGCACCCATCATCCCGTTCCTGAACGACAAAGACATGGAAGCGGTTCTCGAGGCCGTGAGCGAAGCGGGGGCACGCATGGCCGGATACACGCTACTGCGGCTTCCCTGGGAGGTGAAGGATCTTTTCAAAGACTGGCTGGAGCGGCACTATCCGCTCAAGGCGAAACATGTCATGGCACGCATCCGCGACATGCGCGACGGAAGGGACAACGACCCGCGCTTCGGCAGCCGCATGAAGGGAGAGGGGCAGTACGCGGAGCTGCTGCGCAAGCGTTTCGACCTCGCCTGCAAACGGCTGAACTTGAACGCGGGTGGACGCAACCATCTGGATACCACGAAATTTCGTCGTCCTGCCCCTCCGCAAGAGAATCTATTCTGAATGGATAATTAGATAGTTACAGGAGNTTANTNATGTATATTATAGAGAGCTTCGCCCTTGCCATATTGATCGCCGCCTGGCCTGTGTTCGCCACCGCGCAAGGCGCGCTCGAGAAGAAGGACGTGCATGTCGCCGTCGGGGGAAAGGCCTCGCTGTACTACCTGCCGCTCACCATCGCCGAGCAACTGGGCTACTTCAAGGAAGAAGGTCTGAACTTGACGATCAGCGACTTTTCCGGAGGCTCGCAGGCGCTGAGGGCAGTGGTGGGNGGAAGCGCCGATGTCGTGTCCGGAGCCTACGAGCACACCTTGAACATGCAGCCCAAGGGNCAGTACTTGCAATGCTTCGTGCAGCAGGGCCGGGCGCCGCAAATCGCAATCGGAATCGCCACCGCCAGAGCGAAGGACTACAAATCGCCGAAAGACCTGAAAGGTCTGAAGGTGGGCGTTTCCGCGCCGGGCTCAAGCACGCACATGATCCTCAACCACTTCATTTCCACCGGCGGGCTCAAGCCTTCCGATATTTCCGTCATAGGCGTCGGCCTCGGGGCGACGGCCATTACGGCGATAAGAAGCGGTCAAATCGACGCGGTTTCCAATACCGATCCAGTCATGACCAAACTCGAGCAGGACGGGGACATCAAGATCATCGCCGATACCCGAACCTTGAGAGGAACCGAACAAGTCTTGGGCGGTCCGATGCCCGCGGGGTGCCTCTACGCGCCGGTCGATTTCATCCGAAAGAATCCGGGCACGGTCCAGGCGCTGACCAATGCCATCGTTCGCGCCGACAAATGGATCCAGTCCGCGTCTCCCCAAGAGGTGCTCCGTACGGTTCCCGAATCCTATCTGCTGAGCGACAAGGCGCTGTACCTGTTCTCGTTCAACAAGGTGAAGGAAGCCATCTCGCCCGACGGATTCATCTCGGATGCCGGCGCGAGGACCGCGCTCAAAGTCATACCCACCTTCAATCCCGAAGTGAAGGCAAAGGAAATCAAGCTCGAGCTCACCTACACGAACGAGTTCGTGAAGAAAGCGAACGCGAAGTACAAATAAAGGATGGCTCCCGTTCTCGCGCTCGAGCGCGTCAGCTGCACCTTCCTGTCGCGAGACGATCCGTCGGAGCGATATACCGCAGTCGACGACACCACGCTCGTCATCGGTGAGGGTGAATTCGTTTCGGTGGTGGGTCCCACGGGTTGCGGCAAGACGACTTTGCTCAATGTCGCTGCCGGGTTGCTCAAGCCCTCTACCGGCACGGTAACGGTGCTCGGACGTTCGCTGGGCGGGATCAACACGCGCGCGGGCTACATGTTCCAGAGCGAGGCGCTCATGCCCTGGCGCAACACCATAGAAAATGTAGTTGCCGGCCTGGAATTTCGCGGTGTCGCGCGGGAAAAGGCTCTCGAACGAGGCGACGCCTGGCTGGAGCGCGTTGGCCTCAGTGGATTCGGCAAGCGCTACCCTCACCAGCTCTCAGGAGGAATGCGCAAGCGCGTCGCGCTCGCGCAGATGCTCATCCTGAATCCGCAAATTCTGCTCATGGACGAGCCGTTTTCGGCGCTCGATGTTCAGACGCGGCAGCTGATGGAGAACGAGTTGCTCGAGCTGTGGTCTGCCGACCGCAAGTCGGTGGTATTCATCACGCACGATCTCGAAGAGGCGATTTCGCTGTCTGACAGAGTAGTGGTGCTTTCCGCGGGCCCGGCATCGCATCCGATCGGAGACTATACGATCGACCTGCCGCGCCCGCGCGATGTCGCCGAAATCCGCCTGACGCCGCACTTCATAGAAATTCACACGAAAATCTGGCGCGCGATGAAGGAAGAGGTGCTAAAAGGTTATGCCCAACAGCAAAGGCNATAGAGTGCGCAACGGGCGGCTGCGCTTGCGCGCCTTCCAGGTCCTGCTGCTCGTCCTGCTCCTCGTGATTTGGCACGTGCTGACGAGCCCGACGCTGTTGCCGCCGATCTATTTCTCAGAGCCCAACCAGGCTGCTTTCTTCTTCGGCGAACCGCTCAAGGTATTCGGGCGCCTTTGGCGATGGTTCGTCTCGGGCGAGATCTACGAGCACTTGTGGGTGACCTTGGTCGAAACCCTGCTNGCCTTTCTCATCGGCACGGTCTTNGGCGTGATCGTCGGCCTGTGGCTCGCGCTGGCGCCAGCAGCTTCGGTGATCCTCGACCCGTACATCAAGGCGATCAACGCCATGCCGCGGGTGATCCTTGCGCCGATTTTTTTCGTCTGGTTCGGCCTGGGCATAGCCTCGAAGGTGGCGCTCGGCGTCACCTTGGTGTTTTTCATCGTGTTCTTCAACGTCTATCAGGGCGTGAGGGAAGTGAGCCCGGTCGTCCTCGCCAACGCTCGCATGCTCGGTGCGAGCCCGCGCCAGCTTCTGCGCCATGTCTATGTGCCGAGCGCGATGAGCTGGGTGTTTGCGAGCCTGCACAATTCCGTGGGGCTCGCTTTCGTCGGCGCGGTCGTGGGCGAATATCTCGGTTCGGCGCGAGGTGTNGGTTACCTGATCCACCAGGCCGAGGGATTCTTCGACATGAACACCGTGGTTGCGGGCATCGTGCTGCTCACAGCGTTCGCGCTGCTTCTCGATTGGGCGGTGGGTTTGGTCGAAAAGCGTCTTATGGTCTGGCAGCCGCGATCCATTGAGACCGAGAGAACATGATGACGCCATTGCTGCGGCGCAAAATGGTTTGACACCAACTCGCACCGACCGCTATAATTCCGCTTCTGTACCGGGCGCGGGGTGGAGCAGTCTGGCAGCTCGTCGGGCTCATAACCCGAAGGTCATAGGTTCAAATCCTATCCCCGCAACCAACCCCTCCTGGGGTGTGCAGGATCCCCGCCCGGGGAACGCTCTTTAACAATTGAACAGCCGATAGGTGTGGGCGCTGGGTGAAGCCAGTGACACTGGTAATTTGGGCGCGCGCAAGCGCGTTGGTGTCACACAAAGCATTAACCCAAGCTCACACCAGGTCTAGCAAGGTTTTTTTTACCTTTGCAATGACTTTGAGTGAGTAGTGGGCTCTGCGGTCAAACGCGGGGCTCGCGCAATCGCATAGCGATTGATCAGGATTTGAATTGAAGAGTTTGATCCTGGCTCAGATTGAACGCTGGCGGCATGCCTTACACATGCAAGTCGAACGCGAAAGGGGGCAACCCCGAGTAGAGTGGCGAACGGGTGAGCAATACATCGGAACATTTCCTGTAGCGGGGGACAACCCCGAGAAATCGGGGCTAATACCGCATACGATCTACGGATGAAAGTGGGGGACCGCAAGGCCCCACACTATAGGAGTGGCCGATGCCGGATTAGCTAGTTGGTGGGGTAACGGCCTACCAAGGCGACGATCCGTAGCTGGTTTGAGAGAACGACCAGCCACACTGGGACTGAGACACGGCCCAGACTCCTACGGGAGGCAGCAGTGGGGAATTTTGGACAATGGGCGAAAGCCTGATCCAGCCATGCCGCGTGAGTGAAGAAGGCCTTCGGGTTGTAAAGCTCTTTCGGCGGGGACGAAATGGCGCGG